>Ga0100381_1004792_pt1 | contig 11347 bp, 12 predicted proteins | sample CryGeymeta201505_FD_80416 | JGI IMG/M metagenome (GOLD analysis project Ga0100381, IMG submission 80416) | Groundwater microbial communities from Crystal Geyser aquifers in Utah, USA - Crystal Geyser metaG 2015-05 | ecosystem: Environmental > Aquatic > Deep subsurface > Groundwater | place: USA...
AAGTACAGACATGTTATGGCTGATGGTATCAACATGGATCTGAGCTACATGAAAATATTGACCTCCAATTAAGTGGGCTACCTTCATGAACTCAACCGATTGCTGATAGATTGCAAAGACAGTGCTGCATATTTCGATATTGTCTAAAACAGTAACTTCTATCAAGCTGTCAACCGGGACAAACTCAATGGATTCTACAGACTCAATCCTCGTTTGGTGCGACCCACAGATCTGGATCGTCGTTTGATGCTTCAAGTCACAAATGAAGCTGACATGGAAGACGAGTAGGATGAGTACGAGTATGTTGAGCCGAATATCCTCAGTCAGCAACCAAAGACTCCCAAACTGGATCTGAGCAAGTTAAAACCCAACCAGTTCTGATAATGAAAATGATAGAATCAGTATTATTTAATGGCATGTCTGCTGAAAGTTGATTAGATTTAGTATTTTCCAGGACCTGGTAGTCCTTTTTAGCCATTTTCGAAGCGACTGGCTCTTCCTATCTTGATGTTGTTGCCACCTTGGTATTTTCGTGCCTTTATGGGATTCATCTTTGGCTCTGGCAGTTTATGTGGTGTTGTGTCATACTGATGGTGCTAGGTCGATCTTCGTCCTCTTGATACCTTTTTCTTAACTTGAGTAGCAGAACTTATTTATTGTTTGAATTGCTACAAAACGAGTGTTTTTCTATCTTTGCTGATCTGATAGCCAATGATCATATTTCCGATCACCTCCTTCTCGCTCAGCACCAGAGATTGATAATAATTTTGTTTTTTATTGAGCAGCAACTATCCAAGGGTGATTTTCAATCTTCCCAAAATTTTTTGCTCAGATTTGACAAGCAAAACCAGTTAGTTGGAGGATCCGACATGTGAGAAGGAAAAATTTTTGCCGATCCAGACGAGATTGTTTCCTTTAAGTTATTCAGTGGAGTATATTGCTTACTATGAAGTGAGTTCGATATATTTGTTGCCAAAGGTGTTCTTCTGAAAATTTAGGCTTATATTAGTGATCGTTATATTGTAATATGGGTCAATGTCTGAATCCGAAAAGGAATGCATGTCTGTTGAGTTGTTGTGTATTGGGGAATCTTTGCAGCTTTCGTGTCTTTTCTTTACTTTGTGGTGAGTGACTGGAACACAAACTGGCATATGCGATTGCTTTTCCTATTTTTATATACGAACATTCATAACCCTGTTGTCTAGACTCAGTCTTTTCCTGACGTGTGATCTTTTTAGCACTGGTAAATATACCATTTATTATCTCGACATTTCCTCTTTTTAGAATTAAGTTTTTGTTCTTCGGGCTGTGGACTTTTTGGATCGGATTATCTCTTATCGAGAAGAGTCCAATCTCTGAATTGATCTTTTGAACTGTTTGCTTTATAGCTGATTTGACTGTTTTGATTCTCTCGTTAAATTCAATGTATCTAGCTGAGAGTATGTTCCAACTCCTAGTTAGCAGTACTATTTGATCTCAATTACTTTGCTTTACTGTATTTAGGGTAGAAGAGGACCGTTTCTCATCAAAAATTATTACTCATCTACCTGTATTGTCTCTTCAACTTGTGTTTACTTTGGCCTGAGGTATCGGGGATATAGAAATTTTTAAACTTCCACATTTGATATGCCAAGTTAGACTTGACTGCGTTTGATCGCTACAATATCCACCTCAGTCTTTATTTATTTCTCAATCTCTTTATCTGGTTCTATGGGCATTTTGAATGAGCTGACTCTTTTCTCCAATCCTGCAGCTTATGTTCCCAGGTAGTCAATCTACCCACTTCTAATGAACTTCTTTCTCTTGCGGGGAATAGTGGTGAGTTCCTGATTGCTACTTTGATCTTTTTCGATGGTTATAACTGCAGGGGTACCTTCTATTTCTTTGGATGACTCCCGTTCTTAACTTTACTCCTTGATGGGACAGGTTATCTCTGGAGTGGTTATGTTGGGATCCTCGTTGTTCATTTATTTTTATTATTTGATCGGTTGATATTATAAAAAAATCAATCATCTCCTGGCTGTTCGTGATGGGGTCACCACTGTCAGCTTTGATTGATATTTGTTGTTGTTGCTTTTCATGGGAGTTAGAGGCTTTTGTTGAGAGAGAGTGGAGGTCGATTCCGAATTTTGGAGACCCTTTGTATCATCAACAATGAAGATAGGAGTCCTAATATATTATTTAATTTTGATTTACTCCTTCTGTGGACAAATTTTCTTTTTCTTTGGCACAGGATAGTGAGCTGTACTTTCTCTAACCGAAGCAGTCGGCCTTTCTAATTTGAAATCAATTCCATAGCAATTTTATTTCTCACCATTTCTGTGGCAATCTTTTGATTCTTACGAATCGAATGATGAATTGAGTTTATGGGTGATAATACAATTGTAAGGAGAAGGTTTAGCTGTTTGAATTCTATTCTTTTTACAGTATTTTACTTACTCACTCTATATTTTCTTTTTTGTTGTCTTTAGAGGATATTTGTTGTAATCTTTCAATATGAATGGCTGAACGGATTCAGGAGGAATTTCCTTCTTCTTTTTTGTTAATTTTTATACAGATCTTGTGACATAGTCCAACTCCCATGATTTCAACTATTTTGGCTTTTACTGAGGTTTTATGTAGTGTCGCTATTATATTTCTTCAATGTCTTAGCTTATCTTCTTTGGCTTGCTTGTCTTCTTTGGCTTGCTTTACAATGTTAGCTCGATTGTTTTGCTCTGAAGTCTCATTTGCTAGTTAGTAGATTTTTTCAGTTCTGGCTATTTTTTGATAGGAGTGATAATGATCGTAGGAGCAGCATGCAATTATTTCATTGTTGGGGTATAGGTCAATTTGCGAGTTGGTTGATCTCGAGGTATGCTGAGCCTTTCCAGCTCCCTTTATAAAGTTTTCATATCCAGGTTCAAAGTATCGTCTTTTTTTATCTATTTTTACTCTTTTCGTATTCTAGGTGTCATCCGTCGATTATCATTGATCACAGCTATCTCTCTATTATTTTCTATTTTTTCTTCCCTGATGAATTTCTGAGCTTCTTCTCTCATTTGCCTCTGGGTCTACATTTTATCACTCCTGGCTGTAACACTTGGTCGGGAAGACTTGCTTCCATTATGGTTCAGATATGCCTGATTATTTCTGGTAGCTTTCATCTTTTTCAGTAACTCATCAGTACCTTCAGTTGCAGCTGTGATTTTATCCAAATATTGCCTGTACTCCGATGACTTCAAGTATTCGAATTATTTGTCGACTGGTTGCTTCTAATTTTCTTGCTGACTGACCAGAGCATTTTCGACTGGCTTTTCTTCCGGAGGGGGATTGGAGGGATAGCTTCTTTGTTCTTTTTTGAAGGGAGGTAGCACCCTGTTGCCGATTTCAATAATTTAGGTGTATATCCTCTCGTATAACTTTGGCTGCATATCGTTGTTGTTAGACGACACATGTTTATCTTCCTTTTATTTTCCGACCTAGCATCTCTTGTCGGGACCCAACAGCTCTCGAATGGCTACTCTTTGTCGCTCAAGGACGGTTCCCAGTTAAGTGATTTGTCGATCCCTGCTTTATACTTTTTATTCGTAGTAGGAGGTCTTGTGACGGTTGCTCCTCATAACAACGTCTGACGATATTTAATACTAAAGCAAATTATACTTGAAGATGATGACTTTTAAGATCATTGATAGCCTAATTTGGCAAAAAACTATTGCTGGTTCAAAAAGCCGTCTTTATCGATGTCTGCCTCCTCAATGAATTCCAGAATGTCGTTGTCGCTGATGTTGATATCGAGGTATTGGTTGAAAACAGCTTTGATCTCATTTAGTCCCACCAATCCTCGTTCTTTTCTATCGAAAAGGGCAAACATGTCCAAAGCTTACTCTTCTCTTCCTCTTCCGAAGAACCACTTTTTGGTGATAAGATCGATGACTTCTGACAGGCTAAATGAGTCTTTGTCTTGATGGGCGCTGGAAATTTCATCTTAGATTTATTTGCCATTCATTTTAGTGTAGGCAAAGTTGCCGAGGATGCTTCTGAGATTTTGGCGATTGATGTATCCAGTGTTGGAGGGGTCGTAGAAAGTGAAGGCATCTTTGATTTAGTTTTACTGAATAGAGAACAAAATACCATATCTTCGGTTAGTTTACTATTGAGGCTAGCGTTCTTACCACCTTTGTTATGCGACACGTTTTTCTTGAGACCTTTCATGATCAGTTATAAAATTATTTATACAACTCATTCAAAAGAAAATTATTAATATTCCATTTTGACTGGAGGAGGGCTAGACTTATAGGGAGCTGATTGATATGAAGGGCGACAATTCTAAGGTCAGCTGGAATGATTTGTATATGATTTATATGTATTGGAGGCTATCGCTAAGAAAATTTAAATTTTTGATATTCAATAACAAACAATGTCCTTCGACTAAAAAAGTACATCCATCCTCATTCAGATTAATTCATGAACCAGTCCAACAGTTCAGCACCATCTTTCTAACAATTCATGAAAGCCTGCTACCAGAGTCCCTCATTTTTCGAGTCCATGAAACATGTATACATGAGCAACGTTGAGCAAGGAGCAGGGAATAATAGCAGCTTGAATATGAGTAACAGCTTCAGTCAGAATAATGATAGTCGGGTCCTGCCGCAAAGCAAAAGGAGAATGGTGTAGTAGGAAATTAGAGTTGAGGAGAGGGATTAGGAAGTAGCTTTACCGGCCAAATCGAGAGACGTGAAGAAAAAACCAGCAAATCCACTTTTGAAGTTTATTCCAGCTGAGAGTAATAAGCCAGATCCTGAGCCTGTCCCGAAAATACAATCAAAAATACCAACCTACGACGAAATTCCAATAAAATCGAACTACATCGGTTAGAACTTTGACTTGAGCACCATGAAATAAAACAAGAGCATAAATATTGATAACCCAAACAAAAGTATCAATTTGGACGATATGCCCATCCGAGGTGCCAGATAGTACCAACTGGACAGTTACTATCCTGAAGAGAAGGAGGACAAGCGCATGAAGAACAGTAGCTACGTTTAAATGGAAGATCGACCTTTGACGGGATGCAATAAAGATTTCAAATAAATGCTCAAAGAACAATTTCCCAATGCCATTGTTCAATAATAATAAGCGCAGGAAGTACGTGAATAGGAAAGAAAAACAGAGCCGAGAAATTTCCTAAAAAGAGGTAGCAGGTCTCATCTGTCAAGTGCTCTCAATCGCAGCAAACAGCCCAAGAACAAAGATAACTCCATGACTAAAAGCTAACTAGATGATCAGCGATCCATCACTCCACGCAAGAATCAACCAGAAGGAAGATCAACTTCTCAGAACAGAGTACTTGCCAAAAAAAATACAATTAACAGTCAAAAAGTTGTTCCAAACAGATCCACCATGAACAGCAGGACTGATGAATCTTTTGATGAAGGAGCAGGAAGGGCCAAACCCCCTCTCTATAAACCAGCAGCTAAAGTCGAGCCCAAAAGTGTCAAGGCTGCTGATCGAAGCTAGGCTAAACCTTCTCCTGCCAATATTCAGAAGAAAAAGACCAAAAATGTATTCAGAGATGATAGTGATGAATCTTCGGAGTCAAGTTAGGAGGAAAATGCACCATACTTCAAATCTACTAAAAAAATTCAGCCCAGTCAAACTTTGCCAGCTAAACCATCGAAAAATGATACTTTGGATTTGATTGAACCTGTGGAAGGGATCTATATGACCCAAGAACAACTCGATGCAATCATCTCTCGATACGGGAGAGTCAAATAAGTGGTGAGGTAGGCTCCATAAAGTGAAAAATTGGCAGCTCTCAGGAAAAAATATCAATAAATGACGACCATTCTTCAAGAGGAATCCGAGCAAAACAAACTAGCACTAGAGAGATAACGATAAGAATTCGAAAGATACAAAGCTGAGCAAATGAATAAAATAAAAAATGACAGGAGAGTCATGGAGCGACAAGTGAAAAGCGGGTTCAGCAGCAACAACCAAAAAGATAAGGAATAATTGGAACAGCTGAGGCATGAACTGGAGCGAGAAAGAGAGGATTACAAGCGCAAGGAAAAGAATTCTAGAATAATGCTTGACAAGCACAAGAAGGAGAATGAATAGCTAAAGAACAAAATTTAAAGATTTGAAGCTGAACTAAGCAACAAACCTGCTTATACTCCAAAGGAGGATGACAAAGTCAGTGTGGCGAGGAGCAACAAAGTCAAGAAAGCTGTTGAAGAGGAGGCCAAAGTTGAGGAAATTAACTACAGGGATATCAAAAAAGGATCCAAGGCGGAGGAAACAAAATCGACTAAACCAAAATACGAGTATGTTGAAGATGAGCCCAATGTAAAGGGCAACATGGGAAAGACAGAACCATCTTTCAAACCACAGAATAAATGGAAAGGTCAATGGGATTCCTAAAGCGATGCATCCTAGCAATAGTAAATCATTGAAGATTCTGATGAACCCGAAGACACATGTACCCACTCATCCTCTCACCTAACTAAACTATCAGACCTGTTGAAGCCCAACCTGTCAATAAAGTAGATAACAAACTAAACAATCCAACAACTCTTCAGGCATCAAAACAATCCCGATTATCTCAATTATCTGTCCTCACTCAGCAACTTCAATCGCAAGGTGGTCAACACAAACCGCAACAATAAGAGTGACTACACTGCTAAGTTATACTCCGACCGCAGCAAGGAGCTAATATATGATAATGGAACGAGAAAGGTCACACAGGAGAATGGATACTCGATTGTTTATTTCAAAAATGGGGACATAAAGCAGGTATTTTTTGTTATATCACAGACCTTGCCCAACAAAACTGTGCTTTACTACTTCAAGGAGAAGGAAGTTGACCAGATAACCTTACCCAATGGCATGAATGTACATCTCTTACTTATCTAGATTTACAGGTTTTAGAACAATCAGGTGGAATTTCACTTCGATAACGGCTACATTGAGATCAGACATGCAGATGGGACGATCAAAGTGCTGGGTGGTTAGCACACAAGAAGATGACCTTGCAGTCTGATTGTTTTACTATTATGTTGTCTATAGATGGTTTATAATGAGGTGGTAATATTTAAAAATATGGTGCAAGTGTTTCCATTGCGATAGAAGGTCTATCCTTCCTACTCCTAACTCTTTCCTATCAACAACCCAGATAATGACGAATAGGATTATGCTCAGCCTTCAGCTCGTTGCATTGATGTACTCATCTTTCTATTCAGCTTATGAAATCTCTGATAAATTTGGAGCTTTACAGTCTATCGATGGCCTTCTTGACAGTCTACAGTATATTTGCGATTGACATTGAAAAATCATTTGTGGGCCAGTAAGCTGCCTACGTTTTCGGCTACATCCACATCCTATGTATTGCCATTTTTCTAGCAGATATGGTGCTAAGTTGGATCTGCAAGGAAGAATATAAATTTTCCTTCTACTTCTGGATCGACGTCATCTCGACACTCTCTATGGTCATGGAAATAACCTGGGTCGATAACTTCCTAACGGATAATAGCAATTTGCCAGCAATTCTGACCATTGCTAAGGTCGTGAAGGCCAGCAGATTGTCGAGGATAGGTGGTCGTGCTGCAAAGATTATCCTGATGTTTCTGGCATACTTGAAGAATAAGAGAGAAGATGAGGAAAGGATGAAAAATGATGTGAAGGCGACCGAGTCAGTAGCGGCAGATTCGGGAGCCAAAACTGCCACAGTCATCGACACCAAAAACAAAGAATAAAATATAACTGTAGCTCAAGACTAGGATGAATCAAATAATGAAGTGGTTAACGAATTGCCTCTGAAAGCTGAGTTCATCAAGAAGGAGCTTGCTCCAATAGCTGAATAGAAAATAACTTAGAGAAGCTAGATTAGTGAAGTTGAGGTTGTCCATTAAAAGGCCTCCTCGCTTGGCCTAAGCAAGGATAGTTTAGTTGTGCCAGTCTTCGCCAAGAAAAGATCAAGGGAGGTCAGAAATTCATCAAAAATAATGCTGAAGAAAAAAAACTAAAGAGGAAAATGTTTCGACACAACTAATTTGATAGAAAGAATGTAGCATACATTCAGACTTGAGCCGCTTGTTCGACCTAACGTAGACTCAGTTCTGGCAGCCGACCTCGAACGTCGCTGGTCCTAACTATGTGAACGAGACGAATAAGCTCTCAAGCAGCAACGATAAAAGATTCACAGCAACAAGGAAAATTTTAAACTGGGCGAAATCCTAAAACAACGGATCCAAAAGAACATCATCATAATGATCATGAGTCTCATCATCATCCTCCCTCTCATCTCGGCAGATACATGGTTCAATAAAGATCCATCTGTGGACCAATTTGCCAGTGCCTACTTCTAGATGGTGGATGGTAGTATTGATGCTGCTGTTGCACGGGAGATCTTGGCGGATATGATCAATTCTGCACAATAAGGCACCTATCCTGTCTTGGACCTGAAATATCAGTATCATGGTCAGGGAAATGATACATATCCTGGTTCCCTGATGGAGGCGCTTGATGACTCACCACCTGTGTCAGATTTCATGAGGGTCGAGTTAATAGAGGCTGTTGGCTCAAATTATGCCATTACTTTCAACGGTCGAGGCATATCCCGTATCACAGCTATGATCAACATAGCCCGTAGTTGCTTCATTACCATTTTGCTAATCTTTTCCACAATCATCTTCATGTACTCCATCGAAACCAATGCTCTGACACCTCTGGAAAAAATGAGCATAGCTATCAACAAGATCAGTATCAATCCTTTCGATGCTCTCAAATAGGCTGAAGATTAAAACAAGGAGCCTGGAAATAGTAAGGAGGATAAGGACGGTAAGAGTGATTTGGAGACTAATGTACTGGAAGAAGTGGTCAAAAAAATGACAAAAATATTGGCTTTGGGAGCAGGCGAAACAGGCTCTAGCTTGATCTCTAATACTGCTGAAAGCGTCCAGTCTGAATCAGGGTGTAATCAGCTACCTTGCACCAGAATTCATGGAATTTTCCTCTGCATCAAGCTGTCTCATTTCTAAGATCTATGTCTGGATCCAGACGTGCTTCCTATTCTCAACAAAATATCCACTTATTTTCACGATATTGTCATGCAAAATGGTGGAACGATTGTAGAAACAAATCCGCCCTATTTTTTATTCTTTTGGCACACTCCTGATGACTTTATTGGCTAGCCCGAACAGACCAAATATTTTGTTGCAGGGAATCCTTTCAACAAATTAGGAAAAATGGTTGAAACACAGAAAAATATTCATGTGGTGCTGAGGAGCTACCTGCAAATGAATTTGGCCTTATCGGAAATCAACCAAAAATGGATAGAAGAGCATAGAACTGAAGAGTAAGTGTAGTGTTTTTATGTCAGAGCTGGGGTACACATAGGCGATGCTTTCCAAGGCTCAATTGGGGATACTCTAAAAATATAGGTGAAATGCATCGGCAGAGATGTCGACCTCTCCCGTTCGCTATGTTAGTTAGCAGAAAAATACAAACTAAGCAACATTGTCAGTGAAGAACTGGCCGAGGTCTTCGAGCTCGAGGATTTGCCTGAGGCCCACATGAGAAGAATCGATTATGTTAGGGAGAACAGCGATTAGGATTATTGCTTCTGGTTGTACACTTACGACTTTACACTGAGTAAAATGGCAGAGCAAAGTGCAGTGACCGGCAAAGTGCTAAATAAGCGCAGGAAAAAGATAAAAAAATAGAGGACTTTCAGATAACAAAAAGAGAGGAGTATCGTTTACAAGAACAGAGCTGATACTTTGAGCAAACTAAGAGTGGCAGCACCCATCGATGTAGTTTTACCTTTCACACTCATCGAAAAACGATGTCTGAAACCTTTCAACGATAAATTTTACCACTCCTGGAACTTGGCTATCGACAATTACTATTCTGGAGAGTGGGACGATGCAGCTCCTCTGTTCGAAAGCATTAACGTATATATTTGTATATGCAGGAACGATTTGATTTAGACTACAAGGAGCCCGTGAGTCTGATGATGTTATAGAGAATCGCCAAGATGGGCCACGAGCCGACAAATGAATGGGACAAGGCAGTAGAGGTGATATTCGAGTGAATATTTTATTTTTTAAAAAATATGATAAAAATCCGCTCACGGGTGGGTTTGAACCACCGACCTTTCGGTTAACAGCCGAGCGCTCTGCCGACTGAGCTACGCGAGCAATTAATCATCTCCTCAATCATTTACTTATTTGCACTGGGTTCCAAATGAGTTCGCCTACATTCATCTTTCTTATTTATTATTCCTATTTATTCACCATTCTGGTATTATTATTCACACCCACATCATCTGATAGCAAAAATTGAGGCTACAATACTCTAATAATTTTAATAGTAATGTTTCAAAAAACCGAACAATCAGAGGTGTCCACCAATGCCGAGCCTCGGATCACATCTTTCTTTACTCCATCCGCTCGAGAGATGTTTTTCACTAAAAAGACCAAAAGTACTCCCTATTCTTCACAAATTGCCACCCAGCTGCCCAACGATTTGTTGGCATTCAGTCCCAACTGCATTAATTCTTTGGCATGGCCTAGTGTCTTCTCTTTCGATAATGAGGTGACTGTCTGTGTGAAGAATAATTACTATGAGATAGTTGGACTTCGAGGCAAGAATAAATATGTAAACAGGCATAGTGAGTGTTAGGCTGAACTGGTCTACTTCCATGCTGAAAAGCCCACAAAAAAGATCCATCTCGTCACTATTGAGCGCTACCTTTACAGCTCTAATCTCTATCTGCACCTCAACATCAGCAAATATGACCCTTAAACAGGAGATACAGAAGAAAATGACTTTCATTTAGCATGCTTCTAGGATGATCAGAGAGGAGGTGTCGATATATGGGATTTCAAAGCTTTCGAGGCCATTGATAACTTGAGGAAGGCGATTGTTGTGGTGCAGGTCAAGGGAGAAAGGTAGACTAGCAGTCACTACAAATTTATTCTGGTTGATTTGCTTGAGAGAAAGAAGGGGGGCAAAAGTAAGGAGAAGAGAATGGTGACTGTGCTGAATAGGTTGGATCTGGACTGCTAGATGCACTACGGTCGTGAAGGTTAGTCCTTTCTCAGAACAATCAAATCATAATTTGGAGATATAGTCCTTGCAATCACCACAAATGAGCTATACTAGCTTGAGCTTGAAGACCTCAACGATACATACAAACTAAGCCTTAAGCCTTACAAAATCAATAAAAATTTAACTTCTTCCAACGGCCAACCTGAATAGATCAGAGATGCTCGTTTCATGTCGAATGGGTTAAAGATCATGATGCTGACCAACTATGGCAGATTGGTGGTGGTCGAGGCACACAATTTTATTGCTGAACAGCCCT
>Ga0100381_1004813_pt1 | contig 11318 bp, 7 predicted proteins | sample CryGeymeta201505_FD_80416 | JGI IMG/M metagenome (GOLD analysis project Ga0100381, IMG submission 80416) | Groundwater microbial communities from Crystal Geyser aquifers in Utah, USA - Crystal Geyser metaG 2015-05 | ecosystem: Environmental > Aquatic > Deep subsurface > Groundwater | place: USA...
AAATGCGATGTCTGGGATGCTTGTCCAGATGATCCGAATGCAGCCAAACCATCAATTTCCAGAGAAGAATTAGAAACACAATTGAGAGAAGCCATGCCTCACACTCGTCTCATGCACATGTCAGCGAAGGAAAAGGATGGTGTGGACGATTTGATGGTTCGACTCGAGAGTTTTGTCAAGAAAGTCAAGGAAACTAAAGCTACAACGAAGAATGGCATTACTGAGCAAGAGTAGCTCATTTCTTCTGGTTACACTGCGGAGAACACCTATATCTACAATACTCTAAACTTCGAATAGCCGCTATGCTACAAACGTGTTTACTTTTGTGAGAAAGTATTGCTTCCAGGTCAAGCGGACAAATTTATTAGTCTAGTATATCCTGCGCTGCATGGAGATGATCCTGTAGCGATCAACCATGTGACGCCCGAAGTATGTCATTGTTTCCGGTCCTTGTTCATTCTTTCATTATTGCCTTGATGTTTTCTATTCTCCTCCAGATACCAAAGGCAACGACGACATACTAGGTCTAGTGCATCAAAAATATATTTTCGATTCGTCAGCCTTCATTAATTCCATGCACAGTTATACATGATCAAAACAGACTTAATTTTTAAATAACAACAAAACAAACACCATTTCACTACAAGGCAGTGCAGTTCATCTATTTTCGTTTGCGTAGACCATCTTCGCCTTCTGTGGTTTCAGCCGAAGCTTCAGCTTCTTCTAATACCTTGACAACGTCCATGTTCTTTTCCTTCTTGGCTGTTTCCAGGGGTGTCATTCCCTCCTTATCCGTGGACTCCAACAGAGACTTGTCCTTGGCCAATTCCTTGGCGGCCTCGGGACTTCCATGGAATGCTGCCCAGTGCAATGCGTTCCACCCTTCCTTATCCGAAATAGATGGATTAGCGCCCAGTTCAATGGCCTGTCGAATGGCGCTTGCCGTACCCTTGACCTGACCCAATCCAGCCAAAATCATGAGGGCGGTCCATTGATCCTCTTGCGTCTGATGATTGCAATTTTGTTTCGTAAGTGTACTCATGAGATTGGAAATATCGGCCTTATCCCCCGAGTCCCAGGTATCCAAGATGACCTCCTCCAAGCTCATCATCTTTTTGGATTTTCCTTTTTTCGCACCAGCTGTTCCAGCTCCGATCGCATTGGTACCAGAACTATTGCTGTTGCTGTTGCTGCTGCGCACCAGTGGATTTCCACTAGCATCGACGACTTCGTCGTCTTCCGTTAATTCACTGGCAGATTTTTCATCGAACAATTTGTGTTCCGGATCCATATTGCCGGGTCCCAAAAACAAGGCCTTGACGAGAGGATTTTCGGCTAAATTGAGCGGACCCATAATAGCTTGCATGGCCAATCCTACCACCATACCCTTGTAATAGTGCAATCCGACCGTCATGACTACTCCAAAAAGGGTACTACCGACGAGCGATCTTGCCGTGGACAAAACGTGGGCACCATACTGAGCTTCAGTGTACTTTTTCTTGGTCTGATTGGGATCCTGGAACGGCTGTGTGTGTGTGTGTGTGTGTGTGTTTTTTTTTTTCGGTGCGAGATTTGCAGATGCATGTGATTGATTGATAATTGTTTGCAGACAGATATGGTGCATGGACCAAATAATGGTAAATTTTGATATTGGTATGTAAATTTTATATTCGAAAAAAAGGGAGAAAGATTCATCAAATTGTAGTTCATGATTCATGAATCGCAAATTAAGGAAATAATAACATAAATTGCAAGTATGCAATTGTCGGGGTTAGTGTGGACGTGTGGACCATACAAAGTTGTGCGCAAACATCAATTTCTGTAACACAACAGGACAGCACCGAAAATCAAATTCAATAACGCACAGCATTATTATATTTTATTACGTACCGTTGGTGGAGGTGGCACATAAATAATGCGGTCGGTATATTTTTTGGCCACGGCAAACGATTTCAAATACGTATAAAAGACTGCCAAGACACAAATACCTTGGACTACACCGTACGCAATGCGAAGATAGTACACCACCATCGGATCTTCACCATCCAGTTTGCGTGCCGCAAACATGACGGGTATCATGATAAACATTTTATTGAATGCCATTTTGGAAAGAAAAAAAAATAAAGTTTGTGCTTGGTGAACAATTTCTGGGGAAAGTTGCGAGAGGGAAGGTATGCAAGATGAAAGAAGTAGAGTAGACTAGTCTTCTTGCAACGAGTAGACTCCTGAAAATCTCGTAGTAATAGTAATTGATGAGTGATAGAGGGAACTAATAGACCCAAATCGTATTTGTGGTTGGTAGACTAGTAGTCTAACTTGCTTTGTAAAATACAAGTAATTGAATAATACTCGAGTAGACTCTACTAGCTAGGTCTAGTACCTGGTAGTCAACTCGTACCCGAGTGCAGTTGACCGTACTACTAGTAGCTAGCTAGTAGTAGTAATAAAAAAGGAGCAAGCCAAGCTACGCACGCCACGAACCAAAGGACGAATATCCTGTGTATGATGTTGCAATCCTTTGGTCGAAAGAAGTGATGAATTACTGTGCGTGCAAGTCTAGAATTTTCATGATTCAAGATAAAACTTTGTCGGAGGATTTTCGTTGTTGTTCCTGTTCGGTTCCTGCACGCCCACTACGCCGAGAGACACCTCCTTTATTTCTTTATGGAAAAAAATGTTCCCCCCGCCACGTCATTATTTCATGCCGGAATGATCTGTCTGGTCAACTTACTCTCCGGTGGTGTAAAACGCCATAAAAATCCAACTTACGTCCTTTTTATTCTTTTTTTTTCATCTATCTTTCGATCTGATCATGTCGCTTATGACTACCAAAAACTCGGCGTACATGCATGCACTCGGTGTGGCTTCGTCTGTCTTGGCCATTCGTATCGGTGCCCTGCACTTATTGACGGCTCGTGAACGCGTCTTGTCGGGCCACATGGCGCAAGAACAAGATAAGAAGCATTGGATGGGTAGTATCCTCAAGATCATATTGGGTTGCGTCGAAGGAACCAATTTGGGTGGACCCGCCTTTATTGAACGTTGCGAAAGAACCGCCAAGGGAGCGGCAGAGAATGAGCCCTTCTTCTTGATCATGGCCGCGGTTGGTGCCAGTAGTGTACCAACGGAACTGGGTGTAACCCTCATTCAAACCTTTGCCGTGGCCCGGTGTGCACACACACTTTCTTATTTGTTGGGAGAAAAGATCAATACAACCTTTCGTACCGTGTCCTTTGTGACGGGCTTGGCCTGTACTTTTGGTATGGCAGGTTTGGTCCTCACATCGTCCAACAAGCCAACGTCGTCGTAGGAGAATTTTTGTCATTCGATGACTGTCTCAAAAGACGTTGCTATATTCAGAGAAAGTTACTACTACTCCATCAAAGTTGTTCCATCCATTCAGTCAACTCAGTCGGCTTCCTCTTACCAATAACCCTCCAGACCAAGCCAAGCTGTGGATCCAACGCAGAAAATCTTTGCGTCTTTACAATATCCGGGGAAATTCTACCTTAATAGTAATCAGTGATCTTGCATTTTTCATGCCACATTTGTCGCTTTGAAGTTCTACTAGTATAAAGTATGGTTCCGGTATGGTAGAGCTCATATTGGAAAGGGATTATAGCAGTGTTTTCTGGCAAATGTCGATACCTTCAATATCAAAATGTTGCCAAAGCTAACATCCTGTCTTGGAACTTCTGATTGGCTCGGATTTTTTTGACAAAACTGGAAGATTGTTGACTTTTTTGTGGTGACTACTGTACGTATCTACTGGTAGCTAGGTTTGGAATTTGATTTTCTCACTCACAACCTACCCTGGTACCACGGAGTATTAGTTTGGGCGCTCATGTGATCTTCATTTCGAAGAAACACTCAATCTTCCGCTCCCTTAATTTGTGGTCTTCACACTTCACAGACACCAAGTAATATTTTGGATCATTATTTTACTTTTACAAAAACGACTTAGCTGCATTTTATTCGAATAGTAAGTAAGCGAATAATCTAGAGTAGTTACAACGACGTGGACAGGACAGATGATAGCGTCCACTCCCTTTCGATATGGTTGTAATCTAGTCCATCCAATGCTACGAGCAACGCCATCGTTTGGTGATGGGATGCGTGTGCATGCCGACGATAGCGACCAAGAAACAACAATATCCGATGCTTACCGTGCCTACTTGAACGATCCTGAGCGCATAATTTCAGTACAGATAGAATGGGGAGACTTCTGGAATTCTTCAGTAGATAACATCATTCATAATGATAACAATCCACTATCCTACGTTGCCGAATTCACGGTCCACGGCATTGGACGACGACCCGGATACCAGCTGATTGCATCCAAGACTAGCACCATTTCACGGCAGGATTCATGCTTGCACCTTCATTGGCCTACTGCACAAAAGGAAGGAAATGACAAAAACAGTCTCTATCCAGAATATCTGGTAGAGTTATGTCTGTGGACAAGTGAGAAACAACACGACGTCGTACTACGTCGGGTCCTGCACGTGTTGCCACCATTGACGCAAATGACATTGCCGTATTCTGTAGATGAACTATTTTGGGCGCCCTTCATGTCAAAGGTAAATCAGCAAAGCTGTTCGGTGGAAACTTCAAAGACACATTCTCACACTAGAGTAGAAGAAGAATCGCCTGTACACAAACGGAGACGTGGTTTTGGAATTGAATTGGAAACGATACAATTACCACCGAACGCAGATGCTGGATATTTTACAGCCCAAGAAGAATTTGTGGCTGCCGTAGCACGAGCTCGACACAGTGCCAACATCAATAGCAAGAGCAACGAAGTTTTTGCTGACGATTTGTGGGATCGATTGCTGCTGTGGAATGTAGAACGAGATCCCGAAGTAGAGAATGCGGCACCCCCGGCCCGTCTGGAACTCTACTCCAAAGTCAGAGAGGCCTTTCTAAGTAAAAAAGAGGACAGTAGCGTCGGTGAAATACCGGCCGATATTCAAGCTGTGTTACTACTAGGAAAACCACCACTACCAGAGGAATGGAATGTGTCAGTGTCTGAAGATTGGGAGCACATCAATCAGGCATCTCCCGAATATAAATCTCCCCCACCTCCCAATGAACTTTTCCACGAATTTCCATATTCCAGTAAGAGCGTCAATGAAGAAGGATGCTTTGACAACGCCGACACAGAAATTTACATGTTTTTGGATCAGGTGTTGAAGAATCCAGTAGCAAGCACTCGACCCCTTCTTTGCCCTACTGTGAGTATAATTGGACAGTCAGCATCCTCCATTCATGTCCACGTGAATGTCAGAAACCCCAAAGCCTGGCCTCGTAAAACGCTGGAAGCGGACGACTTGGTGGCCACACAATCACTCCTTTGCGTTCTCGTGAATTGGGTACGCTTTGATCTCGTTGCTGCTCAATTTACCAAACCGTGGATGAGACGAGATCGCTCCTTTGCGCCAATGTTTGCATCTGGACCAGAGTTTTTGGGCCACGAAGTGGCATGGACACAGGGAACCAGCGCGTTGGCACGCGGTCAAGATCCATCGTTGTTCAACTTTCCAAAGTTTTTTCGACATGCCTTTGAAACATACAACAACAGGGCTCAAACGAAAGCACACAGCAAGATTGGTGACGGCGAAGTCTTGGACGGCGAGGACCACCGCTCGCTCTTTGATAGGGTCTTTGATGATGAGATAATACGTGATAGCATGTATCGGAGAAACTCCCTCAATCTAGTTTGCCTGAAAAAGTACGGCACGGTTGAGTTTCGGAGAATGCACGGGACGCTGGACCCTGCGTTTATTTCTGCATGGTCATGGTTTTGTGTTGGATTCGTGGAAAAGTACAGCGACCCGGGAAGCTTTGCACGGCACGCTATTGCGTTCTTTGACGATGCGCCCAATTGGTGGACAGGCTTAGGGCGTTTGATAGAGGCGCAGAATAAGGCGACAATGGAAGATTTGCTAGAATGCATGCAAGAAGAAGAGTCGCCCTATGTTCCGCCCTCAGCAATGGCTGCGCTCATAGCCCATGCTTGCTAGCACTAGTGGGTAACTTGCGAGTGCAATGCATTGCGTGGACTGAATTCCAATTGACCTCCCAAGAGAATTGAGTATTTCTCTCGGCTCAGAGTAGCCGCAAAAGGAAGTTTTTGATTACAGGAGTACTTGTACATACTAGTAGTGTAGGAGAGAGAATCTTCGCAAACGAGTCAGGTATGCCTGTCTACAGTATCAAAACAGCATGCTAGAAGCAGGTAGAGTACTTAATACTCCGTACTCAAGTAAGCGGTAATCTCTACTCGTACTCTCTAAAGTAGCCTCCTCCTCTCGGACGCAGTCGGCAGTTTGAGCCGAATGAATGTAATTCGCTTTTTATTTGACTAGTAGCACGGTTCCGCTCGCAACTGCATTATTTCTTACCGGAAGCTATCGCCTGTTGATACTACCAGTACCAGCTAGAGTAGAACCTACTGTGGATGCCGGGAAGATTTCGTCAGTGGCTCATCGCTCTACTGCTAGTACGATAGCTAGCATAGCAGTTTACTGCTGTCAGTTGTCCGACCTACTGTACGCGTCCGCCATGCACTGTCTCCTAAATTCGTTACCTGGTAGAAAGTGGTCAAAGTTGCTGCCTTATTTGCCAGTCTATTCCGTTTTTCATTATTTATTTATGAACCACCAGTTACCGCTCTGTACCTGGTACAGAAAATAGTCGAGGATTGAATTAATTCTACTCTACTTAATGGCTTTTGTAAGACTAGTACTCGAGTACCTGGTACCAGATATGGTACCAGGTAGCAGTAGGCCACAGTAGTAGTAGGCCTAGCTAGTAGTAGTCTAGTACTACTACTACTATAGTACTACTAGCTAGTACTGATAGAGTACTTTTTATAGAATGGGTGACCACATCTTGAGTCTCGATACAAGGTACCTGGTACTAGTACCAGGTAGTAGTACCACTGCTGGTACTAGGTACTGGTAGGCTCGACATTTCTTATGATGATACCGGTACTACCTGGTACCTGCTAGTACCTGGTACCAGTACTCGACCACATCATGATACCGGTAATTAAATTGGCCTGAGTAAGAACACGCAACTTGACAGTATTATTCTACGAATATTAATGTAGTGACCAACGATTGCGAAGAACAGTGAACGCTACTACTGGTACTAGTAGTACCAGGTAGTAATAACAATGTAAGAATCTCCCTGTGGCCACCGGCAGAAACTTGCAAACCGAACACTTCACGCATCATCGAGCAAGAAGCAAAGAGATTACGCCTCCTTCCGCAGGATTTGCACGATACTACCAGTAGTCAATAAATAAAAGAAGGAAAAAGAGATTAAACATTAAACACAACCATACTCTTCCTAATTTGAAAGTTTAAGATAAGATGGACCGCAATCGACTCCTTCTGGCCTCGATGGGAAGTACAGATAGTATTAATCCTTCTAACTCACGCGCTCCCCAATCGGACCTGGCGGCGCTACTCCGCGCGGCTGGTGCTAGTAATAACCAGTCGTCAGGTAACAATAATAACAGCGGCGGAAGTGAAAGTAACGGTAACTACGCTGCTTCCAGCGATGGAGTCCGTGTCCCTCCTCCGGATGCTGCTGCTGGGTCCATGATGGCAGCTGCGGCTGCTTTGCGCCAGCAGCAACAACTGCAGCAGCTGAACCGCGGTGGCCCTCCTCAAACGGGATCGACCGCATCAGCCTCGGCTACTAACATTAGTGGCCACCAGAACAACCAGGATAATCTCCAACAAGCCTTGGCGTCCTTGTTGTCCCAGAAACATCAGGAGCGACGGGGCAATAACTCTTTTCAGACTTCCTCTCCTGCTATGTCTTCTGTGCAAAACCCTTCGGCAGCTTCTGTGGAAGAGCTTATGAGCATGATGGCCCAGCAACGCGAAGCGGATCATCGCATGCTGGCGGAATTGCAGAAGAAGCGAGACCAAGAGAAGCAGCACCAGCAGGATGTGCTAGAGCAGGCGCAAAATCGCAAGCTCTTGGAACAGTTGTTGTTGCAACAACAAGGACAAACTTCGAATGGAAGTAGCAACGGGCCAGCTAGTCGTGATTGTCCTTCGACTGCCTACGGGCAGATCACTGCCTCTGATGGAGACAGCAACAAGTTGCTGGTTGAACTCATGGAGGCTGCTCGTGCTCAAAAGCAAAGAGTGGAAGAAGAAGAGGCGCGTAATGCCAGTATCCAACAGGGCATTATGCTTCTCTTGGAACAAAAGAGACGGATGGAAGCCGAAAAGGATCGCCAAGAAGAGGAACGAAGACGAATGCAGCAGCAGCTGTTGCACAACATTAACTCAGGAAGTGGCTATGGTGGCGGAAATCTCGCGGACTTGTTGGATATGCTTCAACAGACCAAAGGACCGAATATTCCTGCCACTTTGTCAGCTTCGGTTGCCACGGCTGCACAACATCAGCAGCAGCAACGTCAGTCGTTGTCGGCGCAGCGGCAAACTCATGTGGGTCCAGGTCAAGGAACCCCGCAAGAAAAGACTACATCGGACCTTTTGATGAAGATGATGCAGCACAAGCAGGCCAGGCCGGCTATCAGCTCCACTCTTACATTTTCTCATCAGCAGCAGGTGCCAACAGCATCTGATTCCTCCTACAATCATGATGCTGTAATGCCAACACCCATGACCGCTTCATCTGATGTTGCCTTTGTTGCGGAAGAGACGGAAGATCCCCAAGATGACAATGTCTCTTCTGCCGCTGTGGCCGCTGAGGATCCCAAGAAGCGACGCCGTGGTCGATCTGGAAGCTTCCCCCAGAAGATTCATCAAATGCTCCGGGATTTGAAAGAACAGGGACGTGAAGACATTGCGAGCTTCGTTCGAGACGGCCGAGCATTTTGCATCCATCGCACTCAAGAGTTTGCCAAAGATATCATGCCGAAGTACTTTAAAATGGGATCTTACGCGAGCTTTCAGCGACAGCTCAATTTGTACAGCTTTACGCGCATTGGAGATGGACCTGATCGGGGTGCCTACTATCACCAACTATTCATTGAAGGAAAGCCTTTATTGAGTACGACTATGAAACGCAAGGAAACTAAGAAACCTGCGGCCTTAGCCATGGCTGCCCGGAAACCTGCCCCTGTTGCCTCAAAAACGGACTAGCTGTCTGGCCTAGGTGCTCTGTCTACAATGGTGAAATGTCGTTCGACAATGTACAAAGTTTAGTTGCATTCGTTGCACTGTACATAGTGATCATTATTTGTATGTCTGACTCTACCACAAGAAGCAGGCGAGCAACGAGGAACAATTGTTTAAAATTAATTCACTTCTAAAATTACCTACATAGCATATTTCATTTCCTGCTGCTTTGATTATGTACTCTACTACTTTCTTGTGGTAGTACTAGCTAGTAATAATAGTAGTAGTAATACTGTTAGTTTAGTAACTACCTGGTAGTACCGGTAGCTACTACCTGGTACGTACCAGGTACGTCACGAAACTGTTGAAGTGAGGAAGTATTGATGACCCTGCGAGATGAGCCCATAGAAATCCTTTGTTTCCAATTCTTGAGAGGCTTAATTGTCGTAAGTATTTTGGTTTCTTGGAGCTCATCCCGTAGCGGTACCCGGTACCACTATTAATATACAATACGTACTCGGACGCCTGCCTTGCCACTTTTCTTGTGTACTTTAGTTCTGACGCTTCTCTCCATTGTGTTGTGATGACCCAGCGTTTCCTGATCTTTTACTCGTGATGGTACCTGGTACCAGGGTATGGAAGCCACTGGAACGTGGGAAATCTGTGCGATCATCGTCGAAATGACAATCAATCTGCACTAGTGTGCGTCTACTTAAAATTTATTTTCATGTAAATTTTGGCGAGGATATCTTCGCATTTTTTCTCTTGGACACGATAATTAAATAAATTGGAATTCGGTAACGTGTTACCTACTTGTTAATAAGAGCTCGTGCTACAGCATCATCTCTTCTTAGTAGTTAATTAAAAATCGTCGGATTGTTCGAGTTCCATCGAGGGGATCGCAAACAAGCCCTGCCTAATAACAGCACTATCTTCAACAGCAACAAGGACAACATCATGGAATCCTCCAAGCAAACCTCCGATGAAGAATACGTTCTTGCCGGCGAGAGTACGCCGCCCGCCAACAGCGGCATGAAGCGCGGCCACAAGTGTACGAACGACAATAACTTTGTGCACGTGAACATCTGTTTCAAAATATATACCTTGTTTTTTGGGGGGAGCCTCACATTTTTCTCGCTGTTTCCCTCATGTTAATTCCTGTACGAATTTCCCTTGGAACGATCAGGCTGCGGTGGATGCTGTGATGTCAAAAGTACGTACATTACAGTGTGAATGTTCATTCGGTACTAGAGTAGAAAAGTTTGATACGATACAGTCTGCGCTTGATGATCTTGTATCTCACATTCTATCACACCTGACTTCTGACATTTCAGGAGCTACCATAATTGTAAATCTGGTGAGTATGGGCATGGCTCTTTTTGGTCTTTTGGCCGTTCTTGCAGCTTCCAACATGTCCGACTTGAACGACGACAATTTTAACTATACCGAGGAAGAACTGGCGGCCATGGAGGTCTACAGCGGATCTGTTCCCATGGCCGTGACTTACACTCTCTGTCGCATGGCACTGAATGCTTTGGGTATTTGGGGTGCCTATTCCTACAAAGTCTGGCCCATCGGAGCCAGCTTGGCCGCTTTTGCTGCGGAATTTCTCATGTCGTTGATTGCCTTAAATCTTCCTGGTGCCATTTATTTTGGATGCTTTGCCTATCCTCATGTCTATTTGATCCAAGAGATCCGCAGTGGAATTATGTCCAAGGAAACCTATGAAACCGAAAAACAGTCTTGTTGCTGTGTATAAAGAGTTGACTCTGTTCGAAAAACAAAGATATCTGTTCAACAAAATTCGAGATACATTCATGAATCATGATAACGTAGGAAGAGCAAGGACCAAGGACAGCTTCCAACCTAGCAAACAACCGACAGTCATCCTCTTTGAATGGTCAAAACTGGTAGGACATATCCGTCCGATGCGCGAGTCAAGGACAGAAAAAAGGGCATCCATTTTTTTGTTTTTTGTATGTACAATACACAATAGTAGCATCATGAGATAAACTTGTAGTAGTCTAGCATTCCTGACGGGTTTGTTTCCTTGAACATTTTCGGATTATTATCTGGCAAATTCTCTTATCTGAACGTTCAAAGACGCACACAAGTTCCCACATGCTATTCTTTTTTTCTGCAAAAAGGAGAGACTCGAGAGAAACTCTGTTGAAAATTTCACACAAGTACTGCGGAATCTGTAGG
>Ga0100381_1004817_pt1 | contig 11312 bp, 9 predicted proteins | sample CryGeymeta201505_FD_80416 | JGI IMG/M metagenome (GOLD analysis project Ga0100381, IMG submission 80416) | Groundwater microbial communities from Crystal Geyser aquifers in Utah, USA - Crystal Geyser metaG 2015-05 | ecosystem: Environmental > Aquatic > Deep subsurface > Groundwater | place: USA...
AGGGGACAAAGCCACCCTTCCAACTTACTAAATGGTATACCTTGATAAATGATGCATTATTTGTGAAAGTGGTCCAACAATCATATCATTTTGGTTTAATCTTTTTCTCCTTGTTCTCAGCCTTTTCCTTCTGCCTTTGCTGAGAACCAGCAAATCTAATGGCCTCCATCTCTTTATCAACTTCCTGAACCTTTTTGCGCTCAATGTCTGGCTTTTCTTTGAAATTTTGTTGTCGAATATATTTTGTTGGTGTCGTTATTCCGGATTCACAGTTGTATCTGAGTACTTTTTCTGAGTGATATCATGATTACTTGAGTCTCGATCCATTATTTTTTATGCCGTATCTCGATAAATCAACTCAGCGGCATCTTAACTTTAGTGAACTACAATCATTTCTGATACATCATTTGATTTGAAAAAATTGACTCTATCGATAGTTTTGAAAGTCGACGATATAGTAGGTAGTTCCATTACTGTTGCTTTGTACTACTCTCCATTGACTCCAACCTTCAATGAAATTCTGCTGCTGTGATCTTTTCTCTCCCTATCAAGGTCAAGCTCAATTTGCGGCATTTATGCATTGTCTGGATTGTCGAAGTAGGCATTGATTTATTCTGCGAGGTGTTCGGGAAAGCGAATGACAAATTGGTTCTGGGTCTCAAATATTCGCGACATAAATATATAAGTCAATATGACTCATTTTGGTAAATAAGCAATAATTAAAGGCAGAATCAGGAAAGAACAACCAGGTAGACAAAGACGATAAAGTAAAGAACTCCAAAGACTTTGTAGATGAACTTCCTGTTTTTCTGTTATTTTCCGTGCAATTCACTCAGATGTCCTCTTCCTTTGTTGATGTTTTCGTCAGTATCGTCAATATAACCCTAGATGTTATCTATTAGCAACTAGTGCATCCTTACAACATTCATGGTCTCCCTGTACATCTAGGATATCTCGTATATTGACTTTTCAATCTAGTTGTACTAACGAGTTGCTACTTCTTGCATCATTTCGTTTTGACTCTGCTCCAAAAAATGAGATCTACTTAAATTGATTTCCCTATCCATTCCAACTTCCCTGTTTGTAGAAACTTTAGTTCCTTTGGCAAAAGCTACGTGGATGTCTTTGAATCTAAAAGTGGCTGTCAAGAGTCTAAGCTCCATTGTAATTAGAATAGACTACTTTAACTTTTCTGCCATTTGTTTTTTTGATTTGATGTCCACTTGCTGACTCTTTATTCTTTTGATGTTTTGCTCACATACTTTGAGATGTTCTTTTACGTTGATTAGTTTGTTGGAAAGATCTTACTTCTGAAACCTTGCACCTGTTTTCATAACTGAATCAAAAAAAATGTACTGCGTTATAAATCCGTCATCTTGGAGTCTAGAAGATTGAGGTCTGCGAGGTGTGAGGTTGAGGTTTTTATGAAAGTCGAGGCATGCCAGTTGGACTGAGTGTATGACTTACGAGAAGTTGCCGCATATTCGAAGAAAGAATCAGTCAGATCAACGATCATCACGTGTTTGTAGTTATTATAATACCAGAAAGTACTCTCAATACAGTATCAAAATTCTAGGCCCTCCCCTTATAGGAATTCAAGAAGCATCAATGGACTGCATCTTTTTACCTCCTCTTCCTTCATGTTGCAATGCCTTCCATTGATCAACTCCACTTATAAACATCGGATACCTTTCCATATAAAGAGCTTCACGATGCGGGAAATCACTGCGGTACTGACAGATCCAACTACTCGGAAATCATCTCTTGGCCTTTAGCCCTCTATTTTGACAAGGAGATCTTTGGTTTCATGTTCATTTTAGGGACATGCTTCCTTGACTTCAATCGAGGGAGACTGTTGCCTCTATATAATTGGCTCGTTCAATTTTCTCAATCTCTTTGATCTTCTTTCAGGAAGCTATTATTGAACTGGACTACTTTACTCTTCCTTTTCAAGATACTTTTCCCAAGTCTTTTTCTTTTTGAGAATCTCTTCTGCATACTTTTCTCTCGCGGTCTTTTTGGCTGGTTTTGCATAGCCTGATTCAAGGAAAGGTTTAATCTTTTAGTAAACAACTTTTTTTCGTTCCTTTTGAGCTGAACTCTAGTGAGTTTTCTTCTTGTTGATCCAGTACTGAATATACTCTGTGATATTTCCCAACTAAGAGATAGGCTCCCAGGTATCGAACTCATGGCCATAGCCCACCCATTTGATGAGGTAGTGGGGCTCGTCTAGGTGATGTGATATTTACTGTTGATGATGGCACTATCGATGATTTCCTAAACTTCGAAGACAGACGACATAGACAAATATCGAGGTAAATTATAAACTGCTCTCCAATATATTTATTATGCAGTAAAAGCTAATCATAACTCTCTGGAAGGCACAGATTCGAGAGGTCAATCGGGAAGATAATATATACTGTAGGCTTACTTACAACAACACTGAAAGAAATAGCAAAACCAGCAACATGGAGAAGAATCTTGTCTGGAAATAAACTTACATCTTCCCTCTGTCCAAAACCAACCAGCCACTCAAAATCGAGTTCATTGCTTTGCCACCAGGAGACGCTGTTCATTTTGCAAAAGATACAGTAGCATAAGCCTTAAGTTTTGGCAAGGCCATGATGACGATAGATGTAGAGTCTCCCCATCGAGGAAGCCTGCCCAGTAAATTAGATGTTTTAAACAAAGAGGAAGAAATCATTGGTAAAATATTTATCGAATTTGAGCTGATGAAGACATAAGTTACTTACACAGTTTAAAAACAGCTTGACTATCTGTACCTATTGAAAATGACAAACTTCAAGGTCAACTTTGTTCGGAGAGTCAAAAATAATCCCAAATTTTACCTTCATTTTTTTGTCTAAGGCCGTGAACAAAAAGAGATATTGCCTTTCGATGATTAAGGCTCTGGAATATTTGCCTATAACTATCCTGTTAAACTATACCTGAAAAAATAATTAGAGGCATAAATAATTCTATTCGTCAAATAAGATGGACCAATCGAGTATGCCTCAGACAGGAGAGACAATCAGTCCGAAACATCCTTATCAGAGTCAGCTTTTTCATAGAAAAAGACCTTTAAATCAAGCGTTGGTAAAAAAGATAAGTTATGGCTTGATTTAACAAAAGAAAAGGTTTCAGCTCTATTTGACCTTACATTCAAAAGGGATGTAAAAGTTAATAGAAAATTACCACTATCAACCTTCATCAAGAATCAAAAAAGATAGATCGGAACGATAGAATTTACTGCTGAAACTTTATTCAGAAACAAGGAAGAACTTCAAATGCTTTAGGAGCAAAAAAGAGGACTCAATCCTTAAAAATAGTATAAGCCTCTTGAAAAAAAGAAAAGCATTGTTAAGCAAGGGAATGGAATCATTATCATCAACTCTATTTTAGGGAAGTTGTAGCTATTTAATGATGGAATCATTAGCCAAAAAGATATGTCTATTTAAATCAAACTTGGTCAACAGACCAAATAATCAACTCTTCTGTAAAGGCCAGGCAAATAAATCATTTTCATTGATACCTTTACCTTCAAAAGGACCTGGTAGTAGACATTCAAGTTGACTATCAACCTTCATAGCTTACAGTATGAAAAAAAGCCCACTTTTTTTGCTGAACTGAACCTAAGAGAGTTATTTGAGCTTGGAAGGTTGACTTCAAAGAAAGTAAAGCTTATAGATGAGAATCGCAATTACTCTGGATAGCTTGTCTTCGACTTGGAGTATAGAGACATAGATGAAAAAAGATCTCCTTTTCTGAAAGGTGAAAAAGATGAATTTGAATCAATTTCGGAGTTGCCTCACGAATAAATAATGGAGTTAAAGGCCAAGAAGAAGAAAGAAGAGATTATGGAAAGAATGAAGGCCCGTCAATAAATGAAGGAAAAATCCAGATAGCTGAATTCAATGTCTACTCTTGCAGTTTTATAAAGCAACGATATCATTCTCCCCCCTTTGAGAAATGTATCTCGACTGTCAACAATCAGTCCAATAAGAGATAAAACAAGGGACAAATTCAAAAGTGCTCAACTTTTCAATGGAAATGGATCAATCAGATTTTCTCACGCTCCCCGTTTCTAGAGCAATCAAAGTTCAGGGTATGAGTCGTATACCTACATTCGCTAGAGTGATTTTGATACAAAGAACAAAAGAGGAGCCTCAATAGGAAGAGGGAACAAGTATGATTTCACAAAAGAGCATATTGATACTCCAGGAGTTGGACGTTATCAACTTCAGACTGTGTGGGATAAGTACAAGTGAACTGATCATTTCTGTTAATATTATTGCACTCGGTATGACTCTTTTGTGGCATTTTCTATTTGTGTCAGTTATTGAAGTGCCGGTCAATTTTAATATCAGATCAGCATATATTTGGCAGAGACATGCGCCCTGGAAACTTCAACAACAAATTCTCTCAATATCTCCAGAACAAAATCAACCCTGAAAAAAGAAAAGAGCTCTTCAGAGGTCAGTTTGATTCTGAACATGAATAAGAGTTCCCATCATCTGTGTATCCCTTCTCAGCTCTCAACCAAAGAAATAGCTGTATCAGCAGGAGTAGTTAGCCAAGGGATTAACAGTCAAATACATTGAGGCTATCATAGTTTGAATACGAAAGACAAAAGGAGAAGACATAGATGGAGGTTGAAGAACCTCCTATTCAAAGAAAACGTCTCAAAAAGCTCAGGGAACTGTAGGAGAACCAGTGTGGAATATGCCTTGACCAGATAAAGAAGCAATGTCAACTGAAATGCAAGCATAAGTTCTGTTTTTCATGCCTCCAAAATTGGTTTTAAAAATCAAACAAGTGCCCATACTGCCGGGCTGAAACTCATTCCTTCTGGTATAAGGGCAATTAATTCCTTGTTGAGCCCAAACAACAAGATGATGATTCTGACTTCTCAGAAGACTCCTAATGGAATGAAGAAGAGCCTTAAGTTGATGCTGCTTGCTACAACTGCGAAGAGACAAAAGTTGGGGACACTGTGTTGATTTGTGACAGATGCTAAGTGAGCGTCTGTCATGTGGAGTGCGACTAAACTCTATTCGGAGTGATGCCCGAGGGGGAATGGTACTGTCATTTCTGTAGATGATGGGTCATATTTTATTAGCATTAATCAGATAAAACAAAGCAATCAGTTATTGATGACTCTTATCTTGAGTTTTGCATCTTTTCTCAACCAGTCAGTCACATTTTCCCATCTTTCACTTCGCTTGATGACTAATGTTGCTTTCGAGGTATCTTCGGACTCGAATTTAACAATTGCACTGCCAGCAAGCTTGCAATGCTTTGAAAGGCCCTCCATTAACTTGTAGTCCCATCCTTTCAGAATTTTTATCTCGACAGGTTATTTAGTTCCTTTTACTGGCTCAAGTTTTTTGATCTCTTTTTGAGATTTGGCTTTCTTGAGAAGAGTGCTATCTTTTTTCTCCTCTTTTTCCTTTACTTCCTTGGTGACAAGCTATTCTTGATTGAAGAAAGTTGACTTGGACTCATCAATGTCGGTGATTTCCTAAGCAGATGTGACTTTTGGCTCACTTCGTTTGTTGGGATCATTGATGTGGGCATACTTGACACTGTCGTGCTGATCCCATTGCATCTGATATGGGATCAAAGGAGCTATTTGAATATTTCCTGTTTTTCCTCCCACTCTCTAGTCCAGGTCAAATAATCTTGAAGTATTTCCTCTGTTGGTGTTCTCATTGTAAGGCAAGCTGTTGATTTCTCGTTTGATAGTCTCTTTTCTTCCGAAGTTGCTTTCAGCCTTGCTCACTTGACTACAAGCCAAGCTATTCTTTTCAGATTAGTTGTCTCTACTAATGGGTTTGGGAGTTGGTTCATAGAAGATAGAGGACTGCATATCTGCTTCTTTTCTACTCTTGTGATAGCTGTCTTCGAAATTGGCTCTCTCATTGACTCTGGTGGCATCTAGTGGCTTGGCAGTTATGGAAGATGAAACATTGGTAACTTTGGAGGCGTACCTATCATAGTTATCTTCCATTTTTTTCTTGAAAGCGGCATTAGGGTCGATGTAGGAGTTGTTTTCGATTCTAGGAGCATAGCTGACACCCGCCGTTCCAAAAATATCGTTGTCTTTTCGTTTGTACATTTAAAAAAAAAATTATATGAACCGATGAATTTCAAACTAACTGACAGTCTCAAACACCTCATCTCTCTAAAATAATCTAGATGCCTATAGCTTGGGTATGGGAAGGAAAAATGGCTTTGTATATAAGGGGTTTTCATCCAGATCACTTGGGACCTGAGTGTTTGAGCAATTCTCGAGAGATTTTATGAACCCTTTCCAGAATAGTTTTGGTCCAGGGTAGCCTTCTCACCATCTCAACACTCTTGACCTTACCCTCTTTGCTGACGGTCAGCAACTCTGCCAGGTACTTGACCTTCTTTTAGTTATCTTCTTGCATGATCCGAGGGAAGTGCTGGAGGAAGAGGAGGTAATCTTCTGAAAAGCCGTTTTACTGGAAGATTTGCTGGAGGAATTTATTGTTCATACTTTTTTCTTAGGATATTTTTCTGAATGGGGAGATGTTTACTTGAGGAATCTATTTTTACATTTTGAAAATGAAAACTTCTATTATTTGTTAATCTAGAGCATGTGCTGATTTTTGGGTAGCTATAAGATAAATTTAAAGGCCTTACGCATACAATATTTTACCAACTCCTCCTTTGTCTTCTTCAGACGCGTGAACTTCTCAAATAAGTCCAGTACCATCTCATTCTTCAATACTCCCGGAAAACGAATCTCAAAATTATCTTATAATCCTACACGAACCGCTCCAACGTTTTCTACCAAGTACTCCACTATTTGCCTTAATAACAGCAGACTTACTCCATCATTTACCGGCTCACCTAGCACTACCTCACTTCTTCATTATGCTTCTAAGGTTTTTCCTCATTTCTGTCAGTATTTAAACCCTCCAGAAGTGATTCTTGAAGCCTAGCTTCTCCCTGCTCCGATTACGATAGGTCGTCTAGGTGATTTGTATCATCACAAATTTATTCGCGAATGGAATGACACTAGTCAGGCTCGAGAGGACGAGGTAGAGGGATTTGTTCGATTTTGATATAATGATCAAGGGACTCGTCGATGTTAAAGTCAAGGTAGCTTTTTTATGAGAATCGGTCGGAAAGTTAGCGAGCATTGCAGAATAAGCGGTTGGTAAACCCTGGTTCTTCGAGTATTTCATCGAGAGACAGTTCTTGTTTGTCCTGGAGATCCATAAATTAAATAATAATGAATGAACCTATATTGATACAACCGTCAAAGAATATGCAATAGCTTATTATCATATTTCATTCTATTTTATTGACTTTCCTTGTCCCACTGCTACTCCTCAGGTTAATTTCTTATCTCTCTTCAGATTTGCGGCTCAAAATATAGAGAGAAAGGCCAATCAGAGCCATCCCTGCCGCCCAAACCAAACAATCTCGGATATCGTCTCTTCTCAAACCAAGCAAGATGATTGCAGGCATGAAGCATAAGACTGCAATCTTTTAACCCCTTTCCATCAGTTCTATGCATCTTTCAAAGACAATATTTTATTAAGACTATTGATTGTAAACCATGTGTCGGTAGAATTGATTGATGATTCCTACCCAGATGCTAATTAAAGCAAATCCAATATAACTGTAGCTGTACCATGTGTAACAAGAAAGAATGATCATAAGAGCAAGAACCCCCTCAAAATATCTGACAAAATGCAAATATTTATTATTGACTTTGAGTGTGTCCACAATAGTATAGCAAAGTAAAGCTACTGAACCATACTCTAAGCCAGCTATCAAGGATTATCCGTAGCGACTGAACTTGTAGCTTGAGGGTTGGCTGAACCACATTGTAGCATAGATCATCACTATATCGTTCATGAACACAACAGTACCGTGCAGGAAGACTAACATCATAGTCCTACGATCAGACCGTAACAGCTACACCAGACCTGGCAGATAAAAAGAAGCGTTAGTTGACAGAGGTAGAGCACTCAATGATTATTCCTTGTCTTCATGATCGTCTCTCTTGGGCATATTTACGAAACTTTACACATAAAGACGTAAGGCAGTAATCATAGCCAGCCCTCCAACACTCCAGTATGCGTATTTGCAGCACCTATAGAATTGCTGAGTTGAAAAAGAGGTACTTTGACTGTTCTTCCTTGGATAATCCAGCATATCAGGAGACTGACAAGGTAGCCCAATACAAGACCATAAAATTAGAAATTTGTTTTGTTAGTCCAATGCCCATCACCTTATCCACTTTCCTCTTTGTCTTTACTCAACTCTTCATCTAAACTTTTGTAACTCTCCTAAATTTTTTCGGCGAAGAACTGGCAAAGCTAAAAATTGAGGTCCATGACTGTCCACCCAATCGAGGAGACCAATATTCTCTTAAAAATCTACTAAACGTATTTATACTTCCTTTTTACTAGTCATCCCACATGACCACCCGACAATGAAGCAGCTAATGCCCCCTAGCCCTAGGAAAAGGCTGACCATGGAGATTTATCGATAGACTTTGTAGTTAATTTGATGCACATATCTGACGATGTATGGTCGAATGAGGATTGCTATGATGATTGGGACAATCCAGACAAAGGAATCGACCATGTCTTACAATCCGTGGACAATCATCAGCATCGTCACCCATACATTTTCAATCGCGTAGCCTGAATCAGGACAGGTATACCGTAGTTGACTGTAAATTCTACAAATAGGAGCAACTTTGTTATTGTTTTGAGAGACATCCTCAGCTTTTCGTCAAATGATAGTTTTTAATTCCTTTGGTTGATATCCTTCTCTTATTCGGCCCTGAAATGCCTCATCACAAATATTATAAAATCTAACAGTTATGGTGAGTTCCATTTGACGACAAGGGTGGTCGAGAGCAATAAAAGACAATATTATTAATTGCGAACTGTTAGTAGTAATTTTAAATTCAAAAATGGAGTACTCTATGAACTAATAACAAAAAAGTATGATGCAGTCGGTCTCAAAAAACATCAAAGGCGTATATCAATATCCATTTAGTTCTAGTTAGATCCTATTCCACTTCACAGCTCTCCTCACGGATAAATATTTCAGCTGACACACCCGCACCGGCAGCAAACTTTAGTACTTATGGTTCTATTAAGGTTTTGAAGGTGATTTTTAGGAAGCAGAAAAATAACTACAAAGAAGAGAAGGAAATTCACCAACTTTTGAAAAATAGATACATAGTTCGATTGGAAAATGCATTTAAGGATCAAACATGCTTTTACCTCGTCATGGAACATTGTAAGAAGGGGAATCTGAAAAGCATCCTCAATAGCAAAAAACTAGCAATGGAGACTGTTAAATAGTACAGCTTACAAATTGCCAAAGGTATTCAATATCTGCACAAAAATAAAATTGTACATCACGGTATCAACCCAACCAATATTCTACTCACCTCTTAAAATTAAATAAAAATTTGCGATTTTGGACTAGCAACTCACTTCTAAGAAGGAAAAACTATCAAGGGATGCCAAAATAATCTTGCCTACACTCCTCCAGAAGGGATCGAAAACCATAATGAAAAGTTCGATGTTTGGTCTTTAGGCTGCTTGATCTATTAAATGGCTACCGGATATCTACCTTTTGCATTTAAAAGTTGGAAGTAGCATGCGGCAACCCTTACAAAACACTTTCTATAAAACTATTCCTTCGATACTTCTTTGCCGTTTTCTCTGATCAACTTGCTCAAAAGAGTATTTACCCTGGGCAAGTAGGAAAGAATTTCTATTGATTAACTCATCAATCATAATTTTTTTACTGGAGAGCCTTTACCTCAATAAAAAAAGCATGGACAATCTTAATAGAGACCTTTAGCAGTTAAAAAACAAAGGTCCAAAACATCCATGAAATCAGTAGAGCCAAAAGGCAGCCAATAAAATAAATAAAATACTGATCATGCTAATAGAGTGATTTCCAAAAGACCAATGCCTAACTACAAAGAAATACTTTAGAAGAAATTCAAAAAAACAGAAGGTCTATAAAAAAGAAGGGTTTTAAGCAAGGAAGGATGTCTGAAGACTGCCAGCTAGGGATTCAAAGAATCTAAATAATTTAAGCAAGCAATTTAATCAGCCACCCTGTCCCGAAAATCAGTAATGTCTCCCCTGAATACTCTAAATATGAAGATAGCTCCTTTAAGGCTTAAAAACTACGAAATAAGAATTGATCGAGATGGTTTCACTCGGCAATCCCTGAATAAGGAATTCGTTCAGTTTATCAACATCTCATGCGATGGCCAGTTGATCAAAATGAAGAAAGGAAAAAGAGAAAAGTTGTTTACTTTTGAAGCTCTGCCTTAAGAATACTATAACTAGTACCAGGAATGCAAAAGATTATTAGAATAAATTAAGGCCTAGGAGCCTCAGATAGTATTCACAAATCGAAATTTTTTGCCTGAGCTTGCTCTTTAAATGAAGATCAATTACAATAAAACAATTTCGATATATTTGGAATAGTAGTTAGACATCAAGAACATAGCGCCTTAACAATTTTTAGCAAATATCAAAAATATAAAAGCGGAGTACTTCAATCCCTTGCGACATCTGTACCTGAGGTTGATAGAGTTGCATCAGATGTGATCATATTGTTTTATAATTACTACTATCAAAGTCATGGATTCAACAATGGTCTACGAATTAGTTCTGGAGCAGCTTCATAAAAAGCAGGAACTAGTCAATCTAATTCCTTCGTTGACACATCTCACGCAGCCACAAGCCCCCGTGCACACGCCTAGAATGAATGATCAGCAAATCTTCAAACAGATTCATTCTCATGTCAGTGCTCAACTTTCCAATATCGAAAAAGATAAGGAATAAATACTCAGCACCCTCTAACATCAAGATATAGAAGAAGAGGGATAGGAACAGTAAGTCTAAAGTGATGAGTAAGGAATGGATATGGAAGGAGAATAATAAGCAGAAAACGACTGGGAAGTTAGAGAAGAGGATCAATAGAACCCTTACGGCCAAATAGATGAACAAGAGGAGGAGTATGAAGATGAGGGTATGTTGGAATAGGGAGACGACGATTAAGGATAGGAAGAATAAGGATAAGGATAATAAGAATAAGATTCAGGTGAAGAATGCCTATATGATGGTGAAGATGACGTTGGTCTCTATGGAGAAAGAATTGACGATGAAGAACTTGAATCATATGCGAACGAAGTTGATTAAGAGGAAGAAAGATAATTCAAGCAGGAATAAAAGCAGCTTAAGAGAAAATCCAAGCTATATAAAAATCATTAATAGTAGGAAGAA
>Ga0100381_1004820_pt1 | contig 11308 bp, 16 predicted proteins | sample CryGeymeta201505_FD_80416 | JGI IMG/M metagenome (GOLD analysis project Ga0100381, IMG submission 80416) | Groundwater microbial communities from Crystal Geyser aquifers in Utah, USA - Crystal Geyser metaG 2015-05 | ecosystem: Environmental > Aquatic > Deep subsurface > Groundwater | place: USA...
ATTCAACTTCATAGAATAGAGTGACTCATATCATTACTGTTACATAGCTTATATCCCGTTGAGGTGTTCTTTCAAATCGAATTGACATACCGGACATTTTCCATTCTTGACCAGCCAACTGCTCACACATTGCCAGTGGAAGCTATGGAAGCACATCAAAAAAGTCTATTCTTCATTTTGTTCAATGTCGCACTGACAAATAATACAGTTACCAGCTTTGCCAGTATGCTTCGAACGAGGCAGAACCTCCATTTATTCAGGACTAAGACCTTTTTATTCTTATACTGAATCTTAACTGTCTGATGCGGCTTCGTAAAAGTTGAAGACTCTTCTTCTTGGCGGAACAAACATCCTTGGGGGCCCCATCATATTGAACGATTGTCCCATCTGTTGTAGGAAATTCTCCCAACTTCCAAATGTGCCAAAAGAGTAGGGATTTTGATTGTTGTTCATGTTATTCATGACATAGGTCTGTTGCATGGGTTCATTTTGATACTGAGGGTAGGAGTAGGTGTTATTGAACATGTTGGAAGGCTGAGGTGGAGGTATGTTTCTGTTGCTATAGACTTGCTGTTGAGGTCTTGTGTTGTTTCTGTTGCTCGGACGTTGGTTTCTGCTGGGCTGAGGTCGATTTTGGTTAGTGTGAGGGTACCTATTGTTACAACCATTATCGAACCTGACCTGAGTTCTGGTATCGGCATCGCTTCTGACATTGTTATTATTGCCATTGAGTCCAAAGCTAAGAGTACTGGAGGTTGCTTCTGCCTTATTGTTATTTCCGTTGATCGTCAATCCACAATTACTGCTATTGATAACAAAGTGATTATTGTTGCCATTGACATTGATGACTATTTCACTGTCCCTGATGACAAAGGTGTTGTTATTGCCATGAACATTTAGGTTGGTCTTTTTGTTATCAATATTGATTCTACTGTTGCAGCAAGTATAGTTCATCAATTACTTATATTTATTAAGAATCGGCCGAAGAGTCAATATATGGTCGGGTGGCTGCAAAAAGAGTAAGGAGATATAAATTGGAGGTCATGTTATAGTTTAGAGAGAAAATCCTTTTTGAAAGCATTTATTCTGATTAAATGTAGCAGGATGGATATTTATTTTAAAGATGTTTGATATCACGCTTGAAGACCTCAAGTAAAACCTTTACCATTCAGATCCCTATTTTAAGGCGACAACATTCGCTAGGGAGAGTCCCTCAAGAAAGTCAGCAGCTGGGGAAAGACAGACGGTCTCATCCAAAAATTGAAAACAGATCGCAAAGTAATTCTTCATCTATTCAGAAAGGTCTCAATGACTCTGAAGACGTGGCCTCTAAGCGAAGATAGCAATATGGCACCAATGAGCCCGTTCTCAAACCCGCCAAGACCCTCTGGGAAATGGTAAGACATTTTTGATATAGATCGTGGAGAGCTTTGAAGACGAAATGCTCCGTATCCTGTGCGTGGCAGCTGTTGTTTCCCTAGTCTTGGGTATTGCAACTGAAGGACTCGAGCACGGATGGATGGAGGGAGCCTCTATCCTCGTGGCTGTTGTCATCATTGTTACAGTTACATCTGGTAACAACTGGATCAAGGAACAGCAATTCAAAAAGCTCAATGCTATTGCTCAAAGAAAATTCGTCAATGTCGTCAGAAATGATCACGTAGAAAATATCAATGTTGATGACCTTCTTGTCGGAGATATTCAAATTGTCGAAACCGGATAAATCATTTCAGTAGACGGTTATCTCATCGAAAGTCATGATGTCATTGCTGACGAATCTTCTATGACCGGTTAGCCCGTTGGTGTCAAGAAAGGTGCTCCTCAATGGAACTAAGGAGAAAAGGTTAACCCCTTCCTCATTTCTAGCTCTAAAATTCTTGAAGGAACCGGCAGAATGATCGTTCTAGCTGTCGGCGAACACAGTCAGTACGGTATTCTGAAAAAAACTCTCGTTCAAGAAGAAGACGAAACTCCCCTCCAAACCAAACTATCAGTCCTTGCTGATCAAATTGGCAAGGTCGGTATGTTCTCAGCAGCCATCACCTTCATTGCCATGCTTGGTCACATTCTTCATGGTGCATGGGCATCAGGAAACATTGTTGGTACTCTTCTGACCCTCGACACTGTCCTTCAACTTGTTGACGCTTTCATCATATCTGTCAGTATCATTGTCGTAGCTGTCCCTGAAGGTCTTCCCCTCTCAGTCACCATTGCTTTGGCTTACTCAGTTGGAAAGATGAAAGATGAGAACAATTTGGTTAGATTCTTGCAAGCCTGTGAAACCATGGGTGGTGCTGACAACATCTGCTCAGATAAAACTGGTACCCTCACTCTCAACAAAATGACAGTGACTAAATTTTTCCTCTGCGAAAACACTATCGATAATCCCGGAAAGAGCAATATTAACGAAAAAGTTGCCGAAAGATTTTCCATTGGTGTGGCCATAAACTCAAGTGCCAATCCTAAATTTGAAGGGGACACTATTGACCAGATCGGAAACAAGACTGACTGTGCTTTGCTTCATCTGGCTCACAAATGTGGATACAACTACAGACAAATCAGAAAGGACTTCAGCAATGATATCGTCAAGGTTGTTCCTTTCTCTTCTGATACCAAATCCATGAGCACTGTCCTCAGAGAAAAAGGAAAAGTTGTTGTCTACTGCAAGGGTGCTCCTGACTTTGTCATGAAAAACTGCACCAGCTATCTTGATGCCAGTGGAAGTCCAGTCAAGATCAACGATGCCTTCAAGAACACCCTCCAAGGAAAACTCAAATAATTTGCTGACCAAGCCCTCAGAACTCTCCTCATCACCTACAAGGAAGACGGAAGCCTTACTGCGAACTCCGAAAAGGCAGATATCGAAAAGGACCTCGTCATTTTGGGTATGGTCGGAATCAAGGATCCTATCAGAGAAGCCGTTCCCGGAGCCGTCAAGCAATGCTTCGAAGCAGGAGTCAGAGTTAGAATGATCACTGGAGACAACCCTGATACTGCTATTGCCATTGCCAAAGAAGCTGGTATTCTCAAGCCTGATTGGAAGAAGCAAGGAAAGGAAGACTACACAGTCATGACTGGTGCTGAATTCAGAACCTTTGTTGGTGGTCTCGACAAGGATGGTGAGACTGATGTTGTTCAGAACCTTGCCAACTTCAAGAAAGTCAGAGACCAACTTTGTGTCTTGGCTCGATCATCTCCCACTGACAAGTACATTATGGCTACTGGTCTCAAGCAGCTTCACCACGTAGTTGCCATGACTGGTGACGGAACCAATGATGCTCCTGCTCTCAAGAAAGCCGATATTGGTTTCGCTATGGGCATCACTGGTACTGAAGTTGCCAAGGAAGCCTCAGGAATCATCCTTCTAGATGACAACTTCAAGTCCATTGTTACTGCCATGAAGTGGGGAAGAAACATATTCGACTCAATCAGAAAATTCCTTCAATTCCAGTTAACTGTCAACTGTTGCGCTTTGGTGCTTGCCTTCGCTGGTGCCGCTATCCTTAAAGAATCTCCCCTCAGTCCTATTCAGATGCTCTGGGTTAACTTGATCATGGATACCATGGCTTCTCTTGCCTTGGCCACTGAGCCTCCCACAGACGAACTCCTTACTCGTAAACCCTACAGCAAATTCGAGAACCTCATCACCCCTGAAATGTGGAAAAATATCATCATGCAAGGTCTCCTTCAAATCGTTATCCTAGGAGCTATTCTCTTCAAAGGTATTTTTTATTCTATGTAGGCCCTGAAATTTTTGACATTCAATCTTCAATCGGAGTGTCAGTCAGTGACTGGAACAATGAAAGTGGAAAACATTACTGCATTTTCTTCAACTGCTTTGTCTTGATGCAAATCTTCAATGAGATCAATGCCAGAAAGCTCAAAGAAACCGAGATCAATGTATTTGCAAATTTCTTCAACAACCCTATGTTCCTCCTGATCCTCGTTCTCACCTTTGTCATCCAAATCGCTTGCGTAGAATTTGGTGGACAGTCCCTTAGAACCGTACCTCTATCCTTCGATGAACATTTGATCTGCCTCGGAATCGGAGCCACTCCAATCCTGTTTGCTCCTCTCTTCAAGGTTATTGTTCCTTCAAGCATCTTCAAACCCCTCTCCAAGCCCAGCAAAGTTGTTGAAGAATGATTTAGCAAACTTTATGAACTATAGTATTATAATAGAAGTTTGATTTCAATCAAAGATCTTCAATGAGCTTTCTTGCCCAGTTTTTGCCTTCTACTGAAATCATTTTCTCAGAAATCGAAGCCAATTTTTCCTTGAAGGCTTCACTCTTCTCCAAATTCTTCATCTTGTGGACAACATAGAGAGTCTTGAGAAGAGTAGGCATATCTGAATGATTTTCAGGCGCATGGTTAACAAGGTCCACTAACTTTCTTTTGATCAAGTCGAAATGATTCAGTTTGAATATTCCAGGAGCCTCAAAAATTAGAACCTCAACAATTTTTGCAATGCAAACAAACTCGTCATATTTTTTGTAGTCATTGATGAGTTCAAGGAGAACCTCAGCAAAAAGGAATCGATTTTGGTGGGCTTTAGCTTCTCTGATGAGGAAACTCTGATACCCCAAAGTTCTTTCAGCACAAATGGTTACCAAAAATTCGATAATGTACCTCAAACCTGGATAATTATAAGCCTTAGGATGGAACTACTCCAGTAAATTGACAACTACTCTATCTCGGCACATATGAAGAGAAACAGCTTCGTCTTTTTTCTCAACCTTTTTCTCCTCTTTTTTCATAGCTGGGCCAGAACCCATCACTGTTTTTTTGCTCTCGAAGAAATTCTTCATATCAGCAATACGCTTGCTGATTCCCGTCTTTGAAACACTTGGAGATGTTTACTACGGCTTTTGAAGTTCAGGCTGGACTACTTGCTTTGGTTATTAAGCTTTTTAATATTAATTTTTTGGTTCTTCTATTTTGGTCTCAAGTTCTTTTTCAGGAACTTGCTATGGATGAGCTGTCTCTTCAGGCGGTGGTGGTTGCTCAATAGTTGTTTCTGCCGCCTATTATTCAGCTTTTTGAACTTATTCAGTAGCATTTTTGATGGCCTCTTCAACTTTGACTTCCTCAATGGACGGAATAGGTTATCCTGATTGTCTAGCCTCTTCGGAAGCTCTTTCAACAATTTCCTTCAGAGCACTATTATCTGATGCAGCAGCGATGATTCTTTCTGCTTCTCTGGCTCTCTACTATACCTGTATTTGTAATTCTTTGAGGGATTATTCAGTCTTTTTCAATTTGTTCAACTCAAACAAGAAAATTTATTATTGCTGTCGTTCTTTTTGCTGCATTTCTTCCTCTTTTATTTTCAGATTCTGAAGCTCCTCCTCAACTTGTTTGAGCTTCTTTGTCAATTATTCGTTGTTTGTTTGACTGCTTTTCAAGTCAAGCTCTTACTGCTTGGGCTTTTCAGTTTCTTTAATTTTTTATGGCTGAGGTGGTGCCTCAAACTATGGTTAATCAAACTTTCCTCTTTCAAATTCACGTTGACTCATGAAACCTTTAGTTTTGATCCATTCTGCGTTGTTATAAGGACTTTTTCCGGCATACTTGAAATCCATCAATCTTTCAAGAGATACAAGCCAGGTCCATTTCTCATTGCAGTTTCTTGCACAGAAGTAAAACATGTCCTCGAGAGTTCTTATCTTAAAACCTGCTGGAATCATATCTTCTTCTTTTCTGAGATAGCTTTTGTAAGTCTTGACTTATCTGAGATCAATAAACTATGCTAATTCTTTGAGGTTGCGGTTAGAAAAAATGAGTATGTAGTTCATGGTGAGAACCATCCATCTTTCTCTCCACTCTTGCAGAAATTTTGTTCTCTTGTAGATGGGTCCTTCTCTAATTTTGTGGTTCTTCAGCTCACTTTCAACTATTTTTGGGTCCATATCAAATAAAATCACATACAAGACCTTTTGTATTCTTAAAAGTAAAATATCCATTTTAGAGTGCGATAGAGCAAACAGAAAGTAATGAATCATCTCATAAGAAGCTTTTTGAACTAATCAAGAGATACCTTGCCAGTGTTATTGAGGTCTGCCTCTTCGATCATGTTCTTGATATCATCATCAGTGAGCTTTGTATCTCCCATTTTTGTGAGAACTTCTTTTAGGGATTCGAAAGTTATATCAGCTGGGTTGTTTCCTTTGAGAATGGTAAAGCTTTCGAGGATATGTTCTTCAGCAGTGATGGTCAACATCATCCTGAATAGACTGATAGGTACCTTGCCATGAGAGCCAGGAACTCCCCAGCCTCAATGGTGCCACTATTGTCAGCATCGCACTATTCTATGAGTTTGTCAATCTCCTATGAAGTTGACACGCACTGCATATCTTGTATCAACTGGTGAACTTCCTGCCTATTGATAGCCTTACCTCTTTCGATAGTTTGCCATCCGCATCTTTGTCAAGCTGATTGAATGCCAAAAGTATGTGCTTTCGCTGTTCCTCGCTAAATTGATTCGCCATTATAATTTTATAAACTTAATCAAACTAAGTTTGTCCTATCAATCCACCAATAAACAAATTGAATAATCACAAGATTCAAAATTTGACGTACTTTTGTAACGTATTCACATCCTGCTTCAAGAGACCTTTGATACATTCTTTGAAGTACTCGTTTCTGTTCTATACTAAAAATTTGAAGAAATCTTTGAGGTAGTCTGCTAGGTCGAATTGAAGTGAACTGTCTTGAAGGTCCAGCAGATCCTGTTCTGTTTTGTCGTCGCATTATTCACCATCATCGTAAAACTACAACATAGCTGACATGTAGCAGGTTGATCCTTGTTGATTTTAACGATCCGCCAAACTTCCTCCGGGTTTGTCTTAGGGCCTTGGTTCTTCTTCTTTGAATTTCTAAAGATCGACATTTACCCCTTCTTCCTTCATCTCAATTTTGTTCTCCTCATCTTCCTATTCAGAATCGTTGCCTCTTGGCCCTGATACTTCATTATCAAGACATCTGATAAGAGTAGCCATTATTTTGAGAGGAGCATTGACGTCATTGTTAACATTTGTATGAGAAGGGTTAAAGCCGATAACAAGAAGATTGTCAACTCTCTTGTCGTTGAGCAAAAATAATCTTGACAAAGCCATGAACCTAAATTATCAATATTGATACGTAGATGTTTTGGTGTACTTTCCTCTGAACAAACTTTGCTGCAGAAGCCATTTATCAACAAGGATCTTCAGGCCCATTCTATTTTCGATGGAAAAAGAAGACAAAAAATCAACTACATCCTTGGCTCTCGTTTCTTGCTAACCTGTCAGAACAAATTGTTTCTCTGAATATCATAAAAATTACCTGGTGTGACTCCCTGATTGATGATTCTGGCATAGACAAGCACCAAAGATTGAATAACTGATGGCGTTCTTGACCTGAATACTTTTAGCACTATCTACTGTAGGATCTCATTGTGCTTTTTGCCGAGAATGCGGTCAAATAATATTATAGCAAGATTGCCTGCATAGATGGAAGCTGATTAGAATGACTTATCTTTGGGGATTTTCAATAGCAACCTGACAACATCGATGACCCTCTATGTCAATTCCTTTTTCTCTGCAAATTTCTTCTATGCTACCTTGATAACATTTTTCAGGAAGAGAGAGAAAGCTACCTGGAGGGGAACATCTTCATTTAGTTCCATGATTTCCAGAGCAGGAGAAAACAGCTCGATCATTTGCTCTTTTTGGTTTTCTGTTTGTCCATGTTGTGAAGTTTTGTTGATAAAAACACTGGCCACTTGAAGAGCTGTGATGACTAGTTCAGTATCAGCTGATTTCAAGAACCGTCTTTGATCAGAATGAACAGCCCCCAGAAAAGCCTTCAAGCACTACCCAGTAAAGGATAAGAATATATAAGCCAATGATGCGTATGTATTGTATTCAGAGATCGCACCTTCAAGGAAGTTAAGGAAAGATGCTATTAAACTTTGTTGTGGGAGGCATTGATGAAAAAGAGCTAAGTAGTAGTTAGCAGGTGGTCTGTTCAAATGTGAAAGTTGCTTATTTTTACAGAGCTAAACTAGAATTTAGAGGATGGCTGATGTGGTATCGGGTAGGAGGGGAATTTAGCATACTCTTTCAATGGCTTGAACCTCTTCAGCAAGGTTAATTGTCTCTGATGAAAGCTACAGTTTATGCTTTTCTATTTTTTTGAGGAAAGAAGATGCCGCTCTGCACGAGATGACCCTCAAAGAAAGAGGAGCTCCAGGTAAATTACAAGACAAGGCTGCTGCCAACAGATCAGAGAAGAGATGCCGATATTTGATTGAAATAATTTCGATGAATCTACTGAGACAGAATAAGCTTTGTCCCTTGAGAAGGGAGTAGTAATCTTATTCTCTGACTTGCCTCATGATTCCTTGTACAAAAGCTTCAATATCAAAACTGCCTCCTTGATTGGATTGAAACACTATGACATCTTCTGAAAAACGTCCGAGGACCAATAGTGCTGTTTCAACTTTATGCCAGGTCTATCCTGAAACATCTAGCTGGGTTCTGATATCTACTCCACTTTGTTTGGCTAGGTTCAAAAGGTGAGCTTCACTTTAGAAGATGTTGTTGCTGATGGCAGGAATGGATTCTATATCAACGCTGGCATTGAGTATATTTGTGAGGGTAGTCAGAGTTGAGCTTTGAGGAAGATTGAGCAAGAATTTTTCACTAGCCACCAGGATAGCCTGAATCGATAAATTTCCAAACTTCTCTATCATCTAGTTGATGATAGACAGGCATTTTCCTCTAACGCCTGTTTAATATTCCAAACTGCCAAGTTGTGAACTGAAGTGATGAGCATTATTTTTCCATCCGTCAATTTATTCATCACTGATCAGCAAATAGTGGAAAAAAGCATTTGTCAGATGGTGTACTGAAAGCCTGAGTGCCCCTTGTAATTGGGATACTGACATCAGCACTGACAAAAAATCTAGTGATGCTAAAGCAAGTGCTTCTACTGTTGGGAATAAAGCATCGGATTAGTCATCATACTGTAAGTAGTCTTAAATGGGAGCAGATGACTCTTTTTTGGGCTGAGGAGGGTATTGATCAGTATTTTGGTCCCACACTTTCCCCCATAAATAGAGCGGGATCAACCTATAGGTGAATTCCCAGATTGTATAGATCTGTGCAGGTTTGAAGTATTTCTTAGTACTCAAATAACGCTGCATATCTCGATAGATGACCACCAATATCTTCAAAATGTACTTCTTTATCGACAAGTTTAGGTTTAGCGTACCTTGAAGAGCACTCACGAATATACTCATCCATAGCTAAAAAGTTCCATCAAAACATTCACGAACTGTACTGTCCTAAACACCGTCAAGAGGCGAAAATGATTTAATGATCTGAAGCACCAGACATAGCAACTTAGCTCGATTTGATTAGTTTAATTATGGGTTAGCAAATACTGCGAAGAGTTTTTCTAGCAATACTGGTGCCAACTTATATAATTCGGCATCGCAATTGCTGCGGACATGGACTGTTTAACGGTATAGTCCTAAGAAGAACTCCATACCTGCCAACATAGATTGCAGCTCTTCAGACTAGGCCCATTTCATCAATTCTCCAAGAGGTTCCACCCATGGCTCTACTCCGTCCTGCTCTAGCAGCTCCCGTACAAGCAGGGCTATCCCTCCGACAGTACGCAAGTTGTTTTGTTGAGCTACGACAACCGACAGCAAACCTGATCGCACTTCCTGACTAAAATTGTTCGTACGTCTTGAGCATCTGCGTTGAGCTGATCGAAGATATCGATAAGGACGGGGTGGAGGATAGTAACGATATGAAAATGTTCTTTGGCTTCAGATGGTGATCCATCTGAGTTGGAGAGCAGTTCAAGGACAGTAGCTAGGAGAGTGGGCTGTGCGAGAATAGTTTAAGATAGAGTGCGATGTGCTGCTAATGCTTTTTGAGGGGTGGATAACAGTTATCGAAATAGAGGTTTGACTTTATCGTCTTCCATGTTTGATGATTTATATATTTTGAATACATTCAATATTCAAAAGTACAACCAATAAGCTTAAACATTCCCAAAAAGCCCTTGAAGACAGATCATACATATTTACACCGTGAAAGCTCGATTTATGATGAGAGGTCATTTCTTGCATAACTGTCAGTATATGAATCTTCTGCTAAAGTTATATAAATGATCTCTACTTCTCCCCAGATATTTCCTGAATAAATAAAGGAAATTAGACTGACAGGCTACGAACTGACCACTCCCATCTCCATCACCATACCAGTCTAAACCCCAGTCACTTCTATCTTCTCTTCTTTCTTCAGCTTGATGTCCAACAGCTCCAACAAAAAAAAGGTCTTCAACAGCAAAGAAAGCAAAAAAGTGACCATTCTCTCCGACAAACTACTCCTAGTTACACAAAGCAATAAATTAGTGGTCTTTTATTATTCAGTCATCGACGATAAGATACAGGTGGAGGATCGAGGTGCCTACCTTATGGATTAGCCAATATTGAAATTAGCATGCAGTGATGGCTAAAGGTTCGATCAAATCGATAACTGCAATTATGCCCTTTTACAACAGTAAAATTTCACCTTGAGCCTATTCGCCATCTATGATTATTCTCAAACAGTCCATCTTTACTAAACCAAATGCACACAACGCATTTTGGCTGCTAAATTCATAGCTGAGCGTGAGGTGCTAATAGTGAGATAAGATGGCGTGATGGTGCTGTATCTGGTCAGGAACAAAAAGTTAGTGGAGTATGAGGTGCTAAGAATCAAGAATAAGGAAGGTGAGTAGATCAGATCAGTTGATATTGCCATGTTCACCGATATACCTGAGACTGTCTATGTCTTTTTTACCAGCAAAGCACACAAAAAAGGCCATCATCATTCTGTTTTTCCCTCCCTGCATATGCTTGAATTCGCCTACCACAAAACAATTTTGACTCTCAGTAAGGTCTACTCAGATATATTCAGCCATTCAGTGACCCCTGATATGCTCCGAGAGCTGGTGGTCTATGCCTTTAGAGGATCTTTCTTCATCCAGAATGAAAAAAGTTTGTGGATGGTTCAGTATAAATTTGGAACGTACACCCGAGCTGATGCCATCACTAATATCAACAATATTTACAAAATGAGAGTCATCGAACGTCATAATCATCTCTTCTTGTGCACTTTCGGCTAAAAATAAATTTAGCTTTGCTAGATTCATCTCAAGGATGTGGGCTGCAAGGCGATGCTTCTTGATGTCATCCAAAGCGACCAAGCAGATACTTTGGCCCAACAATAACTCATCTCCTGGATTTTTAAAGGCGGCAACAAAAC
>Ga0100381_1004827_pt1 | contig 11302 bp, 10 predicted proteins | sample CryGeymeta201505_FD_80416 | JGI IMG/M metagenome (GOLD analysis project Ga0100381, IMG submission 80416) | Groundwater microbial communities from Crystal Geyser aquifers in Utah, USA - Crystal Geyser metaG 2015-05 | ecosystem: Environmental > Aquatic > Deep subsurface > Groundwater | place: USA...
CAAATAGCTGATGCCATTCGAAGCCATTGGGAAGTGGAAAATAAAGGGTACTGGGTATTAGATGTGGTTTATAAAGAAGATGAATCAAGAATAAGGCGGGAGAATGCCGCTGAAAACATCGCCGTCGCTAGGAGGTTTGCTCTGAACCTTGCTCGATTACATCCGCAAAAAAATAGTATGCGTGGAAAGCTTAAACAAGCTATGTGGTCTGACCAAATGAGACATGAAATTATTTGTGCTGAAAATCTGAACAAAGTATTATTTTGCCCTGTTAAGGATATGAAATAAATTTACATTGAGCTTAAATTATAGTAATGTGAATTTATAGACTTTTACAACCAAACCGCTATATACGTTTTAAAAATATCATGGCGGTTAATAATAATGATTGTGAGCTGTGTAAACTTACGAATCCTAACAATTTACAGCAATCAATAAAACTTATTCTAGTTTTAAAATAATACTATAGATTAAGCAATCAAAATAAAATTAACTATATTTTATGGGGAGAAATATAAAAATGCCTGATTTTCCGTTTGATATGAAAGAGAATGGAATACTTCGATTATATAATCAATTTCCGCGATTTTACCCTGGAGGTATACAGGAAATGACTAAACAATTAGAGTCGATAAAAGCCTTAGGATTCAATGCTGTTTGGATTAATCCAATTCATAAGGTTGGTAATAAAGAAGTAATAAGGTGGTTTGGCTCGCATCAAATAAAGAAAATAAAAGTTTCTGGTAGTCTTTATTCTATGTTCAGTGAAACAGAATTTAATACTGATTTCAGTATTGATGAGGAATCATTGAAAACTTACGTTCAAACAGCAAAAGAATTGGAGTTGACCCCTATATTTGATTTGGTGATTAATCAAGTAGCCGCTGATGATGATTCCCCATTGATAGAAAAATTTGATAATTTTCTTTTGCCCGCAAGTAAAAAGCCAGGCGGATGGGACGATACTAGAAAATTCAAATATAATGACAAATATCAGTCTGATCAGTGTATTGAAAAAATTTTTAAAGAGTTATGGGAGCCTTTTTTAGAGAAATACATCAGCAACTATGGTTTTTTGGGTGTGAGAGTTGATGCAGTTAAATGGATTCCTGCTAAAATGCAAAAGTTAATTTTTGATAAAATAAATTTTCTTTGTGAAAATTCATTCCACTGCAAAGCTATTATTTTAGGTGAATTACTTGATTCTGAACCTACAAATTACATTGAAAAGCTAAAATCGACAGGTTTAACTCACATAACAAATAACTTAGTTGAAGCTGATTTTAGTGCAGGTGCAAGGTCTTCTAACGAGGAAACTGCTGAGTTATGGAAAGGAGATGGTGGTTTCGCTGCCAAGGTGCCTGGGAAGCTAAGACAAATTATGTATACACTTGATACTGATGCACTTGGTATCGGTGGTACAGTAGGTTATGTAAGCAATCATGATCAAACTTCTTTGATATATGATAAAAAAATATTATTACAAAATGTCCCAAATGATCAAATTTTTTTTAAGTTAAAAGAGCGAATTTGGGGTGTTGCCCTTTCTTCAGACTCTGGATGGTACATGCTTTGCGGTGATGAGTATGGTGCTAGACTTAAACCTCCTTTTACGTATGTTGTTTTTAAACCGACTAAGGCTATACTACAATACGTACCTAAAATGTTCTTAAATCCCTCAAATTCTGGCCAAACAGGTGCTGACAAAACAGATTCTGGCAAAAAAAGCTACACAGAACGCTGGGAGGGGGAGCATGACTTAAGACCATGGATTTGGTCAATAAATTTTATATTAAGTAAAGTCTCAGGTGCGAGGCTATATAGTTACGTCGAACATTTTGTTTATAATCAAGAAATCTCTATGGTTGCTCGTCATACTAAAAGATATAATGAAGATAGCAATGAAACTATAGAGCTAATAGTGGGTAACCTCTCTAGTAAAGCACTAACATTTGATAAGAGGCGTGAAAGTGTAAAATGGGCTATAGATTGTATAGAGCATAGACTTCAAAAAAATATCAAAGAAATTTATTTTGTAAGTGTCAATGGGATCAGCGTGACCAGATTCAAAAATAAAGATGATTTATCTTCATATAAGTGTTATAATAATTTACAAAGTATTTTAGAGAGTGAAGGTACTATATTATGCCGAAGTTAAAAGACATGATCATATCGAATAAAGTCGATGAAATTAAAAAATACCTTTTAGAATTAAAAAATTCTGATGTTGACTTATTTTTTCTCAAATTAATTCGCTTGGTAACTAAGTTGATTGAGTTAAATAAAACTGATATGCTTAAATACATTCTCCGTGAATTTCCTGAAGCGTTAAACAGCTGTAATGAAATGAATGAAACGCCTTTAATCATCAGTATTTTGAACGATAATACTGATGCTCTCAAAGCGATATTAGAAAAAAAACCTGACTTATACATTCAAAGTTTTATTTGGGGTACTGCCCTTACTGCTGCGATATTTTTAGACAAGCAAGAGATGTATCGGGAGCTTATTAGGCGTGAAGATTCAATCGGTATTAATAAGCATCCTGGTGCGCTGATTTGGGCTGTTAAAAAAAATAATCTTGAATTAGTTGAGATTTTGTGCAAAAAAGGCGCAAATCCCAATTCCACTTCAAAGGATGAGTTTGAAGATATTGACCCATCTCTATGGCAATTTACAATCTACGAAAATACTCCATTTAGTTTGAATCCTAACTATTTTTCCTTTGATCTTCCATTAAATATTGCTATTAAGAGGAACCATGTAGATATTGTAAAATGTTTGCTTAATTTTGAAATAAATTTAGATGCCCCAGGATTTATGGGCCAGACGCCTAACGATTTATTAAATCTAAACTTAAATATTAATACCCAGATTATAGACTTGATTTCTGATTATAAAAGTAATGCTTTGCCTATTTCAGGTGAATTGCGCTATTCTTTTGAAGAAATAGTCAGCGCTGAAGCTGAAGAGTTATTATCAATCGGAAATGATACAGATAAAAAATTATTGCTGGATATTTTATTTAACGAAAACAAAATGGACTTGCGGTTATTGAGTAATTATCTTGTTTACCTTGATCAATCATCTCGGTTTTTAGTGACTTATTGCTGTATTAATCCAGAGCGTTGGGATGAAGCTGAGCTAAAACCATATTATAGGGCTGTCATATTAAGCTATTTACAACGTGCGTCGGTCCACGATAATGAAATTGCACAAGGTATTATTAATCTAAAGGCCCATGCTCAAAAACTTGTGCTTGATATACTGAATCCTGACAGACAGGGGATAGAGCTTAATGAAGATGAGGTTGAAAGGAAGAAAAAATTATTAGATGAAGCAAAAGAAAACACTTTAAGTGACGATTTTAAGGAAGAAATTAATGCTGATATACAAGATTTAGAAGAAGAAGAGCAAATAGTGATTGATGAGTTACAAGGGCGTGATTATAGGCAAGCAACTCAACCTGTTAATATCAATGATCTTAGTCTTATCACCAAGGAAACGTTTGATAATCAATGGGATAAAATCTACCATACCATTAAGTCAACTCCAACAGGGCGAGTAAGACCCAAGCCTAAAATGTATAAAATATTTGAATCTATTCTTTATCGTGAGAGGAATAATTGCTGTTGGAAAGAATTGCCACAGAATAAAGTTAAGTATACGACAGTCAGATCTTATTATTATAGCTGGAAGTTGCAAGGGCTATTTAACAAAATACTTGAAGAACTCAGCCACGATCAACCTAATAATTCTATTGAAACCAAGCCTGGGTTTGCTAACAACAGACATATTTCTTTTAGCCATCCTAAAAAGCAAGTGGGCTTAGATGAAGGCGAAACGTCACAAGGGCGAGCGTTGCTGAATCTTACCCCTGCTCATACAGCCTACTGAGTATGTCGTGATTATCGATTAAATTATTGTGTAATTGGTTTGGCTAAGCAAAAAATAATTTATTTTAGGTCAAACAGGAGTTTGAAAAAATATAATTATTGCCTATTTTACGCTGTAAATTTTTTATGATGGCATTTATTTGATCAATGATTGTTCCTATCATTTAGTTAATATATTAATTGACGATTATATTAATAAAACTTTTATACATCCGGCGTGCACTATCAAGTGATGCTTGATTGTGGTCGAGTATCTTCTTTGTTTATTGATTTTTTGTATAATATTGTAGATGTACATTCGATAATCGTTTATGATTGCGTCGAGCATGTAGTAGTTCGTCGGATGTTGCCACAAAGTATGATGATGCAATATAAGCTTTAACAGTTTCTTTCATTAAAGAATGACTTTTAAGTTGCAAATGCTTTAAAACAACCACGCTGCTGCCTTTTAATGATAGATTCAAGAAAAATATGCAGCTAAAAGATTTCGATTATCAACTCCCAGAAACATTAATTGCCCGTTACCCTTTAGACAATCGGACCGATAGTCGATTAATGCATTTAAATAAGCAGCAGGGAAAGATCAGTCATGGTCGCTTTAACCAAGTGGTCGATCTGCTTAAACCGGGTGATCTATTAATCTTAAATAATTCTAAAGTCATCCCCGCGCGCTTGGCAGCAACTAAATCTACCGGCGCACAACTGGAAGTTTTTATTGAACGCATTCAAAGTAGCCACCAAGCTTTAGCTATGATTCGTGCAAATCGAGGCCCTAAAATTGGCAGTTCAATTTTTTTAAATCAAAAAATTGAAATTCAAGTGTTGCAAAGACAAGATCAGTTTTATGTTTTGAAATTTTTAACAAATGATCCGATTTTAACAATATTAGAGCAATATGGCAGGGTGCCAATTCCTCCCTACTTAAATCGTCAAGCTGATGAAAGTGACAACCAACGTTATCAAACTGTTTACGCAAATCCCCCAGGTTCGGTTGCTGCACCTACAGCAGGCTTGCATTTTGATAATGATTTATTGTCAAAATTAGCTACCCAAGGTATTCAGCACCAATTTGTCACGTGTCATGTTGGCGCAGGAACTTTTCAACCTGTAAAAGTGACCAATATTCATGAGCATCAAATGCATGCAGAAATTGTACAGGTGAGTGAAACTGTCTGTACAGCAATCGAACAAACTAAAAAAAACGCAGGGCGCGTTATCGCAGTTGGGACCACAAGTGTGCGTAGTTTAGAAACTGCCGCTCGTAGTGGCAAACTTTTACCATATGACGGTGAAACTGACATATTTATTTATCCAGGCTTTAAATTTCAAGTGATTGATGGTTTAATTACCAACTTTCATTTGCCGCGGTCATCCCTCATCATGTTGGTCGCTGCGTTTGCAGGATATGAATTGACCATGCAAGCATACCAAACTGCAGTTGATGAGAAGTATCGATTTTATAGTTATGGTGATGCTATGCTAATTGCGGATTAAAGCATGAGATTTACTTGTTTGAAAACTGACGGTCAGGCACGCCGTGGTAGAATAGAATTTTCCCGAGGTACTATAGAAACGCCGGTATTTATGCCCGTTGGCACCTATGGTACCGTCAAAGCACTAACACCAGATAATTTACTAGCGGCAAATGCTCAAATTATTCTCGGAAATACTTTCCATTTAATGTTACGGCCTGGTACAGATGTCATTACAGCGCACGGTGATTTACACGATTTTATGCAATGGCAAAAGCCTATCTTAACTGATTCTGGAGGCTTCCAAGTCTATAGTCTAGGTAAATTACGCGAATTGACTGAAGCAGGGGTAACTTTTCGTTCTCCTATCAATGGAGATAAAGTATTTCTAAGCCCTGAGCGCTCAATGGAGGTCCAGCGTGCCTTAGGCGCGGATATCGTCATGCAGTTTGATGAATGCACCCCTTATCCGGCGAGCTTTAGTCAGGCGCAGATTTCAATGGAGTTATCTTTGCGTTGGGCGGTGCGCTGTAAAGCTGCGCATGCAGATAATCCAGCAGCTTTATTTGGTATTGTTCAAGGAGGAATGTATCCAAATTTACGTTTAGAATCACTAGCGGGGTTAACCGAAATTGGTTTCGATGGCTATGCCCTAGGGGGGCTGTCAGTAGGTGAGCCTAAAGCTGAAATGTTACACATATTAGAGGCGGTCACACCTCATTTACCTTCGGCTAAACCACGTTACTTAATGGGGGTGGGGAAGCCAGAGGATATAATGGCCGCAGTCATTCAAGGTATCGATATGTTTGATTGCGTTATGCCCACCCGCAATGCACGGAATGGCCATCTGTTTACTTCTAAAGGCGTTGTACGAATTCGTAATAGTTGTCATAAAAATGACTTGAGTCCATTAGATCCGGATTGTGCCTGTTATACCTGTCAAAATTTTAGCCGAGCTTATTTGCATCACCTTGATCGGTGTAAAGAAATTTTAGGTGCGCATTTAAACACCATACATAACACCACATTCTATCAACAATTGATGGAAAATTTGCGTCAATCGATTGAACAAGGTAAATTAATGTCTTTTGTCGAAGGTCAATTACTCAACTGGCGGCAGCATGCCGATAGTGAAGTTTAATGAGGAGAAGGTTATGAGTTTTTTTATCAATGCAGCATATGCTGTGCAAGAAGCGAGTCAAGCGGCAAGTGAAACTGTTGCTCCTGTGAAAGGTAGTGGGTTAAGCACATTGTTTTTATTTGCGGTTATTTTTTTACTATTTTACATGTTAATTATTCGTCCCCAGCATAAGCGTTCAAAAGAACATCGAAATATGGTTAAGAACTTGGGCATTGGCGATGAAGTTATTACTAGCGGCGGAATTTTAGGCAAGATTGTTGCAACTGATGACAGTTATTTTAATATTGAAATTGCAGATAATATCGTTATTAAATTACAGAAGACTTATATTACATCGTCGCTACCTAAAGGCACTTGTAATCGTTAAGTTTAGTTCATTGACTTTGTAAAGGACTGTTGTATGAATCGTTACCCACTGTGGAAATATTGTATCATTGCTGTGATAACAGCACTTGGAATTTTGTATGCGTTACCAAATTTGTATGGTGAAGAACCAGCAGTGCAAGTTTCAGCACACAGTGGGTCAATCATATCTGCAGAGACCCTATCTAAAATTGAGGCTGAGTTAGTTGCGGCTCATTTAGACAGTAAATCAATGAGTAGTGAAAGTAATAAAAATGCTTTGATTCGGTTTTATAATGTTGAAGATCAACTGGCTGCCCAAGATTTGCTAGCGCAAAAGCTAGGTGATAATTATACAGTGGCTTTAAACCTCGCCCCCGCAACACCAAAGTGGCTTAATTTAATGGGGGCTGAGCCCATGAAATTGGGCTTAGATTTGCGCGGAGGTGTGCATTTTTTACTAGCAATAGATATGAACTCATTGCTTGAAAAACGCATCAATGGTGATATCCGCAATATGCGTGAAGAATTACGCCGAACGAAGATTCGAGGCGCGCATGTTAGCTCTGATAACAATCAACATATTATTATTCAATTTCAAAATAGTGAAGATACAAAAGCTGGTATGAAGATACTGAAATTAAATTTTCCTGATTTTGATGTGACTAAAGAAGGCAACTTAGATAAGAATCAATTGACTTTATCCCTGACACCGCTAGCCATGCAGAATATTCAAAACTATGCGGTAGAACAAACAACTAATATATTGCGCAATCGTATTAATGAATTAGGGGTCACTGAGCCAATCGTCGCTCGTCTAGGGGTTGATCGTATCTCTGTTGATTTGCCTGGTGTTCAAGATACTGCCCGCGCCAAAGAAATTTTGGGGGGTACAGCAAGCATAGAGCTCCGTCTAGTTGATATGAGTCATGACGCTGAGATTGCTAAGCAGACCAATAAAGTACCAACTGTATCACAGCTTTACAATTATCACGGCTCTCCAATTTTGTTAGAAAAGCGTGCAGTGCTAAGCGGGACTTCGATTACGGGTGCTATAGCCAGTGTAGATGAATATGCTCAACCGAGTGTAGAAGTACGATTAGGCGGTGGCGGTGAGTCACAATTCTATCGGGTGACTAAAAAAAATATTGGTCGTCCAATGGCAATTGTGTTTATTGAAACTAAACTAGTGCCGCACGTGGTGGCGGGTACAACTAAATTTACAGCGCAGAAGCGGGAAAGAATCATTAGTGTCGCGACTATAAGAAGTGGTCTTGCTAATAATTTTCGAATTACTGGATTAACTGATAGTCATGAAGCGATGGATTTAGCTTTATTTTTACGATCAGGGGCACTCCCAGCGCCAATTAGTATTATTGAAGAAAATACCGTTGGCCCGAGCATGGGTAAAGATAATATTATGAAAGGAGTGCATTCAGTTGAAGTTGGGTTCCTATGTATTATAGCTTTTATGTTGTTGTATTATCGCTTCTTTGGCTTGGCTGCAAATTTAGCTTTATTTCTAAATTTAGTGTTCTTAGTGGCAATTATGTCGTTGATCGGGGCGACCTTAACTTTACCCGGCATAGCAGGTATATTGCTGACTCTAGGGATGTCAGTCGATGCGAATGTTTTAATTTTCGAGCGAATTCGCGAAGAGTTGCGTCGAGGCGCGAGTTGTCAAAGTAGTATCAACGCCGGTTTTGAGCGAGCTTTTTCAACAATTATCGATGCCAACATTACCACCCTAATCGCTGCGGTCGCATTGTTTGCGTTAGGCAGCGGCGCTGTGAAAGGGTTTGCAGTGACATTAACCATTGGTTTAATCACTTCAATGTTTACGGCAATTATGGGAACGCGCGCATTAATTAATTTAGTCTATGGTCGTAAGCGGCAAGTAAAAAAATTGTCCATAGGAATATAACCATTAAATAACTAAGGGTAAATCATGGAGTTTTTTAAACACAATACACAAATCGATTTTATGGCTAAGCGCAAATGGGCGGCTATATTTTCAGTTTTGATTTGCAGTATTTCATTCATCATATTATTTGTTAATGGTTTGCAGTGGGGGTTAGAGTTCACTGGCGGTACTGAAGTTCATATAGCGTTTGCTAAACCAGCGAACTTAGATGAAATTCGACAAACAATGCTTCAGCAAGGGTATAAAGATGTTTCGGTTCAAACGTATGGTCCAGTGACCAATGCCATGGTGCGCTTAAGTGGCGAACTTGATATGCATCAACAGACAATTAGTGAGCAAGTCAGCAATGCGTTGCCTGAAGCGAAAATATTAAGCGTTAATTATATAGGCCCACAAGTGGGTAAAGAATTAGCGACCGATGGTGCCCTTGCATTGTTTGTGGCAATGCTTGGAACAGCAATTTATATCGCTTTAAGATTTGAATATCGTTTTGCAATTAGTGCAATGGTGGCATTGATCCATGATCCTATTGTAATTTTAGGGGCTTTTTCACTATTTCAAATCGAATTTGATTTAATTTCATTGGCGGCGATTTTAACGGTTATCGGTTATTCGTTAAACGATACTATTGTTGTCTTTGATAGAGTAAGAGAGAATTTTCGTTATTTAAGAAAAGCTGATGCTGCAGAAATTGTTAATTTGTCAGTCAATCAGACACTCTCACGAACAATTATGACTTCTGGGCTTACATTGCTCGCAGTAATTTCACTATTTTTCTTCGGTGGACAAGTTTTGCATGGTTTTTCTACCGCACTAATGATTGGTATTATCATTGGGACTTACTCATCAATATATGTTGCGGGTGCGCTTGCCGTAAAATTAGGCTTGAGCCGCCAAGATTTAACACCAGCAGTTTCTAAAAATGATCCACACATGCCCTAGGTTGATTGATTCACAATAGTCAAGGAAAAATGAGCTATGAAGTTAGATTGTCAGCAATTTGATGTTGATCAAATTAAGTTTGCTAGAGATTCATCGTGTTTAGAACATGATAGCAAGTCGATATTATTTGATCAAATAAAACAATGTCAGTCGGAGTCTTCATCTATTCAAAAAACTATACTCGATTTAAAAGAACAACCTCAACTAGATGCTCAAAAAAAATTGGAGCTCCAATTACTGGAGCGTGACGTTAATAAAATCAAGCAACACATGAAGCAAATGTTGAAAATTATCACATGCCAATCCGAGTTACCACATGCTGTTGATGTTGCTTCACCGTGTATATCGTCCCAGCGATTATTTAAGGAACAAAAAGTATCAAAAGCTGAAATCGATCCCTGCCAGCCGAAGCCTAGAGTTAAATCTGTTAATCAATAGTTTAATACTTAAGCTTATAACTTTTAATGATTTTCGTTTTTGACACTAGCTATTATGCGAATCAAATGTTTAACTAAACGCGGGTTAGCGGTGACTATTTCTCCACTAGAAAAATAATTTTCCCCACCCCGGTAATCAACAATGATACCGCCTGATTCGCGTACTAATAAAATTCCAGCGGCCATGTCCCAAGGCGCTAAGCCAATTTCGAAATAGCCATCAAGTCTGCCACATGCAACATAAGCCAGATCCAGCGCAGCTGAGCCAGCTCTGCGAATGTCAGCGATGTGGGAATAGACTTGCGAAATGACAGCGAGTTGATGGGGTAATTTTTGTCGTTCCTTAAAAGGTAGGGCAGTAGCGATCAAGCTATTGTCTAGAGTATTTAAATTCGACACGCGAATGCGCTTGTCATTTAACTTTGCGCCCCGGCCTCGCTCAGCAGTAAATAACTCTTGTTTGCTAGGATCATAAATGACTGCTGCAATCAACTGTTGCTTATGTTTTATCCCAATTGATACCGCGTAGTGGGGTATTCCATGAATAAAATTCTTGGTTCCATCGAGTGGATCAATAATCCACGATATATCATGCTCATCTTGCTGGCTACCGCTTTCTTCCGCATGAATACCATGATCAGGAAAATGCTCATGTATTATTCGAATGATGATACGTTCTGCTTTGTTATCAATATCAGTCACATAGTCATATGGGTCTTTCTTGCTTGTTGTGATTAAATCTAAACGCTGCGCTGCTTTGATGATAAAATCACCAGCTTCCCTAGCAGCTTTAATTGCAATATTAATTAACCCTTGCATGCATAATAACCAATTGATTTGAATGGCGACTATGATAGGCTAGAATATATTTCATGTACAGCAGATTTAACTCAAAGGGGTTTTAATATGTTAGATAAAGTTCGTATCGTATTGCTAAATACAACTCATCCTGGAAATATAGGGGCAACCGCTAGAGCAATGAAAAACATGGGATTAAAACGCTTATACTTGGTTGCACCTAGACACTTCCCTAATCCTGAGGCTGAATCACGAGCCGCCAACGCAGCTGACATACTTGACACTGCAATTGTTTGCGAAACACTAGGCGATGCAATTGCTGGCTGTCGCCTAGTATTAGGCACTAGTGC
>Ga0100381_1004841_pt1 | contig 11293 bp, 10 predicted proteins | sample CryGeymeta201505_FD_80416 | JGI IMG/M metagenome (GOLD analysis project Ga0100381, IMG submission 80416) | Groundwater microbial communities from Crystal Geyser aquifers in Utah, USA - Crystal Geyser metaG 2015-05 | ecosystem: Environmental > Aquatic > Deep subsurface > Groundwater | place: USA...
TGTTTACATTGAAATTTTTGAACATAAAAGTGAAGCTTTAAAAAGAGAGAAACAAATTAAATCTTATAAAAGCGGAGATGCTTTTAAGAAATTAATTTCAAATCAACGGAGAGTTGGCAGAGCGGTTGAATGCGGCGGTCTTGAAAACCGTTAAGGATGCAAGTCCTTCCGGGGTTCGAATCCCTGACTCTCCGCATAAATAAAAAGTCCCCAAACGGGGACTTTTTATTTTTTAAAGCGTTGAAAACGAAGTTTTCAAAAACGAAAAAAAAAATAAAAGGTTCAATAAAAATAGTTTTACATCCCTTGCCTTTTGCCAACAATTTAATGAAATAAAATCTTTGTTTGGATTATATTCTAAATTCTCTTCACTTACAGCATCACTTATATCCATATCACCTTATTCCCATACTCCCTTATTCCCATACCCCTTATCACCTTATTTCCATATCCCGTATAACCTTATTACCTAAATCATAGTAAACGGCAAATTAAATTCAGTATTTAAAATCTGTAAATAACTGCAATCTGTGCTTGTAAATTAAATACATCCCATCCTTCACCTTCCCAAAAAAAAGATGGATCACCCAATTTTGGAGTGTAAACCCATTGATAATTAAAAGACTTGACAAATCTAAACTTTACATCAAAAAGTAAATTATTATGATTCCAGGTAGCAAATGCAGTAGCGCTCATATCAACCCAATTTTCACGAATATCTTTTACATATCTCTGAAAGAAATCATTATTATGCACGAATCGCTCAAACTGTATCCCAAAAGATTTTAGTGATTGTACCCAACTAACATTCAATGTTTGCAAGTTACTTCCTGGCCCAATTCCGGCACCAAGTATTTGCCCTTGATGAGTATGCCCATGAAGAACTAAGCCGTGTTCGTACCAACTAACCACATCTCTATTTAATGAAATTGCGTTAGACTCTAGATGAGTTAATTCTGCATTAACTTGAATATATGTATCTGTTCGTTTATTTACAGGAATCAATTTCTTTAAGCCAATAATGTATGCATCTGAATGGCTGGCTTCAACAATTAAATCTCTAGTATCCCAAGCATGATCACTCCTTCCATATTCAACATATATCTCAGCATTTGATTTAGTCCACACCCATCTCATAAAAATGGAAGCAATCTGGTCACGGCGTTTAGCATCCTCGTCGCTCCCTCCTGCAGAAATCTTAGTTAACAGATCAAACACAGGTAGATAATCTCCAATTCCACCACCCAGATCTTTATTATAAATAGAAAAACTACGAATCAGACCAAAAAATAATCCCGGTAACCATTTGGGTTGATAACTAAGAACCATTGCATTTATATAACGCCAGTCATCAGGCAATCCGGCAGTATAGCCGGAACCATCTAATCGCCCTCCGATAAGTTGCCATTCAAACGAGCCAATAGGTGTTTTTAAAGGTCTGATAGTATTAAATGTAAAATGTTTAAAACCAGGACTCGTATTAGTCATTAAAAGAGAATTACGCATACCCGGTCCCCACCAAAGATTCTCATTAGAAAAACCAAACGAAACTGCACCAAAATTAAGGCGGATACTACTCTGTCCCAAAAAGAATTTACTATAACTATTTTCACCGAATCTTTCGGGAAAATCAATACCAGATCTATTAGGAGAACTAGGGAAAACTAAACCAAGTGGATTTACATAACCCGGTCTATATCCTTCAAAGGATTTATTTTGAGCATACACAAATTCAGGTTGAAATTGAATACTTAATACACCATATTTTGCAAATATTCCTAAACTTAAAAGATTTTGATACCCACGAGCAGGTATCATTGCTCCATCATTAAAACCTTCGGGGTGATGAGAATTATATTGTTGCTTGAGACTAATCGGCAATATCTTAACCAGCCCCTTACCTTTTCCAAACTCAAAGAAACTATTTGTATTCTTAAATCTCTTTCTTTTACTCCTATACTCAGGATAAAAAACATTATCAAAATTTATTAGGGCATCTGAATAAAGTGGTCGAATAACAAATGAAATATCTTCATCAACTTTACCTAATAATTGTAATCTTCTGTAATAATCCTCAAGAACAGGTGTACCCACAGATAATGATTGAGCTTGTAAATTTGTTTGTAGAAAAGTTGTAATAAAGAAAAGACTTATGAAAATTTTAATTGTTTTTTTCATACTCTCAGTAGATAAATTGGTAGTAATGTTAATTACAATCGGACTTATTTGGAAATTTAACGCTTTGTTCTCTATTTTCCAATATTCAAATAGAAACTTTCTGACTATTGTTTACCCTGAAGGAAACCACCTTTTCTTTTATGCCACTCATTCTTACAACTATAGCATTTAATCAGATTGAGTTCGGTATTTTTAACTTTGTCAGAATCACAATAAGGACGATTCGTAAAAGCTTTAAGAATTCCTTTTTCAATTAAATAATTTTCTGTTGCAGTTTCGTTCTATATATATTTTGATAATCCAATTAAATTCATAACTTTGATACACTTTCCATAGTTGTTGATTTATTAATTATTTATATAATATAAAAATATTCATCAAATTTTGATCTAGTAAATAATTTCTGTTGATATAAGAAATGTTAAATATTGGTGGGAATTTAAAATAAAAAAAGCCGTAAATATTATTAAAATACTTACGGCTCATAACTCAGTAAGGAGGAGGGTATTCCTTGCTGAGGGGGATTTTTAGGAATTGGTTTTATGGTATCAGGGGATAATGGAATATGGTAATAAGTTTTTATGTTTTTTAAGAATGTTATTGAGGAAAAAAGTTGCAATAGGGATTAATGATAATTATTTGATCTTTTTAAAAGTAAAAGATATATAGCCGTTCAAAAGTCTTTTTGCTTCTTCTATTATTTTTGTTCCTTCTTCTAGTATATCTGAATTTATAAAATTAAGGTCATTACAAGTAATTAAATGATCTTTTAATTCATACAAAGAGCCTCGTGAAATTCTATAAAATTGAATGCTTTCTTTGTAATGATATCTTCCATATCCTTCTGCTATGTTAGCAGTTGTGCTTACTGCAGCTTTTCTAATCTGTAGACCTAAATTAAACTTTTCATCGCTAGTTAACATTGTAATAATTTTATTATAGAAAAATAGTTTTACATCCCTTGCCTTTTGCCAACAATTTAATGAAGTAAAATCTTTGTTTGGATTATATTCTAAATTCTCTTCACTTACAGCATCACTTATATCCATATCACCTTATTCCCATATCCCGTATAACCTTATTCCCATATCCCGTATAACCTTATTCCCATATCCCGTATAACCTTATTACCTAAATCATAAACCATAGTAAACGGCAAAGTTAAATTCTGTTGTGCTGTTGTTTAAAAATGTTCCGTTGGTTTGCTCTGAAGAAATTTTATGGTATAGAAATTTAGCTCTTGCAAAAAGTTCGTGAATAAGCTCGTATTTTACATCTGCACCAAAATAAGTGTGATTAGTTCTAAGACCAAATAGAAATGGTTGGGAAGGAAGTGTATATTGCTGTTCAATAACACCCTGTCCGCCTTTACGAACATATTCTCCCCAAACAGTTGCTTGCAAGCCGCGAATAAATCTATAATTAACAGCTCCGTAAATAAGATCTGCATTATAACCGATCCAGTGCCCCAAACCGTATGAGGAACTTTCATAAGTCTGTGTAGGAATAAAATGTGAATAAGCAAAGGGTAAAATTCTGGTGTATTCTGCTGTTAAAGTTAAATTATCAACGGGCAAATCTACTATAGAACCTCCTAAGGTAAAACCCAGTTGATTCCTTTGTTTATCAGGATCAAAAATACTTCCCGTAACAATTTCATCTATAAAAAGAGTGCCGTACAAATGAGTATTCTTTATAAAATTTCTTGAACTAACGCCTAAGAAGAATTGTGAATTATCACCGGCATTATTATTATTTTTACTTAAATAATGATCTGCCAGGCGGAAAAACATAAGTGGCATTAAATAAGATATTTCAAATCTGTCGCTGTAAATAATTGATTCTCCCAAAGAAATATCCAGACCGTTTGTTGGAGTTATTGTTAAAGTATGTGAAGCTAAATATTTTTTTCTGAATAAAGTTCTGTCTTGCCCAAGTCTTTTGCTTGCATAAGTTTCATTTGAGTCAATTACATCTGAGTTTAGCCAGCCGTGAATATAATTGAAGCTTAGCCAGTTTGTTGGACGAATATCCAGTCTGATAAATGGAAAAGAAGGAGCTTTTTGTGAAAGTACTAGCTGACCACTTTGAGCATATCCCCACTGTAAAAAATCTTTACCAACAGTAATTTCACCCCAAGCCCAATTTTTTGAAAGTGTTGTATGCACTTCACTGTATTCTATTTTTGATGGTGATGATCTTGAAACAATTACTCCCGTTGCCGGAGTAAAGTTTTTTGTTCTGTCAATTTTATCGCCGTTTTCTGAATTATCCCTAAAGTCAAAACTAAATCCTATATTATCTGAAAAGTACCCATAAAAATAAGCTCCGTTCCATCTGTGTGATTGACTTGAACCGTCATTGCTCCCTTTTTGATAACCAAGAATAGGGCTTAAATTTATTTTAAATAAATCACTTGAATAAGAAAATAATCGCCAGCGCCCGTTGGGGTCATAGTTAAATAGCGTATAATGTTCAGCGGATAGTGAATCATTTGTTGTCATTTGATTATTAATTGGTTGTTCTGAATGCTGAACGCTGATCGCTGAACGCTCCCAGCTATAATCTTTTAAATAAAAATCTAGTTCTTCTCTTTCAACTTCAGTTACAATTTTACCCCTTATACCATATTTACTTATTTCCATTAATTTCTCTGCAATGTATATTCTGGTTAAAGGTTTAATCTGGTCATTATATTCTATAACACACTTTTGAGCCATTCTGTTGAGGAATTTGTAAATATCATCGTGGGTGATCGGCTCGTAGACAGTCTGGCAATAGGAGTACGAAGTAAGGAGTAAGAAGAAAGTAGTAAACAACAATTTTATTTGTTTTTTCATATTCATATTTGGTTTTAGTTAAGTAATTTTAATTGTTGAATTGTTTTATTGCTGAATTGTTTAATTGTTAGATGCTATATTCATTCTGGCGACGACGAAGGAGGAGGGAGAATCTCGTTTCTCTTCTAACAGATTCTTCCCGCCAGAGGCGGGTAAACGGGTAAACAGGTAGGGCTTCGACGAAGAATATCATTAAAATGTCATATGGCACAAATATAGGCGGGCAAGTCTGATCTCCGACATTCAATCTAAGCATAGAACAAAGCGCAGTAAAATTCCATTATTCCATTATTCAAATCTTCCATCAATCCATTACTCTATTTACTACTTACTCCCCATTTTCTGCTGCTTACTAATACGCGTTCGGGTACCCCTTAACCATATGCCAGATAGTAAGGCCAATAATCTGAAGGTCCAGCCAGATTGACCAATTCTCAATATACCGGATATCGCGCTATATTCACTTCGACATTTTTGCTTATTTATATAAGGATTAAATTTATCCAGCCTCTAAAAATTCTTTTACTGAAATCCCGCTTTTCCTGATAAGCCCTCTTAATAAGCCGGGTGCTAATTCTTTATGATTGGGAATTGAAAGGGTGGGTTTTGTTATGGTATAATATAATATGACTACCTGTTTGATGGTGCAAAATATATCCGAAACTCTCAAATATTTTTACCGCTTTTTTACCCGGGATATTAGAAAGTAAACCCACTATACCAAAACCTCTCCTAAAAATATTTCGTTTTCCTCATCCCGGTTTTCGGAATTAAATTTTCCCTGTTCCGTATCCACTTTTAACCAACCTTTGATAGCATCTTTAATATTATTCAATGCCTCATCCATTGTCTTACCCTGGCTCATACACCCGTTAAGTTCCGGCACATCAACAACATACCCTTTATAATCTTTATCATAAGTTATAATTACTTTAAATCTCATTTCTCTTACTCCTTCCCGTAATCAATTTTATGTATTTATTAAAACTAATATCAATATAATTTATCACAGATTAACTATCAATTCTATAATGCTGGTGCTCCGAATTCCCGGCTTCTCCCGGTAAATCGGGATACACAGCGATAGGACACTTCTCAGATTTCATCATTTCCCCATAGGGGCAGGCAGCAATCTGCACTTTCCCTTTTACCCCCGCCAAAGCAGGCTGTTGCAGAATGACATTTAGGGGCCATTCTGAGGATGAAGGAGGGCAATGTCATTCTGAGGAGTCCGCCAGAGGTGTACAACTTCAATAATTCGGTAACAGATATGTTGTAAAATATTACAAAATAGAGATTTTTTTAAAATGGCCTAAAATAGATTTCGTTAAGAAAATTGCTGAATGAGGCGTTTAACAGAAAAATTTAATAAATAATTTGTTGTCCATATAAAAATCCACATAGATAAATAATTAATTTATTTTTCTGTAGCCGAATGAAACAATTTTTAGAAATTTATTTTCAGCCTTGATTTTTTGTGTTCTTTTGTATCAAGTTTACCCTCCGCAATGAAATGTAGGGGGGACAAAAGAACATTAAAACTAAAAAGCAATTACTCAATTAGAATTTACTAAACTAGAAAAAAGCTGTTTATAATAAAGCCCCGCAGTGAACAAAAAAGACAAATTTTGTTACCCAAATACTGAAGAATTACACAGAGGCGGGCAAGTCTCATCTCCGCCCTTCAATCTAAGCATAGAACAAAGCGCAGTAAAATTCCATCATATAGCAATCTTCCAACCTGCCTGCCCCGCTTTGCGGTGGTCCCGTGAAGTACATAGCTACTTAACGGGATATTCCATTACTCCCTACTAATTTCTGCCTACTAATACGCGTTCGGATCCCCCTTTATCATAATCCACATTGTCTGAGCAATTATTTGAAGGTCGAGCCAGAATGACCAGTTTTCAATATACCAAATATCATGGTCAATCCTTTTTTGCATTTTGCTGATATCTCTTGTTTCCCCTCTGTAACCATTAACCTGCGCCCATCCGGTAAGCCCCGGTTTTACCAAATGCCTTAACATATATAAATGAACTTTGTCTTTTGATTCCAGGTTTAGCTGCGTGGGGTGTGGACGAGGACCGACAATACTCATTTCACCTTTAAGTACATTCCAGAACTGGGGAAGTTCATCTAGATTTGTTTTTCTAAGAGATTTACCAATTTTAGTTATTCTCGGATCGTTTTTACAAGCTTGTTGGTATTTACCGTTTTTATCTACATCACTACAAAAAACTTCCATTGAACGAAATTTATAAGCTCTTATTTTTTTATTATTTCTGCCCCACCTTTCTTGAATATAAAATATAGTACCCGGTGAAGATATTTTAATGCACAATGCAATTAATGGCCAAAGCCAGGAAAAAACGAAAAGAAAAAGAAGAGAGGTAAAGGTAAAGTCAAAGGCGCGTTTTAATATTCTACAATGCAATTCGTTTATTCTTTCCTCTCTAACGGATATTATGGGAAACTTGTCAAAAACAGATATGCTGTATTTGTTGGATACAAACCTGAAATAATCCGGAATTATTTTAATTCTTGTTGTGTGGTTTTCGCAGGTTTTTACTACTTCCTCTAATTTATCTGTGGCATAATTTGGTAAAGCAACAATTACATCATCAATTTGCTGCTTGCTTAAAATAGCATTCAATTCTTCAATTTTACCTAAATATTTACCGTTAAGAAAAGTTTTTTGTTTATCATCTAAAAAACCGATTATTTTATATCCAAAGTGCGGGTTGTTATAAATAGAATCGTAAAAATTTTTACCTACTTCGCCAGCACCTATTATCACTAAATTCCTTAAATTTCTCCCTTTTGATCTGAATGAATTTATAATTCTACGCAATATTAATTTTTCAAAACCAATAGAAACCAGCAGGATTATTGAAAAAAGGATTATGAATTGTCTTGATAATCTGTACTCTTTTAACAGAAATAAAATAATTATTGCACTAATAATTTGAATAAAAATATTTCTTAAAAGCGGTATTAATTCGTGACTGAAATTACGAGACCTAAAATCATCGTAAAGTTTAGTGCTTCTAGAGGAAGAAACCCAAATTACACATAATAATAAGAGTAAAAATTGTCCGTTAACATTATTAAAGAAATTATAATTTGATACAGATAGATATGCAGAAAGAATAAATGTAAAGATTAATATTGTTATATCTAAAAAGATGCGCGTTAGATAAAGAAATGTTTTATTGATTTGCATTTTGTTTTTTTTTATAAATTAAAAATTTACATTTTTGCAAACCATTAGTTAAAGAAACCATACTTTGTAATATAATAAACAATACTGAAAAAAATGAATCTATCTAAATAAATGCTCATAATTATAATTGGCTTTTCCGTAATCACTAATTGTTTCAATATCAATTAAAGAATCTTACATTATCGATCTATGTATTTTGCTGATATCTTTTGTTTCACCTCTAAATCCATTAATCTGCTCTCATCCGGTTAAGCCCGGTTTAGAGAGGTATCTTAAGAGATACTTTCTGAACTTGTCTTTTGATTCTTCATTTAAGGGTGTTGGGTGAAAACGAAGATCGACAATACTAATCTGACCTAGAACAACATTTATAAACTTTGGGCATCTTCATCATCCCACAATCCTTTACCTAAACCGTACAGCCCGCTCCATTCCAGTTCCCTTTTTGTTGCAAGACCGAATTTTCTTAATAGAACGGCAATTTTTTCCACAAGCTTCAGTTGATCTTTTGGCGGTAAACTTTCTATTTGCTTTTCAATATTTTCTAATTCCAACATTTTTTTCATGTCTTTTCCCTATTATCATTTTTACTCAGGATATTTTTCTTTCAATGTACCTGCCGGTTTTTCTTACTGCTTTAATCAGATATCTAAATTTTCAATTCAGAATTAAACACCTTTCCGATCTCTGACTCCAGCCACGGCGGGTGTTGCAGAATGTAATGAAAGTCTGTCTGCAACAGCCTGCAAAGGCGGGCAAGTCTGCCTCTAAGCATAGGGCATAGAGCATAGGGCCTAGGGCATAGGGTATAGGGCCTAGGGGGCATAGGGTATAGGGCATAGAGTTTTTAATTTAAAGACTTGCCAAAATTTGTAATTTTTCTACTTAAAATATCTAATTGGCCTAAAAGAATATTCAAATCTTTTTCATTTAAGATTTTTCTGCGATTAAGAATTATAAGGATGTTAGCATTTTCAAAAGTTGATCTTCTTGCCCTATGAAATATTTTGATCTCAATAAAGAAAATCTTCTAAAAATTTATGAGCTGGCTAGTCTTATTTATTTCATAGGGCGCGCAATATTCAAGAATTGTTTAAATTCTTTTTTAGAAATAGAACCGGAGCCTTTTGCCAAAGGCGGGCAAGTTTGCTCTCCGCAAAAAGTGGACCATCAATATGATTAATACTTAATTTCTTACCTGCATCTTCTCCCATAGGGATGGCTACGCCACATCGCTATTTCTGCCAGCATATTTATTGTGATCATTTCATCAGAGCCAATATTAACAGGGCAACAGAAATCCTTTGAGACCATTAATCTTTTAACACCTTCAATACATTTATCGATATAAAGAAAAGAATGTGTACATTTACCGTCTCTTATTTCTTCAGCAACCTTGCGGCAAATTGATGCAGAAACTTTTCCTTTTAATAGAACATCATTCATCAATTATACAATTCTTAAAAGAACATTGGGAAAATCGTCCTTCGGGTATTAGTATAATTCAAGCTTACCAGGTAACTCTTCTCAATCCCAATTCTGCCGCATAAATTCTCTAACCTGGTTAAATCTTTTTCCGTAGCTTTTAACTTTACCTCAAAAGCAGTTTCTTTATTCAGAATAAAATCAATTTCTGCCGTGTTCCTTTTGTTGTAAAAGGAAAGCTCGCCATATAAACTTAGTTGATTTGCAGCTGTATTTTCGAAAAGCTGTCCATCGTTTACTCTGCCAATTATGTTCAACATCCCGTTGTCTGCAAAATATACTTTCTTACCGCCTGCAACTGATCTGTCTATGCTTGCGCTGTATTTAGGAATTAACTTAATAAAGAATACTCCCTGCAAAAACTCTAAATAATCATATAATTTTACCCTGTTAATACCGGATTCCGATGCTAGTTTTGTTATATCAAGCATATTTCCGGTACGCGGCACTAACAGTAATATCAAATCCCTTAATTCACGGATGTCTTTTATATCAGAAAGGATACGGATGTCTTTTTCAAAAAATGAAGCAAATATATTCCGTAATACTCGTTTCTTAGTTTCTGGATCGGATGTAGTAACAACTTCAGGGAAACCACCATACTCCATATAATTATGAAAATCATTCTCATATTGTTTATATTCTAAGAAAGAATATTCCCTCAATTTATCTTGTATTTCCAGCGCATATTCTTGCTCATTAAAAGGCCCTTGCCCATTAAAATATAAATATTCTTTAAAACTCAGGACCGGCAAAATAAAAAGAAATTTCCGTCCGCTTAATGATTCGGGGAATAAATTTTTCAGATAATAATTGGATGAGCCTGTAACAATAAACTTAACTTTGTATTTATCGATGAGGTATTTGATTATTTTAGTAATTTCAGGTAGGTTTTGAATTTCATCAATAAATATAAATAGGCGCTCTTTCTTTGCGCCGCTTCTTTTTAATAGATTTTCATATATTGCATCATAATCAATATTTTCAAAATGGAGCATATCCAGAGGATTATCAAAATCAAACCATAATTTCGGAAAAGAAACTTCATCAAATATTTGTTTCATTAAAGTAGTCTTGCCTACCTGCCGCATACCTGTTATCACAAGTGCGTTTTTATGTTCAATATATCTAATAAGGTTATGATAGAGAAATCGCTTTTTCATATTTGTAATTTATTTTTTACAAATTTACACAAATTTGTATTAAATAAAAAACAGCCCCACTTCCAAAAACCTCTCTTGATTTTACATTTTTGATTGTCAATTGGCCACTGACTTCCGGCCTCTAAGCATAGGGCCTAGGGCATAGAGTTTTTAATTTAAAGACTTGCCAAAATTCGTGATTTTTCTACTTAAAATATCTAATTGGCCTAAAAGAATATTCAAATCTTTTTCACTTAAGATTTTTCTGCGATTAAGAATTATATGAATGTTAGCATTTTCAAAAGTTGATCTTATTGCTCTATCAAATATTTTGATCTCAATAAAGAAAAACTACTAAAAATTTATTACCTGGCTAGTCTAATTTATTTCATGGCGCGTGCCATATTGAAGTATGGTTTAAA
>Ga0100381_1004846_pt1 | contig 11284 bp, 9 predicted proteins | sample CryGeymeta201505_FD_80416 | JGI IMG/M metagenome (GOLD analysis project Ga0100381, IMG submission 80416) | Groundwater microbial communities from Crystal Geyser aquifers in Utah, USA - Crystal Geyser metaG 2015-05 | ecosystem: Environmental > Aquatic > Deep subsurface > Groundwater | place: USA...
ATGACCGAGTTGCCCAACATGGACACCCTGGAAAACGTCACCAACCGGATACTCAATCTCGCCGCCCTGCCCTGCGAGATCGACGGTCAGCAAATCTCGATCACCGCCAGCCTTGGCGTCACCGTCTATCCATTCGATGCGGTCAATTCGGCGACCCTGCTACGCCACGCCGACTAAGCCATGTACCAGGCCAAGGAACTGGGCCGCAATCGCTATCACTTGTTCGATGCCGAACACGACCAACGGGCGCACACCCGGCGGCAACTGCTTGAACAGCTCAGGCTGGCGCTGGCCCATGACCAACTGACGCTCCATTACCAACCCAAGGTCAATCTACGCAACGGCCGGATCATCGGTGTGGAGGCCTTGCTGCGCTGGAATCACCCGGAACGCGGGCTGGTCATGCCGGGCGAGTTCCTGCCCCATATCGAAGACGACGAACTGATCGTCGAGATCGGCAAGTGGGCGACCCGCCGGGCGCTGGACCAGATCATGCACTGGCAGGCAGAAGGGCTCGAACTGGGCGTCAGCGTCAATATCGCGGCCCGCCAATTGCTGCGCGACGACTTCGTCGATTGCGCCAGCCGGGCGTTGGCCGATTACCCCGACTTGCCGACCGGCGCACTGGAATTTGAAATCCTGGAGTCCTCGGCGATTATCAATACCGCTCATGTTCATGACGTAATCAAGCGCTGCGAGGCGCTGGGCATCCGGTTCAGCCTGGACGACTTCGGCACCGGCTATGCCTCGCTCACCTACCTCAAGGAAATCCCGGCGGAGATACTCAAGATCGATCAATCCTTCATTCGCGACATACTCGACAACAGCGACGATCTGGCCCTGGTCGAAGGCATTATCGGCCTGGCCTCCGCCTTCCGTCGGGTAGTCGTGGCCGAGGGCGTGGAAACGGCGGAACAGGGCGTACTGCTGATGCGTCTGGGTTGCGACCTGGCCCAGGGTTATGGCATTGCCCGGCCCATGGCCGCAGAGCTGATTCCGGCCTGGGTCGCCGCCTTCCGGCCCGATCCACAATGGGCGCTATGGGCCGACTGCCGCTGGGAAATGGCCGATTTTCCACTATTGGTCGCCCAGTACGATCACCTGAAATGGGTGCACCGGATCGCCATGAGCCTGGAGGGCGCCAGTCTGCAACTCACCGAGGCTGAGCTGACCGACGACCATCAATGCCGTTTCGGCAACTGGTATTACGGCCAGGGTATGGTCCGTTATGGCCACATGCAAGAATTCCAGGCGCTTGAAACGATCCACCAGGCAGTCCACCGTCTGGGGCCAGAGATCGTCCGGCTGCACCAGACGAATCAAATGGCAGAGGCGCACCGGCTGATGCACGATCTGCTGGCCATGAAAGACCGGATACTGAACAAGCTGGGCCGGTTGCAGACCGCCGTCATAAAGAAACACTGAGCCATCGGCTGGGTCATGGCCAAACTCGCCAAGGAATCGCCGGTCCATGAAAGACTCGGCCTGGCCTCGGCCGAGGCGCTGATCCTCCATCTGCCCCTGCGCTATGAGGACGAAACCCGTCTGACCCGCCTGCGTGACGCACAGCCCGGTCAGGCCGTGCTGGTCGAGGGCATCGTGAGCCATCTGGAAATTCTGACCCGGCCACGCCGCCAGCTACTGGCGACCCTGAACGAAACCGGTTCAAACGTGCCGTTTTATCTGCGTATGCTGAATTTCTACCCGAGTCAGCAGGCCCACCTGAAACCCGGCGTCCGGCTGCGCTTGTATGGCGAGATCAAACCCGGCTTTTTCGGCGCCGAAATGGTCCATCCGCGTTGGCGGGTAGTGGCCGCGAATACGCCATTGCCCGACCGCCTAACCCCGGTGTATCCGACCGTTGCCGGCCTGTCCCAGTTGCGCATCCAGAACGCCGTCGCGGCCGTTTTACTGAGCGCCGATCTGGCCGATACGCTGCCCGACGCCATACGCGCCGGCCTGGCGCTGCCCGCCTTCGACGAGGCGGTCAAACGGCTCCATGCACCAACGCCCGAAGACAGCCAGGTGGCACTGGAGACGCGCGAGCACCCGGCCTGGCGGCGAATAAAATTCGACGAACTGCTGACCCAGCAGTTGTCGTTACGACTCCATTGCCGCGAACGAGAGCGTCAGTCCGCGCCGATCCTGGCGAATATGCGCGGACTGACGACCCGCTTCATCGCCAATCTGCCCTTCCCGTTGACCACCGCCCAGAAGCGCGTGCTTCTGGAAATCCAGGCCGACCTCAGTAGACCCCATCCTATGCACCGTCTGTTGCAGGGCGACGTTGGCAGCGGCAAGACCTGTGTCGCCGCGCTGGCCGCGTTGAGCGCCGTCGGTAACGGTTATCAAGCTGCGGTCATGGCCCCAACCGAGATACTGGCCGAGCAGTCATACCTGAAATTCAGGGAATGGCTGGAGCCGCTCGGCATACTGGTGGTCCGGCTGGCAGCGGCCATGAAGGGCAAGGCCCGACTTCAGGCCATGGCGGCCATCGCCGACGGCTCGGCCGCCGTGGCGGTCGGCACCCACGCCTTGTTTCAGGATGAGGTGAGTTTCAAGTCACTGGCCCTGGCCATCGTCGACGAACAGCATCGCTTCGGGGTCGAACAACGCCTGGCGCTGAGGGCCAAAGGCGCGACGTGTGACGAGTTAGCGATAGGGTACGACAGCCCTCAATCTTCAAACCTCACCCCTCACCTGCTCATGATGTCCGCCACACCCATCCCGCGCAGTCTGGCCATGAGCTACTACGCTGACCTGGATGTCTCAGTGATCGATAAGCTGCCGCCAGGCCGCAAACCGGTCGCGACCAGGGTACTAGGCAGCGCACGGCGTGATGAGGTAATCGCCCGGCTTAGGGACTACTGCAAGAGCGGCGCCCAGGCCTACTGGGTCTGCCCGCTGATTGAGGAGTCCGAGAAGATCGACTTGAAGGCCGCCATCGATGCCCATGCCGAACTGGTCGCCGAGTTGCCCGATCTGCGCATCGGACTTGCCCACGGGCGTATGAAATCGAACGAAAAGAGCGCGGTCATGAGCGCATTCAAGGCCGGCGAGCTGGACATACTGGTCGCCACCACGGTCATCGAGGTCGGCGTCGATGTCGCCAACGCCAGCCTGATGGTGATCGAGCACGCCGAGCGCATGGGTCTGGCCCAACTGCACCAGTTACGCGGCCGGGTCGGGCGTGGCGCCCGGCAATCGACCTGTCTGCTGCTCTATTACGAGCCGCTCTCGGAGACCGCGCGGCAGCGTCTGCGCATCATCCGGGATAACGCCGACGGTTTCGTGATCGCCCGCGAAGACCTGCGCCTGCGCGGCCCTGGCGAATTCATGGGCGCCCGGCAGTCCGGCCTGCCGATGCTGCGCTTCGCCGACCTGGAGGCGGACCAGGACCTGCTGGAGCAGGCCCGCGATGTCGCCGCACGGCTGCTCGAACAGGACCCGGAGGCGGTCCGTCGCCACTTGCAGCGTTGGTTGCCGCGCGGCGGTGATTACCTGCACGCCTGAGCGCCCTCCCCTGTCATAATTAAAGTCATGATAAACGTCCACCAATGGCAACCGGCAACCATGGGCATGGCCGCTTGGCGCCCCTGGCTCACCGACCACGGCTCGCTGACCCTGCGCCTGCAAGCGCGCTGCGATGCCTTTCGGGTGCTGCGCCTGAACCAAGCGGTCGGTCAGCCCTTCCCGGACGAGGCTCCACCGTTGAAACTGCGCCGTCATCAATGCGCCATGATTCGCGAAGTGCTGCTGCTGTGCGGCGACACGCCCTTGATCTTCGCCCATACGGTCATCCCGCTCAATGGCCAGCGCGGTCCTTGGCAAGCGCTGGCCGGACTGGGCAATCGTTCCTTGGGCGCAACCCTGTTCGCCGATCCGCGAATCGAACGTTTCCCGCTGGAATATCGCCGTCTGGACCAACATCATCCCTTGTTCCTGGCCGCCAGCCGACATCTGTATTCGCCAGTAGCAATGCTTTGGGCGCGCCGCTCGCTGTTTGCGCTCGAACATAAGCCTATCCAGGTCACCGAGGTCTTTCTGCCGTCGGTGTTCAATCTGACCGAATTGTCATGAACTGGAAAGAACGTCTCGACCTTTACGAAAGGCTGATGCGGCTGGACAAGCCCATCGGCATCCTGCTGTTGGTCTGGCCGACGTTCTGGGCCTTGTGGTTATCGGGCATGGGACGCCCCGACCCGATCATTCTTTGGGTCTTCGCGCTCGGCCTGGTGCTGATGCGCTCGGCTGGCTGTGTCGTCAACGATTATGCCGACCGGAATTTCGATCCCCATGTGGCGCGAACCCGCGACCGACCGCTGGCCGCTGGCAAGGTCAGCACCGGGGAGGCGCTGTTGCTGGCCGCTGGCTTGACGCTGCTGGCGCTGTTGTTGATCCTGCCGCTACGCAATCGGCTGTTGATCGAGCTGGCCGTGGTCGCTGCCTTCCTGGCCGCCAGCTACCCATTCACCAAACGCTTCCTGGCTATCCCCCAGGCGTATCTCGGCGTCGCCTTCGGCTTCGGCATCCCGATGGCTTACGCCGCGCACTTGGGGGCCGTACCGGCTATCGCCTGGTGGCTGCTGGCCGCCAACATCTTCTGGGCCATCGCCTATGACACCGAATATGCCATGGTGGACCGCGCCGACGATCTCAAGATCGGCATCAAGACCTCGGCCATCACCTTCGGAAAATACGATGTGGCTGGCGTGATGATCGCCTATGCCTGCGCCTTGGCACTGCTGGCCTGGAGCGGCTGGCAGATGCGCCTGCACTGGCCGTTTTATGTCGGCCTGCTGACCGCCGCCGGCATCGCTGGTTATCACTGGACCCTGATCCGCGAGCGTGAACCCGCCCGCTGCTTCAAGGCATTTCTACACAACAACTGGTTTGGCGCAGCGGTATTCGCCGGCATCGTGTTAAGCGGCTGGGTCCACTAAACCTTGACGCATTGTGTCTGCTGAAGCGTCAAGGTCTACCATGAAGTCTATCCAGCAACCCGACCCAGGAGGCCGTCATGCAACAAGGCCGTTTGCTTCCCGTTCGGCTGCGCACTGCTCGCGATGTTCGGCTTGCCATCCACGGCAAGCCCGGCTGCGTGCCATCAGCGCCTGCCTGGAAGAACGCGGCTACAGCGTGAAATGACGGCGGTCCCAGACCAATTCGAACGTGCCGCAATCCTGATTGGTGAGGAAGGCGTGGCCCGACTGGCCGCCAGGCACGTCTTTCTGGCCGGGCTGGGCGGCGTCGGCTCCTGGTGCGCCGAGGCGCTGGCGCGCGCCGGCGTCGGCCGTCTGACCTTAGTGGACATGGACACGGTGGCGGTATCCAACATCAACCGGCAAATGCCGGCGCTGTTTTCGACGGTCGGCCGCAAGAAGACCGAGGTGATGGCTGAGCGTGTCCTCGACATCAATCCAAATTGCGGCCTGACCATCCTGGACACCTTCATCGACCCGGATAACGTGGACGGCCTGTTGGCCGCCGACACCGACTTCGTGGTCGATTGCATCGACTCGCTCAATTGCAAGGTGGCCCTGATCGCCACCGCCTACCGGCGCGCTATCCCGGTGGCGGCAAGCATGGGCGCCGGCAACAAACTCGACCCATCGCGCATTAAGCTGGCCGACATCTCAAAGACCCAGGTCTGCCCCCTGGCGCGGGAAGTACGCCATCGGCTGAAACGTCAGGGGATCGAAACCGGGATTCTGACCGTCTATTCGGATGAATCCGGGCGGCCGCCCCGGCCGCCCGAGGCGACCAGCCACGGCCGGGCGCGGGCGGTCAATGGCACCATCTCCTACCTGCCGCCACTGTTCGGCCTGATGCTGGCGGGGGCGGTCATACAGCGATTGCTCGTTACCGATTGCAGCCAGAAATAGCCTTGGGTATACGAATGGTCGGGCCATGCCCGACACGGCGGCCATGGGCCACCCTATCTAACCTCAGTGGCGCTTGAGCAGGTTCTTGCTGACCCAGCCTTCGCCAGAACTGCCCTGGACGAACACCGACCCACCATCTTCCTTGCCCATGAACACCACTTCCTCGCCACGCCCGAGGGTGGCTAGGACGCGACCCTTGTTGCCAGGCCGCTCGTAGAGCTTGACGTTGTCGATCTTGGCCGCCAGCACGTCGCCGTCGGTCCAGCCATTGGCCGTGACTACCTTGCCGGACTCATGTCTGAGATCACCCTCGGTGCGCGCCAACTGCGGATTGTTGCGGATGGAACGGACGATGTTGTTCCAGTTGTCCAGAAAACTGGCGGCGATCACCTTACCCTCGGCGGTGTTCTCATAGGCGCCCAGGGCGCCAAAGCCGTGGCCCGCTCCACCCAGGGCGCCAATACCGAGATCGGTTTTACTGGCGGAACCCTGGGCCGAGGCCACTTGCAGGCTGGAACGGGTATCGGCCAGGGTCATGCTGGTCTGCGCCTCCTTGAACTTGAGGCCGACCGCCAACAGCGCGCCACCCCGGCCCAACAGCCCACCCAAGGCAGCGCCGACGCCACCGGCATCCTTGTTGGAGATCGCCACATCGGGCGTCAGGACAAAATCGGCGGTCATCATCTGGCCCTTGCCCATATTGGCATTGCTGCGCAACTCGCCGCTCTGGGCTAGGTCACGCTCCTGCATCAGATTGCGCATGGCCCGGCCGCGCTCAACCACCATGAAGCAGTTGGATTGCTGAACTATCATCCGGATCATCGGGGTCGGCGAGGTCAGGCCGATGCGCATGAGGGCATGGCCAACGTAGTCCTGCGGTTCGGAAACGGCCAGGGTGCCATAGGGTCGGTCGCATTTTTCCAATTTGGCCGATTCACCCTCGCTGCCGCTGGGCCCGGCGCCGCCAGACACGGCATTGCCATTGTTGTCCTTGCTGTCGCTGCCTAATTCAAGGCCGAGAAAACCGGCGCTGGCGGGGGCCGCTGCGACCAGACTCAGTGCGATCAGGGGAATGGAGAGTTTGCGGGCCAGGCCCTGAATAGTACGTTGCATGTCACCTCCTGTGTTTATGCACGGATTGGGCCTGATCGGCCCCTTCGGCCGGCATGATAATTGGCTGGAGCGAGACTCGCCACTCCCGCTCGGTCAATCCCGGAAGTTCTGGTACTGCAATGGAAAGTCGGTAATTGACTTACGCACCAGGGCGATGGTGTCCTGGAGCAGGTCGCGCTTGGCGCCGGTGACCCGCACGGTGTCGCCCTGGATGGTGGCCTGGACCTTGAGCTTGCTGTCCTTGATTAGCTTGATGATCTTTTTGGACAGTTCCTGCTCGATACCCAGTTTTATTTGCAGGACTTGTTTGACCTTGTTGCCAGAAATTTTCTGCACAGTGCCGTGTTCCAGGCGCTTGGTGCTGTCGTGTTCCTTTTTTTCCAGCTCGGGAAACAGGATGGCGATCACCTGCTCAAGTTGGAAATCGGAATCGCCGAACAGGGTGATGGTCTTGGCCTTTTCATCCAGTTCAACCGCCGCGCTGGTACCCTTGAAGTCATAACGGTTGGCGACCTGACGCGACGCCACTTCGATGGCGTTTTTCAGCGCCACCATGTCGGATTCAGAAACGATGTCGAAGGATGGCATGATCGTTACCCAAAATGACAGACGTAGTGATAGGCCTCGCCCGGCGCGACTTCGATGTCGAAGCTGGAATTGCCTGGCACCTTGAAGGACTGGCCCGCGCCGTAGGTATTCCACCCCGTCTCGCCCTTGAGGCGGACGCGGCAGGCGCCGGCCACGCCTTCCATGGTCTCGGGCACGCCGGTGTTGAAGGTCAAGGTGGCGGGCAGGATTACACCGACCGACTTCTTGGTGCCATCGGTGAACTGCACGGTGTGGGATACGCACTTGCCGTCGAAGTAGACGTTGGCCTGCTTGACGACGCTGACGTTGTCGAATTGGGACATGGTTATCGTCTCCTTGCAGCGAGTTTGGCGGCAATCCGCAGCCGCAGCGCGTTGAGCTTGATGAAGCCGCCCGCGTCCTTCTGGTCGTAGGCGCCGGCGTCGTCCTCGAAGGTGGCGATGGTGGAGTCGAACAGCGAATCGGACTTGGAGTCGCGACCGACCACGATGACGTTGCCCTTATACAGCTTCAACCGCACCGTGCCGTTGACGTTGGCCTGGGTGTGGTCGATCAGCGCTTGCAGGGCGCGGCGCTCCGGCGCCCACCAGTAGCCGTTGTAGATCAGTGACGCATAGCGCGGCATCAGGTCGTCCTTGAGGTGCGCCACTTCGCGGTCGAGGGTTATCGACTCAATGGCGCGGTGCGCCTTCAACAGGATGGTGCCGCCGGGGGTCTCGTAACAGCCGCGCGACTTCATGCCGACATAGCGGTTCTCGACCAGATCGAGCCGGCCGATGCCGTGCTTGCCGCCCAGTTGGTTCAGCCTGGCCAAGACTTCGTGCGCCTTCATGGTCTGGCCGTCGATGGCCACCACGTCGCCCTGCCGGTAGTCGAGCATGAGGTATTCGGCCTGATCCGGCGCCTTTTCCGGCGCTACCGTCCAGCGCCACATGTCTTCCTCCGGTTCGGCATTCGGGTCTTCCAGGTGGCGACCCTCGTAGGAAATGTGCAGCAGGTTGGCGTCCATCGAATAGGGCGAGCCGCCCTGTTTGTGTTTCATCTCGACCGGAATGCCGTTGGCCTCGGCGTAAGCCAGCAACTTTTCACGCGACAGCAGATCCCATTCGCGCCAGGGGGCGATGACCTTGATGTCCGGCTTGAGGGCATAGGCGCCCAGCTCAAAGCGGACCTGATCGTTACCCTTGCCGGTGGCGCCGTGGCAGATGGCGTCGGCGCCGGTGGCCTTGACGATCTCGATCAGGCGCTTGGCGATCAAGGGCCGGGCGATGGAGGTGCCAAGCAGGTATTCGCCTTCATAGACGGTATTGGCACGGAACATCGGGAAGACGAAGTCGCGCACGAATTCCTCGCGCAGGTCGTCGATGTATATTTGTTCCGGCTTGATGCCGAACTTCAGCGCCTTGGCGCGCGCCGGTTCCAGTTCCTCGCCCTGACCCAGGTCGGCGGTGAAGGTCACCACCTCGCAGCGGTAGGTGTCCTGCAACCATTTCAGGATGACCGAGGTGTCCAGCCCGCCGGAATAGGCGAGCACTACTTTTTTGATGTCGCTCATTTTTCGATTCTTCCCAACAACAGGTATTCCATCAGGGCCTTCTGTGCATGCAGCCGATTGGCGGCCTCTTCCCAGACCACCGATTGCGGTCCGTCGATGACCTCCGCGGCGACCTCTTCGCCACGGTGCGCCGGCAAGCAGTGCATAAAAAGTGCATCCGAGCGCGCCACCCGCATCATATCGGCATCGACCTGCCAGTCGGCGAAGGCCTTCTGTCGCGCCGCGTTCTCGGCCTCAAAACCCATGCTGGTCCAAACGTCGGTGGTCACCAGGTCGGCAGCGCGGCAGGCGTCGATGGGGTCGGCAAAGGATTGGTAATGATCGGTGCCGAACAGATTGGCGCGTTCCGGCTCGACCTCATAGCCGGGCGGCGTGGAGACATGGACGTTGAAGTCGAGTATCTCGGCCGCCTGCAACCAGGTGTTGCACATATTGTTGGAGTCACCGATCCAGGCCACGGTCTTGCCTTGGATGGGGCCACGCGTCTCGATGTAGGTGCAGATGTCGGCCAGTATCTGACAGGGGTGGTATTCGTTGGTCAGCCCGTTGATGACCGGCACCCTGGAATGGGCGGCGAAGCGCTCGATGATGTCCTGCTCGAAGGTGCGAATCATCACGATGTCGACCATGCGCGAGATCACCTCGGCCGCATCCTCAACCGGCTCACCGCGCCCCAACTGGGTGTCGCGGGTATTGAGATAGATGGCCGCGCCGCCCAATTGATGCATCCCGGCCTCGAAGCTCAAGCGGGTGCGGGTCGAGCTCTTCTCGAAGATCATCGCCAGGGTACGGTCGGCCAGCGGATGGTAGGGTTGGTAGTGTTTGAACCGCTCCTTGATGATACGGGTCCGCTGAAACACATAACCAAGCTCATCCCGCGTCAGATCGCGGAACTGCAAAAAGTGCTTTACTGCCATCGCAACCTCAGTTCAGCCAGGCCCAGATCAGCGCGGCCAGCTTATCGGTAAGCAAACCGGCTTCGTCCTGGCTCATGACCAGCGGCGGCAACAAACGGACCACATTGTCCGCCGTCACGTTGATGAGCAGCTTTTCGCTCAGGGCCAGTTTCACCAGCTCAGCGCAAGGCCGATCCAGCTCGATGCCGATCATCAAGCCCTGGCCGCGAATCTCCTTGACGCCTGGCACCTGGCCCAGTTCGCGGCTCAATGTCTCGCGGATGAAGGCGCCGATCTTCAGGGCATTTTCCAGCAAGCCTTCCTCGGCCATGACATCGAGCGTCGTCAAAGCTGCGGTGCAGGCCAGCGGGTTGCCGCCGAAGGTGGAGCCGTGCTTGCCGGGCGTGAACACCTCGGCGGCGGCGCCACGCGCCAGGCAGGCGCCGATCGGCACGCCGGAACCCAGCCCTTTGGCCAGGGTCATCACATCCGGCATGATCTTGCTGTGCTGAAAGGCGAACCACTTGCCGCTACGGCCGATGCCGGTCTGCACCTCGTCGAGCATCAACAGCCAGGCGTTCTGGTCGCAGATGGCGCGCAGCTTGTCGAGATAATCGACTTCCGGAATCTGTACGCCACCCTCGCCCTGATACGGTTCGACCAGGACGGCGACGATGTTATTGTGGTGCGCGGCCAGTTTAGCCACGGCCTCGGCATCGCCGAACGGCACCCGGACGAAACCGCCAACCAACGGTTCAAAGCCAGCCTGGACCTTGCGGCTACCCGTGGCCGAGAGTGTCGCCAAGGCGCGGCCGTGGAAGCTTTTTTCCATGACCACGATGGCCGGATTGTCGATGCCCCGATTGTGGCCGTGCAGACGCGCCAGCTTGATCGCCGCCTCATTGGCCTCGGCGCCGGAGTTGCCAAAGAACACCCGATCCATGCCGGACAAGGCGCACAACTTGTCGGCCAATCGTTCCTGGGCAGTGATGCGGTAGATGTTCGAGGTGTGGATCAGCGTGCCAGCCTGTTCGCACAAGGCTCTGACCAGCTTCGGATGGGCATGACCCAAACCGTTCACGGCCACGCCGGCCAGTGCATCCAGGTACTGGTCGCCATTTTCGTCGTATAGCCAGACGCCTTTGCCTCGGGCAAAGGCCACCGGAAGACGCGCATAGGTTTGCATCAGGTGTTCGGACATAAGGTTCACCGCTAAATAAAATCGGCGACATCTAGCCGCCGGGAGC
>Ga0100381_1004851_pt1 | contig 11278 bp, 7 predicted proteins | sample CryGeymeta201505_FD_80416 | JGI IMG/M metagenome (GOLD analysis project Ga0100381, IMG submission 80416) | Groundwater microbial communities from Crystal Geyser aquifers in Utah, USA - Crystal Geyser metaG 2015-05 | ecosystem: Environmental > Aquatic > Deep subsurface > Groundwater | place: USA...
ATCCTGATCCACGCGGAAGAGCGAGTGCGTCGGCAGGCCTCGAGGGTTGCCCGCGTTCACCTCGATCACCTTGAGCTGGCTGAGACCACGGCGCGTGCGAAGGGCCGTCATCACGTTGCCCTCCTGACTCTCCTCCGCGTAGACCTCGTCCGAGCCCGTGAAGAGGTCGCCGCCCTGCACGCCGTCGACGGCGGGCAGACCCGCGCGCGTGAGCAGCGTCGGCATCAGGTCGACCGACTGCACCCAATGGCTCACGGCCGTCCCGCCGGCCTCGTTGAAGGGCAGCTTCACGAAGAGCGGCACGTGCACCATCTCGTCGTACAGCGTCGTGCCATGCCAGAAGCCGCCATGCTCCATGAACTCTTCGCCATGATCGGCGGTGATGACGATGGTCATGTTGTCGTACAGGCCGCGGCGCTTCAGGTCCTCGATCAGGTGCCCGAAGTTCTCGTCCCAGTAGCTGACCTCCCCATCGTAGAGCTGACGCAGCTCGGGGGCCGAGTCGGGATCGGGGTGTTGATGCGTGGCGCGTGAGAATCCGGCGCCCTCGTAGGGATGCGCGAAGTAGGGATCGTGCGGATCCATGTAGGCCGCGAAGAGGAAGAAGGGCCGGTCGTTGTCCGCGGCGTCCTGTCCCGTGTGGCCGTCGAGCCAGCTCATGACCTCGTGGTTCATACTCTCCGCGTCGCGATAGGCGGCGCCTGGGTGCGCCTCGCTGAAGCGCTCGACCGCGAGCTTGAGCACCTGCACGAAGAGCAGCTTGGCGGCCGCGTCGTTGGCGCCGAGCACGAACTCGGGCTCGAGGTAGTCGTACTGATCGAAGCCCTGCTGGAAGTTGAAGTAGGGCGCGATGTTGTAGTTCGTGACGAAGCCCGTGGTGCGGTAGCCACCCGCGGCGAAAGCCTCAGGCATGGTCTCGAGCTCGTCGGGCAGCGCGTCCGCCTTGCTCATCACGCGATGGCTCGCGGGGAAGCGGCTGGTCAGGATCGAGGCGAAGCTCGGGCGCGTCCAGGAGGCGTTGGAGAAGGCGTGCTCGAAGCGGATCGAGTCCTGGGCGAAGGCGTCGAGGCTCGGCGTGTGACCGTCCTGGTAGCCGTAGCTCGGCAGGTGATCGGCGCGCAGCGTGTCGACCACGATGAAGAGCACGTTGCCAGCGCGCGCGGGTGGCGCGGGACGCGCGGAGAGATCGACCGCCGCGACCTCCGGCGGCATGGCCTTGGCGGCGCCGAAGAGGCCGGCGACGACCACGAGGGCCAGGACCGGAACGCCCCAGGCGCGCAGCAGGAAGCTACCCACGCGGCGTGAAGCGACGAAGCGGGCCACGGTCGAGAGCAAGAGGTAGAGCACCGCCGCCGCCGCCACGCAGCCCAGCAGCACGAGCAGGCCCTCCTTGCTCTTCCACACCAGCTCCTCGTGGAAGATGTCACGGCGCACCATGAAGGCGCCCAGGGCGAGCGCGACGACCGCGGTCATCGAGGCGAAGAGCCGCCCGAAGGCCTTGGGCTCGGGCAAAGCCTGACGATGGATGAGTCGACCGACGAACGCGAGGCCGAGTCCTCCGACGGCGCCGCCGAGGCCGAGCAACAGGCCGTAGGCGATGGCGCCATACCAGAGCACACCGAGGTCGGGCGCGCTCGAGCCCGAGAAGATCACGACCAGGCCCTCGCTCACGCCCACGACCAGGCCCGCGAGCAGGCCCGCGCTCAGACCGAGGACGAGGCCACGACCGCTTCGCGGCAGCTCCACCTCGACGTGCTCGAGCTCCTTCGCGAGCTCACCCTCGAGCTCCGGGTGCTCGACCTCGATCTCGGGGTGATAGCCCGCGCGACGCGAGAGCAGGATGAGCCCGCCGAAGCTGGAGATGGCCATCTCCACGGTGAACCCGACGATGGGCACGAGCACGGCCAGCGCCGCGGGCACGCCCACGATCGTGTACAGGCCGACGGCCGCGGCTTCGCGCAGACCGACGCCGTTGATCGAGATGGGCATCAGCGTCGCGAAGATCTGCACGCTGGAGACGAAGAAGACCTCGCCGATGCCGAGCTCGAGGCCCAGCGAGCGCGCCGCGGCGACGTAGATCAAGTTGTTGAATGCGTGCACGGCCGCGCTCAGCAGCACGGTGCGCGCGATCAGACGACCCTGGCCCTGATAGGCGCACACGGCCTCGACCAGGGACTGCACCTTGGTCGGCACGGCGCCGAGCAGCGCACGCGACACGTGACGGATGAGCTGCGGTCGGGCCAACAGACCGCCCGCGAGGGCGATGATGCAGAGGAAGAAGGCGTTGAGGCCGACGACGCCCGCGACCCCCAGGTAGCGCAGACCGAAGATGGAGCCGACCATGATCACGGAGGCGAAGCCGAGCTTGCCGCACAGCATCTCGACGCCGATGCTGGCCGTGGAGCGCGCCGTTTTACCGGTGTGGTAGGCGATCTCCAACAGGCGGTAGCCGTTCAGGCCGGTGAAGCCTCCGGGCGAGAGGGCGCCGAAGAAGCGGCCGATCATGAAGGAGCCCGCGAGGTGGCGCATGGGCGCGCGGATGCCCTGCCCCTCGAGCAGTCCATCCCAGCGGAACACGGCGGCGACGATGGCCGAGAGCTGCGCCAGCGCGGCCAGCGCGACCCAACCCCAGGAGAGGTTCTCGACCCGTGCCCACAGCTCGTCGGCGCTCTCGCGCTCGAGCACGGCCCGGAAGATCAAGATGAGGATGGTCGCCGTGACGGCGAGCTTGGCGGCCAGCATCAGCCAGCGTTTGGTGTTCTTCATTTCGCCCCGTGTGCGGGTCCACGGTCGTGGACGGCAGGTAGACCGATTTCGCCCCGAAATACCTTCCCCTGCGGTAGCCCGGAGGACCTTGGGGGTCAAGTTAGCGTCCGCCGCGAAATAAACCCCGGGAAGTCGGGAGAAATCCGGGTCACACTCGGGAGAAATCCGGATCGACGAAGGGCAGGCCCGGCTTGGCGAAGAAATAACCCTGGAAGATGTTGCAGCCGAGCTCCAACAGGACGTGGAGTTCTTCCTTGGTCTCCACGCCCTCGGCCACGACCTCCATGCCCATGTCGCTGCAGAGCTGGTTCATGGAATGGATGACCTTCTGCTTGGTGTCGCTGAGATGGACGTCGCGCACGAGCGCCATGTCCAGCTTCACCACGTTGGGTTCGAGTTGGGCGAAGCTGTTCAGTCCCGCGTAGCCCGCGCCGAGGTCGTCCACCGCGATGCGGAAGCCCATCTCCCGCAAGCGGCTGATCTTCGACCGCGGGTCGCTGATCGACTCGAGGGAGGCGCGCTCCGTCATCTCGAGGGTCACGCGCTCGGCCATGCGCGCCAATTCCGAGTCGGAGTCGTAGAGGGCCTCGTCGTCCAGGTCCAGGACGTGAAGGTTGTAGAAGAGCCTGCCGCGTTCGGGCGCCTCCATCATGGGTCGCGGCGCGATGGCGCGGATGGCGCGGCTCAGGTCGCGCATGCGTCCGAGGCGCTCCGCGGCGTCGATCAGCGCGCCCGGGTGCGGGATGGCGGGCTCGCTGGTGCGCACCAAGGTCTCGTAGCCGAGAATCTCGCGCTCTCGAAAGCGGATGATGGGCTGGTAGACCATGAACAGCTTCTCGAGGGCCGATTCGAACTTCACCTCGAGGCCAGCGCGGTCGCCGATCTGCTTGTCGACATCGCCGAGAGCCGCCATCGCGCTGCGCTTGATGAGCGCCATGCGGTAGAGGTTGACGGCCTGATCGACCACGTGGCGCAGCTCCGCCGTCTTCACGGGCTTGACCAGATAGCGGATGGCTCCCTGCTCGATCGCGACCATCGCGGTCTCCACCGAGGGTGCGCCGGTGACCAGCACCACGGGGGTGTCGAGGTCGTGTTTGCGGATCTCCTTGAGGAGCTCGAGTCCTCCCATGCCCGGCATGGAGATATCGCTGACGACGGCGTGGTACTGGCCTGTCCGGAAGCGCCTCACGGCTTCCTGGCCGTCGCTCGCCGTGTCCACGTGGAATCCAGAAGAGCGCAGGATCCGCGCGAAGCTCCTCAGGACCGTCTCTTCATCGTCCACCAGCAGGACCCGCCCTCGCGGTGCCGAAGTCTCGCGGTCTGGTTCGTGCGCTGTAGGCATAGTTGTCACCTGGGGATTCACTACGGTCCCTGGAGCAGATCCTTGAGGAAGAATCCGTCTCAGGTGAGCGGGGACGACAGCGAACCAGGTGACGTCGCGTGCGCCAACGAGGCTGTGGACGCGCTCGCTTTCGCGGTCTCGAGCGGCGGAAGCAGCGAGAAGAGCCCGCCCACCAGCGCGGGCGGTTGGGTCAGGAGCCAACCCAGGGTCGCCACCAGGGCCGCTTCTGGACCCGCCACGCCCAGTCCGCCCAGGAGCATCAGGGCCACGCCTTCGCGCACGCCGACTCCACCCACGCTGATCGGGACCAAGGCCGAGAGCACCAGCGCCACACCCACGGAGAGCAGCTCCACCGTGGGCAAATGGATGCCCAGCGCGCGCGATGTGGCCAGGAAGACCGCCGCGGTGGTCAGGTGGCCCACGAGACCAAGCCCGAAGGCACAGGCCAGCGAGGGAGGCCGGGGAGGCTGCTCCTCGAGGGCGGAGGTCAGGCGCTCCACGCGGCGGGCGATCGTGGCCGGCAGCCATGCCGAGGCGCGCGCGACCACACGCGGGCGAAGCGCCAGCCCCAGCCCCAGTGCGCAGCAGACCGCGAGTCCCAGGGTGGCCGGCAGGCCCTGACCCGTCCGAAGCACGCCCGCGCCCAGCAAAGAGAGCCCGCCGACAAGGGAGGCCAGGCCGAGCAGACCCAGCAACTTCTCGATCAAGATGACGCCCGCTGCGACGGATCGCTTGCCCGTGCGCCGACCCACCGCAATCGCTCGATAGATGTCGAGACCCGCCGTCGAAGGCGTGAAGGCGCCAACGAAGCGGCCTTCGAGGCTGATGCGGGTGAGCCAGCCCACCGGGAGGTTCAGGCCCGCCGACCGCAGCAGGAGTCGGAAGCGCATCACGCCTAGGACGACCCCGAGGCTGGAGAAGAGCCCGGCCGCCATCAGCCAGCGCACATCGGCCGCGTGAAGCGTCGCGAGCAGGGCGCTCAGACCGTCACGTGCCGCGATGCGGTGGAGCACCCACGCCAGGAGCGCGAGCGTGACGAGGGAGCGTAGCGGGCGCTTCAGGCGGTTGAGCACCCTCTGGCGCTATCACGTGAGGCGAGGATCGCCGAAATTCTCAGCCGACGGGTGCGTCCATCATGCGCACTGCGTCGGCCACGTCGTCGGCGCTACCGACGAAGAGGGGCGTGCGCTGGTGCAGCGTCAAAGGCTCGATGTCCAGGACGCGCCCCTTGCCATCCGAGGCCGCGCCACCGGCGGTCTCACAGACGAACGAGAGCGGGGACGCCTCGTAGAGCAAGCGCAGCTTGCCGTGCGCGTGCTTGGAGTCCGGCGGATAGGCGAAGATGCCGCCTTTCAACAAGGTGCGGTGGAAATCCGCCACCATGGCGCCGATGTAGCGGTGGCTGTAGGGGCGACCGCTCGCCGCGTCGGGCTGCTTGATCCAGTCGGCCCAGCGGCGAACACCGGGCTCCCAGAGGTTGTAGTTGCCCTCGTTGATGGAATAGACCCGGCCGCGCTTGGGGATGTGGATGTTCTCGTGCGAGAGGAAGAACTCGCCGACCGCGGGGTCGTAGGTGAAGCCGTGGACGCCACCGGCCGCCGCGTACACGAACATGTTGGAGGAGCCGTAGATCACGTAGCCCGCCGCCACGATGTCGCGGCCCGGCTGGAGGCAATCCTCGAGAGTGCCTGGCCCGCTGGCGGTCTTGCGTCGGTGAATCGAGAAGATGGTCCCGATCGACGCGTTGACGTCGATGTTGCCCGAGCCGTCGAGTGGGTCGAACTGCAGGACGTACTTGCCGGGCGGGTAAGGCGCCCGCACCGGGATGGGCTCGGGGACCTCCTCGCTGCCCATCACGCAGACGTGCCCGCCCGCCTCGACGCAGGAGACGATGGTGTTGTTGGCGAAGATGTCGAGCTTCTGGACCTGCTCGCCCTGCACGTTGACTTCGCCTGTCAGACCCAGAAAGCGGGTCAGCCCCGCCTTGTGGACCTTGCTGCCGATGATCTTGGCGGCGAGCGAGATCTGCTGGAACAGGCCCGTGAAATCACCCGTGGCGCCCGGCATCGCGCGCTGGCGGTCGAGTACGTGGCGTTCGAGCGTGGTGCCAGGGAGGGTGGGGCCCGGCGGACCCCAGGACGGCAGCGACGAGGTCATGGCGAGGGCATACCAAGCCGAGCCCGGGCCATCAATCGCCGCGTTGCGCGCGGCTCTTCGCGGCGCTCTTTGTCGGGGCGGGCTCCGCGAAGGGATCGTCGTCGTCGGCCGACACCCGCACCCGCGCGCCCTTGCTCTTTTTGCTCGACGCGTCGCCCGTGTTGTCCAGGCTCACGAGGGTGCCGAAGAGCCCGGCGGTCACGGGCAGCACGACCAGCAGCACATGCGCCAGAGGCGTGCCCGCGGGCACGGCGAGGAGGTCCGATGGCCACGTCCACGGCACGTAGGAGGAGCCGAGCCAGAAGACCAACGCCCCGAAGCCGAGGCCGGCGACGGCCTTGAGGATGGCTTCGATCCAGGCCTCCTGCTGCCACGGTGGCTTGCCCAAGAGCGTGCCCGCGGTCGCTCCCGCGCCCATGGCCAGGAGATAGCCGAGCAGACCGCTCGCCGAGCTCAGACCCAGCCCGAAGTGAAGGCCAGAGGCGAGGGCCGCGCCGATCGCGAGGCCGAGGAGGAGTCCGATGAGGAGGCGCTCGAGCACGAAGACTGTCTACCACTCCGCGCCCTGCCGGTCAGCCCTGCCGGTCAGCCCTGCCGGTCAGCCCTGCCGGTCAGCCCTGCCGCTCAGCCCTGCCGCTCAGCCCTGCCGCTCAGCCCCGTCGCACGAAGTATTTGGGCTCAGAATCCTGGCGTGGCGCCGGTGGACGAGAAGCCGTCCGCGTATTCGTACAGAACCTGCGTCTGCACGATGCCCGCGTCGACGCCGGTGACCTCGATGATCCCCAGCACGCGACGGGCGCTGTCTTCACGGCCCATGCGAACGACCACGTCGACTGCGGTCGCGATCAGCGCGTCGAGACCCGCCGTGCTCGAACCCTGGCCGAGGCTGGCCAGCACCTTCAACGGCGTGAAGGGATCTTCGCCACCCGCCGCGTGGAAGCCGCTCATGGCTCCTTCGCCGCGGGACGCCATCACCTGCAACGCCGCGAGCGTGTCGGTCGCGCATACGTCGTCGATGACCAGGCGTTCACAGCGCAGTCCGCTGGCTTGGCGGGCGAGCTCGCCCACCGTCTGCGTACCGGACGCGTGCAGCGCGACCACTTGCTCGCGGTCGAGGCGGATGTCGGGGTGGCCTTCGACCAGGACCATGCGCTCGCTGGCGTCGATGGCCGAGGCCAACGCACCGAGCATCGTGCTCACGCCGCTCGATGCAGGCCCGACCACGGCGATGTTCTGCTGGCTCGAGACGGCGCGCTTCAGCAACTCTGCCATCTCGGCGTCGAGCGTTCCGCGAGCGATCAGATCGTCGAGTCCGGCGCTGTGTCGACCACGTCGTATCTCCACCATGGGTCCACCGACGGCCACCGGGGCGAAGATGACCGTGGCGTGCGCGCCGCCCGGAAGCGTGGCGTGACGGATCGCGCCCTCGCCCGAGTCTCCGCCGAGCAGTCGCAGGGCCACGATCTTCAACGCGGCGGCCGAGGAGAAGGCCGTGCCCGTGGGCTTGAGGCCGTCGCCCGTGTCGGCGAGCACGCGGCCCGGACCTTCCACGATGATCTCGACGATCTCGTCGTTGGCGACCAGGTCGTCCAGCGCGCCGAGTCCGACCGCTTCCTTGAGCGCCAGCGCCGCGAGATCGTCTCGAGACGCGCCGCCGAAGCCCTCGGACGAAGCCATCGCGGCCAGCGCGGCGTCGATGGCTGCGCCGGCGCGGGACCAGCGATCCGCGTCGTGCATGGCGGCTGCGCTGACGTCCGCGACCGGGAAGGCGACGCCAACGCGCGCCATCAGGGACCCGAAGGTCCCTCCGCTGAGTGTGGGCATCGGGGCGCTGGGAACGGGTCCGCTCGCAGAGCGAGCGCGCGACCTGGGCGGCGCCGTGGGCCGATTGGTCGGCATCGGCGCCGGAGTCGGCGTGACGTCATCGGGGGGTTCCTGCGCCAGACCGAAGCTGTCGCCGGGCGGTTCCGAGTGCGGCATGACCGCGGCCGGTGCGGCCGGAGGCGTGGCATGGACGGGCTGCGGCGCCGCGTGAGGCATGGGCTGGGGTGCCGCTTGGGCCGGCATCGGCTTCGGCGCCGCCTGCGGTTGGCTAGGCAACGGGGGTGGAGGCTGATGCGGAGCCGGGGGCGGCTGCGACGGCGGCGCGGCATGGGGGCGCAACGGAGGAGGCCCAGGACGTGCGGGAGGGGCGGCCGGCGGCGGCGCGGCAGCCTCCGCGGCGGCTTCCTCCTCCAGCGTCATGATGAAGTCGCCGATGTAGATCTTGTCGCCGGTCTTGACCACGAGAGGGGACGTGATCTTCCGGCCGTTGACGTAGGTACCGTTCGTGCTCTTCAGATCGACGACGATGAAGCGCCCGTCCTTGAGCACGATGCGGGAGTGGCGCTTGGAGACGTTGCCCTTGGGCAGAACGATGTCGTTGCCCTGGACGCGACCGATCGTCACCTCGTTCTTGTCGAAGTCCATGCGCCGCTGGGCGCCGCCCTTCTCCGTGATGACCACTGCGAACATCGATGTCCTCTGCCTCTTCGAGATGAGCCTTGGGGACGCCCATTGAACAGGGCCAGCCCCCTCGCGGTCAAGGGAATCCGCCCCACTTGCCCGACACCCGGCCACGGGCCGGTCACCCCAGGAGGAGTAACGGCCTGCTCTGGGGAGTCCTTGGGTCGCCCTGGGTCGAGCCCCTGGGTCGGGTGCGGTCACCCTTGGGTCGCGAGGTCACCTTGGGTCGAGGACGGCGGTTTGCCGCTTGGAGTCACCCCGCGAAAGGACTCGCGGTCGCTCGAGGCGAATGCACGACGACCAGAATCAGCTGGGTGCGTGGGAAGCACCTGCCAACGACTGTGCTCGCAAGGCGTCGAGGCTGCTGTGGCCAGCCCGCCGCAGCAGTCGGCGCACCGTTGTCTTCACCGTGTTCTCGCTGACGCCCAGCCGTTCCGCGAGTTCACCACGGGGCGCGCCCCCGAGGGTCAATCGCAGAACCCGTTCCTCCGCCCGGGGCAGGCCATAGCGATGACGAAAGGCACGCACGACCTCGTCGATATCCGTCTCGCTGACGAGACCCGTCGCGCGACGGGCGAAGTCTCCCAGGTTCCGCTTGTCCGCCGGCTTGGCGACGTACTCCGCCCGCAGAGTGTGGACTTCGTTGATGCATGCGGCATCCAAATGGCCGGTCATCATCAGGATGTGCAAGCGTGGGTCCTGTTCGCGCGCCGCCCGAATCACCAGCAATCCGTCTCCGTCTGGGAGCTTCCAGTCGACGATGAGACCATCAAACGCGACGCCCGCCTCCAGGTAGCGCGTGGCTTCCCGAACGCCATTCGCCGTGGTCACATCTCCGTAGCGCCCGAAAAAACTGGCGAGCGCCCGTGCAACCGTGGGCTCGTCCTCTACCAACAAGAACCTATGCTCCCCAGACTCCACGTCTCGATGGTCGTTGCCACGCGTCGGCGCTGTCAAGTCCGGTCGTCGCGGTTCTGCCGCCTTCATGCCCGAGCAGATCGTGATTTGAGTGTCTCGGTGACGGAGCCCTTCGCTCCCGAGAAAACCATGATCATCTTCGGCGTAGTGTGTCGGACGCCCGGTCTTTCGCGGGTCATGGGACCGACCCAGTGGGACCGACCCAGGGTGACCTGACCCCGAATGACAGCGCCGACCCAGGGTGACCTGGCCCGATGAGGGACCCGACGCTCGCGCCCACGCTCACCTCTTCGTCGCTGGCCTGCCGTCCTCACCCTTGTCATTGACTTCCGTCGCCCGCCGCCGTCCCATGCCGTCGTGCGTCTTCCCGACCCGCGACAAGGCGTCTACCAGCGCCTGCTCAGTGCGCTTTTCTTCCTGACCCTCGTCGTCGTCGGAGGCGCCACGATCCTGCATCAAGTCGGTGCGGGGCGATGGAGCTGGTTCGACTGCTTCTACATGACGGTCATCACGCTCTCGACGGTCGGCTTCGGCGAGACCCTCGACGGCTTCGCCGATGTGCCGGGCGCTCGGCCCCTCCTGCTCGTGCTGATCGTTCTCGGCAGCGGCACCTTGCTCTACTTCATCTCGAATTTCACGGCGCTCCTCGTCGAGGGCGACCTCGGCGGGCTGCTCCTCAGGAGGCGTATGCACACGCGCATCGACAGGCTCGAGGGTCACATCCTCGTCTGCGGCATGGGCACCACGGGCCACCACATCGTGGAGGAGCTGCTCGCGGTCGAACGCACCTTCGTCGTGGTCGACTCCGACGCGGACCGACTCGAGCAGTACGCGCGCGACCTCGGGCCACGCTTCCTGTACGTCCTCGGGGACGCGACCGACGATGCCGTCTTGCAGCTCGCCGGTGTCGAGCGCTGCCAGGGCGTCATCGCAGCCCTGCACGAAGACAAGGACAACCTCTTCGTCGTCATCACGGCCCGCGCCTTGAACGCCCGCGCGCGCATCGTCGCCAAGAGCGTCAAGGCCACGGCCGAGGGCAAGCTGCGTCGCGCGGGCGCGAACGCGGTCGTCTCCCCCAACTTCATCGGCGGCATGCGCCTCGTGAGCGAGATGATTCGCCCGGCCGCCGTGGAGTTCCTCGACCGCATGCTGCGCGACCACAACCACAGCCTGCGCGTGGACGAGGCCGGAATCCCGGAGGGCAGTGCCCTGGCTGGCAAGACGCTCGCCGGCTCCGGCGTACGCGAGACGGGCGCTCTCGTGATCGCCGTGCGCCTCCCCGACGGTCGCTATGTCTACAAGCCTAGCGGCGATTTGGCACTGCCAGCCGGGTCTTTCCTCATCGTCATCGCCCAGTCCGCCGACCTCGACAAGCTTCGCCGCCACCTCGCCGCCGCTTCCCGCTGAGCCTCCGGACGGAGTCGGCACGCGACTTGACCGGAATCTGCCTGTGGTTAGGTTGGCCCCCGTCCAACACTTCACCCCACGGAAAAACATCCGGGAGGAATCTGCATCATGGGAAAGATCATCGGCATCGACCTCGGGACGACCAACTCCGTCGTCGCTGTGATGGAAGGCGGAGACCCCAAG
>Ga0100381_1004857_pt1 | contig 11268 bp, 9 predicted proteins | sample CryGeymeta201505_FD_80416 | JGI IMG/M metagenome (GOLD analysis project Ga0100381, IMG submission 80416) | Groundwater microbial communities from Crystal Geyser aquifers in Utah, USA - Crystal Geyser metaG 2015-05 | ecosystem: Environmental > Aquatic > Deep subsurface > Groundwater | place: USA...
CAAGTATCTGGAAGCAACGAAGGAGAAATCACCCCAGGCAGTATGGCCATTCTCAAGGGCCGCCGCTTGCTCTGGGATGCCCTCGAAGCCGACCAGGGACTGTTTTTCATCGATGCGGCCCATGCCGAAACCAAGGTCGATGCGGTGCTCGAAGCGAGTCCTTCGAAAATCAGTTTCCAGATTCCCGCAGGCCTAGCCACGGGTAATTATACCCTCCAATTGAGAAGCCGTAGCTATTCTACCCTTATGCGGACAGGAATCCTCGACAATTTGGAAGTCAAATAAGTGCGGGCCATACGCCCTGATCCTATCCCCCAGGCAGGGATAGATCAAGCCAGACTCCCACCCTAATACCTCTGCTGAACAGCAGGGGTATTTTTTTTGTGCTTGTCCGAAGCCCAAAATCAATGGAGAGCTCACGGAAAATCAGTGGAGAGGTCACCAAAAATTAGTGGAGAAGGCACGGAAAATTAGTGGAGAGGGCACGGGAAATTGATGGAGAGGTCACGGAAAATCAGTGGAGAGCTCACGGAAAATTGATGGAGAGCAAATGTTTTTATGATGGGGAGCTTAGGGGGAATTGGTGGGGAGGTGGAGAATTGGCCTAAAAATGCCCATAATAAATTTAGATCTTGATCAGAATCTAGGCGATCGTTAAATTCCGAGAATCTAATGGCGTCAGAGCAATCGTATAACATTACCCTATCCAATAACAAATCTGAGAAAGAAGGTATTCAACTTCTTTTAGAAAAGGATGATACATTCATTAATCCGACAGCCAGTGAGCGAAAAGAAATTCTTCAAAAACTCAACCTACCTCCCACTTTCACAAGAGCATTTGACTTAGTTAAAGTCAAGAGTAAAATTAACCAAGAGCTGGCCGAATACAGCATCCATGAAATTCAATTGATTGAGCTTAAAACAACAAAAAAACACCTCCCAAACTTACCAAAAGGCTTCTTCTTTGGGGCTACTCAAAATGAGTTTGACATTGCACAACGCTTAGGCGATAAGTACATGTTTTGCTTCGTATCCTTGCACGAGGGTTCAAAGGACTACGCTCTACTAACGCTCATGGAATTGGAGAAAATCATTAAGACAAAGAGAATTCAATATCAGATTAATTTGTAGTATTTTGAGTTTTAATGAATATTATTTGTATAGAATTGATGCGTGAAAACTTACCGAAACTTACTGTAGCTGAAAAATATGCAATCATTATCAAAACGATTTAGAATAATTTGACGATTGATAACCTATTGCTATTGGATTGCAGACAATCATAAACTGAAACAAAGCTGAATAATATGACAAACGACCAAGTTCAATTCGACATTGACAAAATGCCACAACTTAAATTGGTAATTCGAACTCTTCGTTCAACTTCAGAATTTTATATTTTATAGAAGAAAAACATTCTGATTATGATATTCAAGAAATTCTCGTAATGGGAAAAATTTTTGTGGCAAAGTAATACGATTGTTATGGTATGGAAGAAAAAGGGTATCTAATTCTATTTTTTTTGTCTTCTCTAATAAAATATCTGAAAATCGGATGATATAATCTGGCGTTATGGTCATTAACCCCCTGTCAAAAGCCTTATCGTGAAGAGCATTAAGGCACAAGCCGTTATTCAAATTTAATCTAAACTCTTTCTTATCTGACCATGGTATAATGTGACTTGCAACGAGTAATTCAGGAACGGCCAAACCTGTAATACAACATTTACCGTCATATGAGGCAAGAATACCTGATCGAAAAAAATTCTGGCCAATTCTTGCTTTTATAATAGCTTCTCTTTCTTCTCCTTCTTTAATTATATCTTCAGTTGCAATGCCAGAAGACAATTCTAGTGGTTCATTTTTATATGTTGCTAAAAGTTGCTCGCTTTGTATGGCTAGACTTTCCCAATTTCCATTAAACTCTTTCCAAACATCTGCTTCTCCTTTGGCCCCTTGACTTAGTCCTTTAATATTTCTTTCTCTTAATGCAGGATCCAGTCTTGCAAAATTGGCCAACTTCATGGCAACAGAGCCCTTTGTTCGGCCCAAAATCATAGCCAATTTCTTAACCGGTTCAAATGACGAATTGATTTTAGAAAAAGGAATTTTACAATAAAGATTAAAGGCTAAAATGTGTTCATCACGAGTCCAATTATTTTTTGACGTCATCCGTGTACATCGCTTGAACTATAGCTTCAAATTCTTGTTCACTTATATTAGTAATTCCCGTCCTGAGGAAATAATACGCGAATTTTCCAATAAGTTCATTTGTAAGATCGTCACTTAAAGTAACAACATATTCATAATTAGTCAAAAACTCTTCAATTTCCAAGGTTCGGTAAAGCTTCATATTTGCCATGCCTCCTTCCGGAAAAAATGTATTACCAGGTATGTACCTTTGAGATTTACCTTGCAAATTATCGTTGAGATAATCTCTAAGTCTTTTGTTAACGTCTTTTGCATTACCTTTTAGTTCTATCGGCTTAGATAGAGGTTCAATTTCACAATAAATAACTGTAACTGCACTTCCAGTTGCAAAATCGCATCTCGGTGTTAACACAATGACGTTAATACCTTTTTTATTTTTCCATATGTCGCCAGTCCAAATTTTTAATTTACTCTGACGTTTATAAAAATGTTCTATTGGGTGGACTTTCTCTTCACCATCGGCAACTGGAGCCAATAGATCTGTCGCGAGTGCCCTTATCGTTATCCTTTTAAAAACATTTTTTATCCTTAGAATTTGTTTTTCGGGATCGCTTTCAGATGCTAGTATACTCTCAATTAACCCATCAATTTGTGAATTTTCTGAAAACTGATTAGTAAATGATTTGTGTAATTCGTTTTTCACCTCAGTTTCAAGGAATCCTCCTGTGCAAAAAACATTAATGAACCCAGAATCAAGGTAGAGCCGTATTTTGTCAAAAATTATTTTAATCTCATAATCTTTGGACAGTTTAAAAACGGATCCGTTTTCATTAAACATATCTCTAACTACATCTAAACGGCCACTGTATATAAAAATTGGCAAGTTATAATTGGCGAAGTTTTGCTGAACTAAATCTAAAAATTCAGGATTTGTAGTTAATTCTTCTTCGGACACCTTTTTACCTACTAAATCGAAAATTATTGATTTAATATGCCCATCGTATTTAATTGTTGCCTCATTAAATTCTTCAACACTTAAACACGGCACATATTCAAGTCCGATGTTTAAATCAACAAATATTCGTTGATATTCATCGAGAAACTCTTTTTTATCCTCTAGATGAATTAATACGCCTTTACTCATTCTTTTTTCTTCTAATTATAAACGTTGGTCCAATTTTTCTGTTTTCTGCAAAAATGACCCAATCATTTTTGTTTAGAATGCTCTGAGTGAATGCAAGTCCAAGACCAGTTGCATTTTTTTCTGTTCTGGTTGTAACACCATAGCTAAAAATATGATCGATTATATCTGATTTAATGTATGGGCCAGAATTACTTATTATTATATTTTCGTTTTTATCTATTGATAATTCTATTGAACACTTACTTCCTGACTTCTTTATCCAATATACCGCATTATTCACAATATTTAAGAAAGATATCCAGAAAGCATATTCAAGATCCTCAATTTTATAATCTTTATCCTTTTCAGATATGATAATTTCTATGGAATTTTCATCAATATCAGACTTAAAAAGGTTACATACTTTAAGAAAAGTACTTACAGGTGAAAATGATCTTTTTCGTGACTTCCCAATAGCGGGGAGAAGAGAATCTCGCAACTGAACAAGAACATCAGTAGCGTAAGTAAGGGAAGTAATATCCTTGGTATAGCTTTCCATTACTTCGTTCGTAATTCGCTTCTTTTTAATTTCTAATGACGATTTAACGGTTCTCAATCCGGATATTGGCTGTGCCATTTCATGATAAACCAATTCTATACCGCTACCGAGTGAGGCTAATCTTTCGGAAAAAGTAAGTGACTCCTCTAAATTATCCATCGAAGTGGTCACTTCTTTTACAAATCCTTCAGATTCCTTTCTAATTTGTGCTATGCTATCATTTTTATTGACAAAGTCGAGGTAATGATCAAAATCAGGTCTAGAATGTTTGCTTTTTGGAATTCTACCCAGATTGTGACGCACACGATAGTTATATCTTAATACACCAATTGCTTTAAATAGCTTTCTAAGATCATTTCTAACCTGGATGAATGCCGTATTTTCCAGAAAGCCTTCTCGATTTGTTTTTTCCTCTAGAACATCATTTTGAGGAGAAAAGAAAAAAACGTAACCGAGGATTTGATTTGTATTTACGTTATGCCCAGGATCCATTACTCTCTCTCGAGATAAGCCAATCCAATCCTCAACCTCTTCACCATAAGGTTTAACACCAAATCCATTTTTTGAAACTCTTAGCCCTTGAAAATTTTTAAATGCTGCCTTAAATTCTGATTTATTATCAAACCCTGCCTGATTCGCAAGTTTCTCAATATTATCATTTTCTCCTATATCATATATTCTGATATCAAAATAGTATTCTCCAATACCAGAATTAGAATTATTTTCAAAAAGATTCATTTGATCTTCTTTGTTTCTCAGTTCTGATGAAGGAAGTTCAAATTTTTCTTCATGGAATTCATTTGGAATCCGGTTATAAATAATTAAACCTTTAAGCTCGCCTTTAGTAGTTACTTTACCATAAACTCTATAGTCACATACAGAATGAATTGGGATGGGTGCTACCGGAAGCCAATCAATTTCATTCACTTCCTGATCAGGCAACAAATTGGTTCCTAGTTCCACATTAAAGTCACCCTTTTTGAAAGATCTTCTATCTTCCTTATTTATTATTCCTTTAAAAACTAGTTCCTTTTCTATTGTTTCGTTGAGGGAAATGGGAGTAATAAGCGTGGCTAGAGCTTTATAAAATTCTGTGTTTTTATACGAGAATTCTTCGTATTGAATTTCTTGAGAATGAACTGTAAAATCCTGACCAAGAATTTTCAAAACAGCTTTATCCAGCTTCTCCACCACTATTAAGGTACCATTTGAAAAATCACTAAATTCATTCGCGGCAAGAAAATCTATTAGTATGTCGTTCTTCTTTGACTTCCTTTCTTCAAGCAGGCTCTTATTAGCAAAAATCCTATCGACTTTATTAATTCTGTCGCCTGGAAATTTTACTTCAGACAGTAGCAATGACTTCCTAAAATCTTCTCTGATTACATTAATCCAATTGTATTCAATCTCTTCTATCCGCTTTGTTACCACAGTGACTGATTCTCCAAGAGCCATTGCTGCAAGCCGCCCGACACCCTTACTCCCGAGTAAATTTCTTTTAAAATCGTCACTTAATTTGGTGCCTGATCTTTTAGAACTTACGGATGGCTGCAGCCAATCACCAAATAGTGTATTCGTATTCATACCACTACCGTTATCATAAATAACAGCAAATGTGTTTTCTACTTTACGGTCAAAGTAGAAATATACTTTAACCGAAGTGGCATCTGCGTCGTACCCGTTTTTAACCAACTCATTGACCGCAGTAGTTGGGTGTCCTATTAGTTCCTGCCCCATCTGAATGATGGTCATTGCACCAGGTTCAAACGTATGTTTTCCGACTCTAATCTTTTCAGAATCAAATTCCGCTGTCTCGAGATCCTGATTAGGTATTGTTTTTGTTTTTTGGTTGAGTGCAATCATTGTCCATTCATTCGAAGGCATCGAACCAATAACCAATTGCTTATTTTGATTTATATATGAAAACCATATTTCACCGCCATCTGGTTTAAACCCATGATCTTTTGAAAGATAAAGACGGAGCTCCGGTTTATTATGCTTTGGAAATACTAGATTTAGTTTGACTCTATTCATTTCCGGATAAACAAGAAACTCCTTTGCCGCTGCTTCGGGATTTACGGCAGTATTACCATGGAGTATGTTGCTGCTGCCAAAAAAATTGACAAAAAGAGATTTTTCATCTTTATCAAGTGTTAGCTGAGAGTCATGATTTTCACGTTCCGTAACTTCAGAATAAGCTCCCGTTATCGCTTTAAAGTATTCTTTATGTTGATTCTCAAATTTCATGTCCCATACGTTTTTTCAGAATTTTAAAAATATTATGAGCAATATCTTCAATTAATGGCACTGCAACTGAGTTTCCAAATTGTTGATAAGCAGCAGCATTACTTGAAGGTAAGATGAAATTTTCGGGAAAACCTTGCAATCTTGCACATTCCCTTGGAGTTAATTTCCTGGGGTTTTTTCCATTCTGGGGAATAAGGCATTCTTTTCCATCTTTGCCATACCTAGCAACAAGCGTCTTAGATGGTTTTTGTAAATCTGCAACATCTGCAGTAAATCCCGTGCCCCTATCCCGATTCCGTTTCGTTCTATTTATATGACCTGTCCAAAGTTTATCAGAAATAGTAAACCTTTCGACAACATTTTCTTCTAGAATAGAGGAAAGAATTTTCGGTTCTCCTTTTGGTTTAGGGAAAATGAAATTTGACTCCAATTCCATATTGATACCTCTATTCTTGATGCATACCATATAAAATCGCTGTCTCTGCTGAGGAACCCATGTTTCAGCATTAATCACCTCACTAAACACTTGATAACCCAAATCCTCAAGAGTCTTTTTCACTGTGAGAAAAGTATTTCCATCATCATGAGTCCTGAAGTTTTTCACATTCTCCAAAAAAACAATTTCAGGTTTTTTCACATCAATTATTCTCGCAATATCAAAAAAAAGGTTGCCTTTATCTTTGTCGGAAAATCCATGAACTTGTCCCAGAAAATTTCTTGCTGAAACACCAGCTAGGCTGAATGGTTGACATGGAAATCCACCTGCAAGAACTTCATGATTTGGAATACGTAAATTCAACTCATCATCAGTGATATCTGAGCCAGTAAACTCTCTAATATCGCCAAAGGGTAGGTCGCCAAAATTTGCTAAATACGTTTGCTTCGCTGAATTATTAATTTCTGATGAAAACTCACACTTGCCACCATATTTTTGAAGTGCAATTCTAAATCCCCCAATGCCAGCAAACAGATCAATGAACCTAAATGTAGGATTCTCTGGAGTTGGAAATGGTATTTTGGATGGTCTTAGACTTTCTAATTTTGACATGATAATTTGATTCGAATTTCTTTACAAAAACCTGGAAACCAATAGGTCATATACTTCAAACTGTCCCAGATATAAGCATGAACAATTGTGTACTTATTGTTTCTGTTTAAACTAAGGCATATTGTCAATCTAGAATATTCAATCATCTTCCTATTGCCTTTTTGATCATAATAAAATATAAAGCTTATTCTAAATATTTCTTTTGATATCAATATGATTCATTGTCTTCAACCGCGAATATATTCATAATCGCTCGGACCTTCTCATACAATTGCCTGTGTCAAAACAATTCAGGGAATTAATTCTTTGTACTTCAAAACAAACTTATCCAAATCCAGATGCAGCTATGTCTATAGTCCTAAGTCTACATTGCATGCGGAATTTAAGAGAAAAATTGACACATAAGATGAATATCAAGCTTATATATTTATTCTGATCCTCAAATAATTCCAAAATTAAAATTATCCTTTGCCATTAAATACTCAAAGCACAAGTATTAACAAACTAACCACTTTAGCATTGGAATTTATAATTAATCAAACCCATCAAAGGGTCTAAACACATTTTGAAAACTAGTACTAGTATTTTTGCACTAAAATTACTCATAATAATAACCTTTCATATTCTTCTGATTGATAATTATTTCTTTCAATTCGTCTACTGTAAAATATTCATTCTTATTGTTCTTTCTATGTAACATTCTATGACAATTCGAACACAAAAGTGCCAAATCCTCAGATTTAGTAATTCTTTGTCCTTTAGAGATGGGAACTTTATGATGGCATTCAATAAAATGGGTTCCTATAATTCCGTAGGCACTGACGAAATCAAAATTGCAACATTCGCAAAGAATTCTTCCATTGCCTCTGATTAAAGCATTCCTCTTCGCTAATTGCACTACTCTTGAATTTCTTTGTGCAAATTCTTGTTTAATATGTTCTTTAACAACTTTATCACCTTCAGATTCTCCATGGTCTTCAGTTAAATTCTTTTGAAGAATAAGTTCATTTTTAATATTGGGACAAACATGATTTTGAAATAAACTCCATACAGATTCTTTCGTTTCCTCCTCTGAAATTCCAATATTATTTTTCAGATTCCCTATCGGATTAGTAAGTCCCCTGTTCGGTAGGAAAAAATTAAAATGTCCTGGATTTGGAATTGACTCAATAGGATTTGCCATTGCAATTAGCTTTACCATTCTGCACCATTTATGTTGAGGGTGATCTTCATCAATAATAACTTCTGTTGAAATAGGTGTAACCAAATGAGTTAAATGTACATCATAATTTTTCCTTCCGTTTATATAATTTGGTTTTTGAAATAGAACAATAATATCACCAATATTTGGTGTCGAAGCACTTCCTTTTTTTGAAGATGGCCAGTTTAATAAGAAAGCTTCACCGCAGCATATTTTGTCATATGCCCAATTTGCACCACCATCGCGTTTTACATTTTTAATCCACATAATATCTGAAGGTCCAAATAAAGTATCGTAATAATCTAAAACAGTCTCAGTAAAGTATGAATCCGGATTGCTAAATATTATCTTTCTAATTCTATCTTGAAGTGCTTTGGTGAAAGATATTTTCCTTCCACTTGTAATTTGAAAAAGTCCTATTTCATCTATATCAAATGTATCTTCAAACTTAATTCTTAATAATCTTTTAGTTCCGTCTTTTAAATTGCACAAATCTGCCACCTCTGCATGGGTATTCCAAAGGGGTAATTCTTTTTTTCTATCAGTGAATGGATGACGCCACGAATTGGAAGAAAGTTTAATTAATTTACCCATAATAATTTGAATTAATTTTCATTATTTCTCATTTTGTCCTAAAAAATGAAAACGCCTTTTTAATGACAAATCAACGATCAAACCTAATTGAAATTTAGAATACACAAATAGTCTTTAAAGGCCAAGAAACAGTCCCATACAAAATTGAACAAAACACTTATGAGCAAACAGCTAATTATTCGAAGCCATTATAACATCCCAACCAATAGTCGCAACATTTTTATAATTATCAATTTTTAATCTTACTGTCTTTGAAGATGTTGGTGGAAATACTTCGTAAATGGTGTAGTCATTGGTTCCCAAAACGGTTTTGGTTTTCGAATAATACGTCACCCTTACTATGGCATCCTTATAAGTCGCAACTGTTGCCTTGTTGGTGATGGTACAATCTACTTTGATTTTGTTTCCTAATAGGGTCGTTCGGTACTGACCTGTGGCTGACAAAAACTTGGTTGGCTGAGATCTTTCAATTTCAGCCACCGTCATCACCTTTTCTTTGTACGTCTCTTGTCTAAATCCATCTACGCCCACTGCAGCGCCTCCATCTGAGCCCAGCATCCTAAAAATGAAGATACCGCCAACTATCAGAACCCCTATTATCAATCCTTTCACAATGGCCATACTTGTTCTTTTCACTTTATTTGGCTGGGCATCATTTGTATCGTTTGATGCAGCAGGACCAGAAACTGGAGGTGGCATTTTGTTGGTCGCATCTTTAAATACTGGAGGACTAGCGGCACCAATAAGTTCATTTAACGCATCAATTTCAGAGGCTGTCGTCCAATCCCCTAAACCATCATACCAGATTGGCGTTTCTTTGGTTATTGATAGGGTTTTTAATTCTTCCAAATCAAACGGTCCAAGTTGCTCGCTGCCGTTATGAATAAAATACTTTTTCATTCAGATATATTCTTTTTAAGGTGCAGGGTTTGTGATTGTTTACTTATTTTAATCTGTGACTACATCACTTTTGGTCGAGAAGCCTTTTGAGTAATTCATTCTTTTCTTTCGTCACAGCGTCCAATTCTTTCATTAGTCTTTTGCTTTTCGAGTAGTAAAAAATTGCTAGAATAGGGAAAAGGAGAATGAATACCAAAATTGCTATCAAAATTAACAATTCGGCACCAGCGGGCGTTGAGAGTAAGTAAACCATGTTTGTTCCTGTTGGGTATAATGGGATTCAAAAAATATCAATTTCAGAGTTAGGTCAACTAAACCGTGGGACAAATTAGGGTATTATCCTCTGATTTAGAATACCAAAGCGAGAAAAGGGGATTTTCCTGTATAGGTTCGGGGGTTTTTCCTGAACATATATCATATTCCGCTCCTCAATCATCTCTTTTTCCCAAGACTAGAAAATCCCTTCCCAAGTCAACCTAGTCGTTTCCAAAATACGGCTTCTGCTGTTTATTTGATGGCTGTACCTTTGCTTACTAGGAATAGTTGCGTAAATTGAATTCGTTCAAGTAAAATTTCATTTGAATGCTTGTGATTATCCTCATTATTGTTGGCTATACGGCCATTGTTTATCTTTTCAAACAGTACTTCTTTGAACGAAAGCAGGCTAAACGAAAAGACTACTACCGTAATGGATATTTGAAGTCGGATGCCTGGCAAAGAAAACGATATGTGGTCATGAAAAGAGATAATTGGACTTGTGTGTAGTGTGGGAATAAGGCTACTGAAGTGCATCACCTTCGGTATGCAAGAAATATTGGTAAAGAGCCTATCGATTGGTTGGTTTCTGTTTGCAGGAACTGCCATGACAAGAAACATTAAGAAAAAGGAAGCGAGAAAATGTATACCCGCCAAGAATACACCGCCATTTGTGCGCATTGTGAGCACCGGAAGTTTGATCGGAAGCAGGGAATTATATGCTCCCTAACAAATGCTCCGGCGGCTTTTGAAGAGGAATGCCCCGACTTTATTCGGGATAAGCGGGTCAATATGGACAGAAGGCAAGTCCTGGAAGAAAAGGCGAAGAAGGAGCAAGAATATACCACCTCCAAGGCAATCGTAGACAGCCTGCTCTCTATCGCCGGAGTGCTCATGATAGCCACCACCGACCTGACACTCATGTCCTTGTTGGTCATTGCTTTTAGTTTTTACCGTCTTTTGTCCGGCTTCGACAGTCTGCCGCAGAAGAAAAAGAACCTAAATGAAAACGATAATTCAAAAGGGATGACGCTTTGATTATAAACCCACCTTATAGGAGTGCGGAGTGTGGAGCGTGCAGTGCGGAGGGGAAAAGTCAACGGGAAAGGAGACCATAGTCCATGGACGATGGACCACGGCAGAAAAAGGACCATAGACCATAGACGATGGACCATGGCAGAAAAGACCACG
>Ga0100381_1004866_pt1 | contig 11260 bp, 10 predicted proteins | sample CryGeymeta201505_FD_80416 | JGI IMG/M metagenome (GOLD analysis project Ga0100381, IMG submission 80416) | Groundwater microbial communities from Crystal Geyser aquifers in Utah, USA - Crystal Geyser metaG 2015-05 | ecosystem: Environmental > Aquatic > Deep subsurface > Groundwater | place: USA...
ACCCGTGAAATCGACGGCGGCCTGGAAACACTGCAAGTCACGCTGCCCGCGGTCATGACCGCCGATCTGCGCCTGAACGAGCCACGTTATGTGACCCTGCCCAACATCATGAAGGCCAAGAAAAAGCCGCTGGAAGTGCTCAAGCCCGAAGACCTGGGTGTGAATGTTGCGCCGCGCATCAAGACCCTCAAGGTCACCGAGCCACCCAAACGCAGCGCCGGCATCAAGGTGCCCGACGTCGCCACCCTGGTGGCCAAATTGAAAACTGAAGCGAAGGTAATTTGAAACTTTGCGGGACGGACCAAGATTGGCGTAGCAAATTTGCTCTGTCCTCAACTGATTAAAGGATTCCCCATGACAACACTCGTTATTGCCGAACACGACAACGCCACCCTCAGACCCGCCACCTTGAACACCGTCACCGCTGCGGCGCAGTGCGGCGGTGATGTGCATGTGCTGGTCGCTGGCCACAACGCTGGCGCAGCAGCTGCCGCCGCGGCGCAAATCAACGGCGTGGCCAAAGTGCTGCACGTTGAAGCTGAAACATTGGCCCATGGCATTGCAGAAAACGTTACCGCGCAAGTGGTGGCCTTGGCGGCTAATTACAGCCACATCCTGTTTGCTGCTACCGCTTCTGGCAAGAACATCGCCCCCCGCGTGGCGGCCAAGCTCGACGTGGCCCAGGTTTCTGACATCACCAAGGTGATCAGTGCAGACACGTTCGAGCGCCCGATCTACGCTGGCAACGCCATGGCCACCGTACAAGCGCTTGACGCGATCAAGGTCATCACCGTGCGTGCCACGAATTTTGATGCTGCAGCCCAGGGAGGCCAAGCGCCAGTTGCTATTGATAGCGTAGCACCTGTAGCCAATTCTGCGGCCACCACGTACGTCGGCAGCGAGATCGCCAAGAACGATCGTCCCGAGCTCACCGCGGCCAAGATCATCGTCAGCGGTGGCCGCGCGCTGGGCTCGCAAGAGCAGTTCAATGCCATCATGACCCCGCTGGCCGACAAACTCGGCGCGGCCATTGGCGCCAGCCGTGCAGCGGTGGATGCAGGTTACGCCCCCAATGACTGGCAAGTGGGCCAGACCGGCAAGATCGTCGCGCCGCAGCTCTACATTGCTGCTGGCATCAGCGGCGCCATCCAGCATTTGGCCGGGATGAAAGACAGCAAAGTCATCGTCGCCATCAACAAGGACCCTGAAGCGCCGATCTTCAGCGTGGCCGACTATGGATTGGAGGCGGACCTGTTCGTCGCCGTGCCGGAATTGACCGCTGCTCTTTAAGGCATTTCAGAGGTTTGAATCAGGACAGGGCATCCAGCGTGGTGCCCTTTTTTTGTTAGTCAAGGAGAATCCAAATGAGTTACAAAGCCCCCGTCAAAGACATGCTGTTCAACATCGAGCATCTGGCCAAAATTGACCAGATTGCGCAACTGCCCGGCATGGAAGACGCCGGTCTGGAAACCGCGCAAGCCGTGCTGGAAGAAGCCGCCAAGTTTGCTGAGGGCGTGCTGGCTCCGCTCAACTGGGAAGGCGACAAGAACCCAACCACCTGGAAAGACGGCGTGGTGACAGCCACCCCGGGCTTCAAGGAAGCATTCAAGCAATTTACCCAGGCCGGTTGGCAGGGTCTGCAGCACCCGGTGGATTTTGGTGGTCAGGGCTTGCCCAAGACCATTGGCTCGGTGGTGGGTGAGATGGTCAACAGCGCCAACCTGAGTTTTGCCCTGTGCCCCTTGCTCACTGACGGTGCCATTGAGGCATTGCTCACCGCAGGCAGCGACGAGCTCAACGCCGTTTATCTGGAAAAGCTGGTCAGTGGCGAATGGAGCGGCACCATGAACCTGACCGAGCCACAAGCCGGCAGCGATCTGGCCGCGGTGCGCACCAAGGCCGAGCCGCAGCCTGATGGCACCTACAAAATTGCGGGCACCAAAATCTACATCACCTGGGGTGAGCACGACATGGCCGACAACATCATTCACCTGGTGCTGGCGCGGGTGGTTGGTGCGCCCGAAGGCGTCAAAGGCATCAGCCTGTTTGTGGTGCCGAAATTCATGGTTGGAAAAGACGGTGCTATAGGTGCACGCAACGACGTGCAGTGCGTCAGCATCGAGCACAAGATGGGTATCAAGGCCAGCCCCACTTGCGTGCTGCAGTTTGGTGACCACGGCGGTGCCGTGGGTTACCTGGTGGGCCAGGAAAACCGCGGCCTAGAATACATGTTCATCATGATGAACGCGGCGCGCTACGGCGTTGGTGTGCAGGGCATCGCCATTGCCGACCGGGCCTACCAAAAAGCGGCAGAGTTTGCCAAAGAGCGCGTGCAAAGTCGCCCGGTGGATGGTTCGTTGCCAGCGGCTGGCCCGATCATTCACCACCCCGACGTCAAGCGCATGCTGATGACCATGCGCGCCTACACCGAAGGCTGCCGCGCGCTGGCCAGTGTGGCCGCTGCCGCCTACGACGCGGCGCACCACCATCCCGATGCCGAAACCCGCAAGCAAAATCAGACCTTCTATGAATTCATGGTGCCGCTGATCAAGGGCTACAGCACCGAGATGAGTCTGGAAGTGACCAGCTTGGGCGTGCAGGTGCACGGTGGCATGGGCTTTATTGAAGAAACTGGCTGCGCCCAGTACTACCGCGATGCCAAGATTTTGACCATTTACGAAGGCACCACCGCGATTCAGGCCAATGATTTGGTGGGGCGCAAAACCAGCCGCGACGGCGGCCAGACGGCCAAAGCGCTGGCGGTTCAGGTGCAAGCCACCGAAGCGGCGTTGACCGCCACCGGCACAGCAGACGCCGTGGCGATGGCCAAGCGCCTGGCAGCCGCACGCCTGGCGTTCGTCGACGTGGTGGACTTTGTCGCTGGCAATACCAAGGCCAAACCCAACGATGTGTTTGCGGGCAGCGTGCCCTACCTGATGCTCAGCGGCAACCTGATGGCAGGCTGGCAAATGGCGCGCGCCTTGCTGGTGGCGCAGGAACAGGTGGCCAAGGGGGTCGATGTGGCGTTCATGCAGGCCAAGATCACCACTGCACGCTTTTATGCCGACCACATCCTGACCAAGGTGCCAGGTTTGCGCGACAGCATTGTCTACGGCGCAGCAGCGGTCACCGCCTTGCCACTGGATGCGTTTTAGGCCGACCTGAACCACTCGTTGCGCAGCATGATTGCTGCACTAAGCATAGCTTCTCGCGCTTTATTTATAAGGGCTAGAGGCTATTTTCATATATAAACTCGGGATTTACCATGCGTCACTTGCCGCCCCCTTTGAATGCCTTGCCGTTCCCGGTGATTGGCTCGCCGCTGTTCATCATCAGCACCCCCAAGCTGGTGCTTGCGCAATGCACCAGCGGCGTGGTGGGCGCCATGCCAGCGCTGAACGCGCGCCCGGCCGAACAACTCGAAGACTGGCTGATCGAGATCACCGAGGGCTTGAAAGCGCATAACGCTGCGCACCCAGAGCAGCCCGCAGCCCCCTTTGCCATCAACCAGATCGTGCACAAAAGCAATGAACGTCTTGAACACGACATGGCGCTGTGTGTCAACTACAAAGTGCCGATCATCATCAGCAGCCTGGGCGCGCGCGAGGACATCAATGCCGCAGCGCACAGCTACGGCGGCGTGGTGCTGCACGACGTCATCAACAACCGCCACGCGCACAAGGCCATCGAGAAGGGTGCCGACGGCCTGATCGCGGTGGCGGCAGGGGCGGGCGGTCATGCCGGGGTGAAAAGCCCGTTTGCGCTGGTGCAGGAAATTCGCCAGTGGTTTGACGGCCCGTTGGCCTTGAGCGGCTCCATTGCCAGCGGCGGCGCCATACTTGCAGCGCAAGCCATGGGCGCTGACTTTGCCTACATTGGCTCGGCCTTCATTGCCACGCACGAGGCGCGCGCGGCAGAAGCCTACAAGCAGGCCATTGTGGACAGCAACTCGGACGACATCGTTTACAGCAACCTGTTTACCGGTGTGCACGGCAACTATCTGGCACCGAGCATTCGCGCCGCCGGGCTGGACCCGCAACATTTGCCCGAGAGCGACCCCAGCAAGATGAACTTTGGTGGCGACAAGTCCAAAGCGTGGAAGGACATCTGGGGTTGTGGCCAGGGCATCGGCGCCATTACCCAGGTGCAAAGCACTGCCGAGTTGGTGGCACGGCTAAAGGCGGAGTACGCGTTGGCACGTAACCGCCTGTGCAATCTTGCATAAAAAAGGTCTCTAGCCCTTCTGATCTAAGCGTCTATAGCTATTTAGTCTATAGCTATTAGTTGCTGCCCGGGGCTTCAAGTCGGCCAGGTGGAGCCCTGCTCGGGCACCAGGGCGCGCCAGCCCAGCTCGCGTTTGATGCGGCCACGTAGCGTATCAGCGGGCCCAGCCTCGCCGTGCACCACGTAGACCTGGTCGGGCGCTTGGGGCAGGGTGCGCAGCCAGGCGATGAGCTGATTGGCGTCGGCGTGGGCCGAGGCTGATTGCAGTTGCACCACTTCGGCGTTCACTTCGACGTCGCGCCCGTGAATGCGCACGGTCTTGGCGCCACTGGCGAGTGTGGCCCCGCGGGTGCCTGGCGCCTGGTAGCCGGTCAGGATGATCATGTTGCGGTGGTCGCCCGCGTAGTGCGCCAGGTGGTGTAACACGCGCCCGCCGGTAGCCATGCCGCTGGCCGAGAGGATGACCATCGGCCCGTGGCGGCTGGCCAGCGCCTTGGACTCGTCGGTGCTATTGACCATGGTGGCGTTGTGCGTCAGCGCCCGGCTGTCGGCCTGGCCCAGGCGATGCTCGCCCAGGTGATCCTCGAACAAATGCGTCGTGTGAACGGCCATCGGACTGTCCAGAAAAACTGGCAAGGAACTGGGCAACGCGCCCTTGAGCTTGAGCAGGTGGATGGCGTGCAGTACCGCCTGGGCACGCCCAACGGCAAACACCGGTACCACCGCCACACCTCCGCGCTTGGCCACACGCTGCAAGGCCAAGGCCAGTTCGGCCAGCAGGTCTTCGGTCGGGTGGGTTCGGTCGCCGTAGGTGGACTCGATCAGCACCGTGTCGGCCTGCGGCGCGTCGTCGGGCGGGCTCATGATCAGGTCATCGGGGCGTCCCAAATCACCCGAGAACAGGATGCGTCGTCCGGCTACTTCAAGCAGGATACTCGACGCACCCAGAATGTGACCCGCGCCCGACAGCGTTACTTTCCAGCCTGGCAGGGGTGTGAAGGGTTTGTCAAAACCCACGGTTTTGATTTTGGGCAGGGCGTCGAGCGCGTCTTGCCGGGTGTACAGCGGCAAAGCGGTCTCGTGTTTGGAGAGTTTGTGCCGGTTGACAAACGCGGCGTCTTCTTCCTGGATGTGACCGCTGTCGGGCCACAGGATGCGGCACAGGTCGCGCGTGCCGGTGCTGGCAAAGACGTGGCCAGTAAAGCCTTCTTTGACCAGTAGGGGAAGATAGCCGCTGTGGTCCAGGTGCGCATGGGTCAGGACAACGGCGTTGATCTGGTCTGGCGCGACAGGCAGCGGTGACCAGTTGCGCAAACGCAGCTGTTTGTAGCCCTGAAACAGGCCGCAGTCGATCAGCAAGCTTTTGCCGTCATGACGTACCAGGTATTTGGAGCCGGTGACGGTGCTGGCTCCGCCCAGAAAGGTGATGGTGACGCTCATGGTTCAAGCCTCTGAAAAGAATGCCACGCCGACGGGCGTCGGGTGGCATCATTCTGCGGCAAAGCGCGCCGTTTGGGGCGGCCAATCGGAGATCAGCTGAAGAAACTCTTGAGGCGGTCGGTCCAGCTGTCGCCGGCGGGGGAGTGTTTGGCACCACCTTTTTTCAGCGACTCGTCGAGTTCGCGCAGCAGTTTGCGCTGATGCTCGGTGAGTTTGACTGGTGTCTCAATCAAGATGTGGCAATACAGGTCGCCGGGGTAGCTCGAGCGCACGCCCTTGATGCCCTTGCCACGCAGGCGGAACTGTTTGCCGGTTTGGGTGCCTTCGGGGATGTCGATGGCTGCCTTGCCTGCCAGTGTAGGTACGTCAATTTCGCCACCCAGAGTGGCGGTGATGATGCTGATGGGCACCGAGCAGTGCAGGTCGTCGCCGTCGCGCTCAAAAGTGTCGTGTTTTTTGAGCCGGATTTCAATGTACAGGTCGCCTGGCGGACCGCCGTTGGTGCCGGGTTCGCCGTTGCCAGCGCTGCGGATGCGCATGCCGCCATCGATGCCTGCCGGAATTTTGACTTCAAGGGTTTTCTGCTTCTTGATTTTGCCCTGGCCATGGCATGACGGGCAGGGCTCGGGGATAACCTTGCCGGTACCGCGGCAGGTCGGGCAGGTTTGTTGCACGCTGAAAAAGCCTTGACGCATCTGCACCGCGCCGGTGCCGCCGCAGGTGCCGCACGTCTTGGCCGAGGTGCCGGGTTTGGCGCCGCTGCCGTGACAGCTGTCGCAGTTGTCCCAACTGGGAATGCGGATCTGCGCGTCTTTGCCGCGGGCAGCTTCTTCCAGTGTGATTTCCATGGCGTAGCTGAGGTCGCTACCCCGGTACACCTGGCGGCCACCGGCGCGACCGCGCTGTTGGCCAAACATATCGCCAAAAATATCGCCAAAGGCCTCGGCAAAACCGCCGTAGGCGTCGGCACCACCCGGGCCACCGCGCATATTCGGGTCAACGCCAGCAAAGCCGTGCTGGTCATAGGCTGCACGTTTTTGCGGGTCGGAGAGCATCTCGTAGGCTTCCTTGGCCTCTTTGAATTTCTCTTCGGCCGCCTTGGCTGCATCGCCCTGGTTGCGGTCAGGGTGATGCTTCATCGCCAGCTTGCGATACGCCTTCTTGATTTCTTCATCTGAGGCGTTTTTGGGAACGCCCAGTGTTTCGTAATAGTCTTTTTTTGACATGGTCTATAGGTGCCTGGTTTCAATGCAAACGCCGCGTTGCACCTTGTGGGTGCCCAACGCGGCGCATGTGGCCTGTGTCAAAGCAGCGTCCAAACCAGGGTTTAGGGTTTTTTGACTTCTTTCACTTCGGCATCGACCACATTGTCGTCTTGCGCTGCGTTACTTTGCGGTTCGGCTTGTGCTCCACCCGGCGTTGCATCACCTTCGGCGGCCTGCTTGGCCTGCATATCGGCGTACATCTTTTCGCCCAATTTCTGGCTGGCCGTCATCAGCGCTGCGCTCTTGTCGTCGATGGCAGCCTTGCCGTCGCCCTTGAGCGCGGCTTCCAGGTCCTTGATGGCTGCTTCGATTTTGTCTTTCTCGGAAGCGTCAATCTTGTCGCCGTACTCTGTCAGGCTCTTCTTGACACTGTGCACAGTGGCTTCACCCTGGTTCTTGGCCTGCACCATTTCAAGCTTCTTCTTGTCTTCGGCGGCGTTGAGCTCAGCGTCCTTGACCATTTGCTGGATCTCGGCTTCAGACAGACCCGAGTTGGCCTTGATCGTGATCTTGTTTTCTTTACCTGTGCCCTTGTCCTTGGCGCCAACGTGCAAGATGCCGTTGGCGTCAATGTCAAACGACACTTCGATTTGCGGAATGCCGCGCGCTGCCGGCGGGATGCCTTCGAGGTTGAATTCGCCCAGCAGTTTGTTGCCAGAGGCCATTTCGCGCTCGCCTTGGTAGACCTTGATCGTCACCGCCGGCTGGTTGTCGTCGGCGGTCGAGAAAGTCTGCGCAAACTTGGTCGGGATGGTGGTGTTCTTGGCGATCATCTTGGTCATGACGCCACCCAAGGTCTCAATGCCCAGGCTCAAGGGGGTCACATCGAGCAACAGCACGTCGCTGCGGTCGCCGGAGAGCACCTGGCCTTGAATGGCGGCACCCACGGCCACGGCTTCGTCGGGGTTGACGTCTTTGCGCGGCTCGCGGCCAAACAGTTCCTTGACTTTCTCTTGGACCTTGGGCATGCGGCTCATACCGCCGACCAGGATGACGTCGTTGATGTCTGCAGCGCTGACGCCAGCATCCTTCAGGGCGGTACGGCACGGTGCAATGGTGCGTTCGATCAGCTCTTCAACCAGGGACTCGAGCTTGGAGCGGGTCAGCTTGATGTTGAGGTGCTTCGGGCCGGTAGCATCGGCCGTCACGTAGGGCAGGTTGATGTCGGTCTGGGCGCTGCTGGAGAGCTCGATCTTGGCTTTCTCGGCGGCTTCTTTCAGGCGCTGCAAGGCCAACACGTCTTTGGACAGGTCAACGCCTTGCTCTTTCTTGAACTCGGCAATGATGTAGTCGATGATGCGCTGGTCGAAGTCTTCACCACCGAGGAAGGTATCGCCGTTGGTGGAGAGCACTTCAAATTGTTTTTCGCCGTCGACATCGGCAATTTCGATGATCGAGATGTCGAACGTGCCGCCGCCCAGATCATAGACGGCGATCTTGCGGTCGCCCTTTTCGTTCTTGTCCATGCCGAAGGCCAGCGCCGCAGCGGTGGGTTCGTTGATGATGCGCTTGACTTCCAGACCGGCGATGCGGCCAGCGTCCTTGGTGGCCTGGCGCTGTGCGTCGTTAAAGTAAGCCGGCACGGTGATCACCGCTTCGGTCACCGGTTCGCCGAGGTAATCTTCGGCGGTCTTTTTCATCTTGCGCAGCACGTCGGCGCTGATCTGCTGCGGTGCCATGCGCGTGCCGCGCACTTCAACCCAGGCGTCGCCGTTGTCGGCGGCAGCAATCTTGTACGGCATCAGGTCGATGTCTTTTTGCACTTCTTTTTCGGTGAACTTGCGACCGATCAGGCGTTTGACTGCGTACAGCGTGTTCTTCGGGTTGGTGACGGCCTGGCGCTTGGCCGAGGCACCCACCAGCACCTCGCCATCCTCTTGGTAGGCGATGATCGACGGCGTGGTGCGCGCACCCTCGGCGTTTTCAATCACTTTGGCGGTGTTGCCTTCCATGACGGCCACGCAGCTATTGGTGGTGCCCAAGTCGATGCCAATAATTCTTCCCATGGTGTGAACTCCTAAATTGTCAGATGTTGGTAACTTGTGGATGACTTGAAATATTTCAAGTCGGATGATGGTTTATTTGGGTGCCGAGACGGTCACCAGGGCTGGACGCAAGACACGCTCGGCGATCAGATAGCCCTTCTGCAACACGGTAACCACCGTGTTGGCTTCTTGATCTGCTGGCACGACGCTGATGGCCTGGTGCTGATGCGGGTCAAACTTGGCGCCCGCAGCAGGATTGACAGCGATGACTTTGTTGCGTTCCAGCGCCGCGATCAACTGACGCAGGGTCGCTTGCGAACCTTCACGGATTTGTTCCAGGGTCGCGTCCTTGATGGACAGGCCAGCCTCCAGACTATCGATCACGGGCAGCAAGCTCTCGGCGAAGCCTTCCAGCGCAAATTTGCGGGCTTTGGAAACCTCGTCTTCGGCACGGCGCCGCGCATTTTCTGCGTCGGCCTTGGCGCGCAAATACTGGTCGGCCAACTCCGCACTTTTGGCTTGCAAGTCAGCCAGATCGGCTTGGCACTTGGCCAGCGACTCGGCCTCGAAGTTGGCTATGACTGCGGCCATGTCCCCTGTGGCTTGCGGGTTGACTGTTTCAGGGGTAGCAGCGGGTTTGTCTGTTGCCGCGGTAGTGGGGTTTGTTTCGGTCATGCGGAATGGCTGTTTTCAGAAAAGGATGCGCCAGAAATGGTGTCAGGGGCGTTGAATTCAAGGGCTGCACCAGAAAAAAAGACAGCGAACCGAATCAACCGGCTCGGTAGACGTCACTCGTGCACTGAACAAACAATCACAGGCCCGAGATATCGGCCGTGAACTCAGGTCAGCGACAACAGTTCGACTTGAAACTTCAGTGTCGCATTGGGCGGGATGACGCCACCAGCGCCGCGTGCACCGTAACCCAGCTCAGGTGGGATGATGAGTGTGCGGGTTCCGCCAACACGCATACCGGCTACGCCTTCATCCCAACCGCGGATGACCATGCCTGCACCCAGCTTGAAGACAAAAGGGTCGCGACGGTCGTGACTGGAGTCAAACTTGGCGCCCTGGGCGCCGTCCTGGAAAAGCCAGCCCGTGTAGTGCACGGTGACCTGTTGGCCTGCAGCCGCAGTGCTGCCTGCGCCTGTGATGTCGTCGGTATAGTCGAGTCCGGAAGGTGTTTTGGCCATGAGACAGAGGTGTGCTTGCGGTGGTGAATGGAAATAGCTGGCGGTCGATCAGGCGTGTTTCTTGGCCTGGCTGGCGGCCCACTTGCTGGCAAAAGCCGACAAATCGCCCATGCGCTTGAGTAAATCAGCGCCCATGCTGGTCACCATGTAGCCATGGCTGCCGTGGTCCATCAGACCAGCCGCACGCAGTTCCTTGATGCGGGTGTTCAGTGTGTTGGGGGTGATCCCGCCCACGCTGTCTTGCAGCAGGCGAAAGGTTTGTGGATGGCCGTCTTTGAGTGCCCACAAGACACGAATGGCATAGCGGGATTCAAGCAAACTGAGCAATTGACCGATGGCAGCACTTTCTTTGGTACTCATGGAAGAGGTCTCCTGGTGTGTATTGGCAATCTGGCGGAAATATGACATGAATGAATGATAGCAACTGCTGCCGTCACGCACTTCGTTTCAAAACCCGACGCGAGCCTTGAACTATATCTCAAATTTTTCTTTCCGCTACACCTTTTGTAGCTCCAAAGCATCACATCTAGGGCAATTATTGCTGTATATTACGGCTCATGTTCGTTATAGGTTGCACAGGGTTCCTGGTGAACTGGGGTTGATCAGTTAGAGCGCTGGCACACACAAACCATCATGATTTTCAACTTTGAGCAAGTGCACAACTATTACGAACGTGCCGTTTTTGAAGCCGTTGCGCGGCTCTCTGGTTCTTATCCCGATTACGACGCTGGCATGTTGGCCGATGTGGCTTGCATGGCGCTCAACCGGCTGCCAGCGCGCTATGTTCGCCATGACGTTGACATGATGTTTTACTTGTCAGAAAAAGAACGCGCGGCCATTGAAGAGTCATTGCATGAGGCGTTGGCGTTTGCCTTCACCTATGTCGGCCAGCGTCATGCCAGGCAGCCAGCGTCTGCTTGAGTTGCGGCGCGCGCTTTCCTGCAGTCTGCACTCGCGGCAAACAAAACAGGTCTTCCCGATAGTTCCCTTCGCCACACCCGTGCTATGCCTGGCCGCGCAGGTTGTCGCCGTTTCTTCCAGGTTGGAACAGGTGAGCGCAGCGGCCAACGCCCAATGAAAGCGTGCCGGATGAGCTTTACCGTCCCACCTCATCCACCAGCGTGCGAAAGTCGTCCATGTCCTCAAAGCTGCGGTA
>Ga0100381_1004876_pt1 | contig 11244 bp, 12 predicted proteins | sample CryGeymeta201505_FD_80416 | JGI IMG/M metagenome (GOLD analysis project Ga0100381, IMG submission 80416) | Groundwater microbial communities from Crystal Geyser aquifers in Utah, USA - Crystal Geyser metaG 2015-05 | ecosystem: Environmental > Aquatic > Deep subsurface > Groundwater | place: USA...
CCTTTTTTGGGCGTTTGTATCGGCTTACAGATTCTATTTGCTGGCACTGAGGAAGGCGGCTGGCACGAGTGTCTTGGGGTCATTCCCGGGCAAGTAAGAAAGCTTCCTGCAGGGCTGAAAATCCCTCACATGGGGTGGAATCAGGTAAAGCAGATAGGCTCGCACCCGATATTTGATGGCATACCGGACGAAGCGAACTTCTACTTCGTCCACAGCTATTATGTCGAGCCAGATGATAAATCGCTAGCAGCTGGTGAGACCGAATATGGCATTCGATTATGCAGTGTGATAGCGAGGGGCAATGTGATAGCAACCCAGTTTCACCCAGAAAAGAGCGGAGAACTTGGCTTAAGAATGTACGGCAATTTCATAAAACTCGCTATGGAGCGAAGTTAAAACCACAAAGGGATAGGGTATAGACAGAATGGCAAAGAGTGTAGTGAAAGCAAAATACCTGATTATTGGTAACTCAGCCGGGGGCATTGCGGCTGCTGAAGCCATACGTGAGATGGATAAAGCAGGAGAAATCACCATAATCTCCGACGAACCCTACCCTGCCTATTCACGGCCGCTTATCTCAGAGTACCTAGCCAAAAGGTGTCCTTTGGAGAAGATGTTATTTCGACCGGCTGACTTCTATGAGAAGAACAATATCCGCACTTTCCTGGATAAGAAGGCACAGCACCTTGATATTGATAAGCATATTGTTGAGCTAGAGTCGGGAGAGAAAATCAGATGGGAAAGGCTACTACTAGCTACCGGCGGCTTACCTATTGTTCCCGAGATAGAGGGTATCGGGTTGAAAGGAGTCTTTACCTTTACTAAACTCGACGACGCTAAGGCGATCGACGAGTTTCTGAGTCACTACGGGATAAAGGTGAGGGCTATTGTCATTGGCGGCGGATTAATTGGCGTGGGTGTGACCGAAGCACTCGTAAAGCGAGGGATTGAAGCTACCATTGTCGAGATGAAAGAACGGATTTTGAACACTATTCTTGATGAAGAGGGATCGACTCTAGAGGAGAAAACTCTAACGGAGGCTGGCGTTGAAATAATAACTGGACATACGGTAGGCAAGATCGGCAGCTATTTACCCGGCGAAGTCACCGGTGTCAACCTCGATGACACCCGGCCGATACCCTGTGAACTGGTAATAGTGGCTATCGGCGTCCGGCCGCGCCTTGACCTTGCGATTGGTACCGGGATAAAAGTCAATCGCGGCATTGTCGTTGACCACCGCATGGCTACATCTAACCCCGAAGTCTTCGCCTGCGGTGATGTGGTTGAGGCTCATGACTTTATTTATGGCGAGAATCGGCTGACTCCCATCTGGCCTAACGCTTATATGGAAGGAAGAGTCGCTGGATTCAATATGGCTGGCGTCCCCACTGAATATTTCGGTGGCACGGCGTTGAATTCGCTGAAATACTTCGGCCTAGCTGTTGCCTCTGCCGGAATGGTCAACCCGCCTGATGACAGTTATGAGGTAATCAGCAATAGGTATGACCATATGTATAAGAAGGTCGTGCTGAAAGACGGACTCGTAGTTGGCATGGTCTTTGCTGGTGACATTGAGAAATCGGGCGTCGTCTTCAGTTTGATGAAAGACCGGGTAGAGGTTGAACGTTTCAAGCAAGCCCTAGTTGCTGAAGATTTTAGTCTGGCCTCTCTGCCCGAAGAAATGTGGCGAGCGCGGTTAGGAATGCCAAACTCGGGTTTTCTTCCTCCGACAATCCTCCGTGAGGAGCCCGAGGAATTGGTCTTAGGAGAGTAGATTTTGTTCCGGGAGATACAAGATGAAAGAGATTAACCGAACAAATAACCCTTACAATGACGACAAGATGATAAATGCCTGCTCCCTATTTGGAGTAATGGATACCTCGGGAAGAAGGTTCCCCGGGGAAGGTGTCATTAGGGCTATTGCCAATATGCATGTTCGCGGCAATGGCTTGGGTGGAGGATTTGCTATCTACGGATTGTACCCCAAATATGCTGACCTCTACGCCTTCCACATAATGTATCTCAGCCGAGAGGGACAACGGAAGACCGAGGCGTTCCTTAAGGACAAGTTTGACCTTGTTTATGACGAAGAGATACCAACGCGACCGACGCCAAGGATTGTGAAGCCGCCACTAATATGGCGCTACTTTCTTGAGATAGGTCAGCATAAGCCTGCAGAGCAATCAGCGGACGACTATGTGGTGGACAGGGTGATGGAGGTGAATACCAAGCTTGAAGATGCCTTTGTCTTTTCCAGTGGCAAGGATATGGGTGTGTTCAAAGGTGTGGGCTATCCTGAGGATGTAGCTGACTACTTCTGCCTGGAGCATTATGAAGGTTACCTGTGGACAGCTCATGGCAGATTCCCAACCAATACGCCGGGATGGTGGGGTGGGGCTCACCCATTTTGCATTCTAGACTGGACCGTAGTTCACAACGGCGAGATTTCGTCCTACGGAATAAATCAGCGTTATCTAGAGCAGTTCGGCTACTACTGCACTATGCAGACCGACACCGAAGTAGTGGCTTACGCTATTGACCTGCTTATGCGAAAGCACGGTCTACCTATTGAGATTGTGGCTCGTATCCTGGCACCTCCCTTCTGGACTGATATTGAGCGCCGACCTCTTGAGGAGCAGAAGCTATTACGAACCCTTCGTCAGGTATATAGCAGCTTGCTCTTAAATGGACCGTTCACAGTAATTATTGCCCATCATGGCGAGATGATCGGGCTTACCGACCGCATCAGACTGCGCCCGCTTACTGCTGGGATAAAGGGCGACATGCTATATCTTTCGTCTGAGGAGTCGGCTATTCGTCTGATTTGTCCTGACCTGGATAGGGCATGGATTCCAATGGGAGGCGAGCCTATCGTGGGAAGACTCGGTAGGCCACTCCAACCAAAGGAGATGGTTGCTGCTAGGGAGGGGATACCGGATGTTAACTAAACGGATTATTCCCTGTCTTGATGTGAAAAATGGACGGGTAGTAAAGGGGAAAAGCTTTGTGGAGTTGCGCGACGCTGGTGACCCGGTAGAGCTAGCTAGCTTCTACTATAAGGAGGGTGCCGACGAACTGGTCTTTCTGGACATAACTGCGACTCCTGAGGAGCGTGACACCATGGTTGATATCATTGAGCGTATCTCCAAAGAGGTGTTTATACCCCTAACTGTGGGTGGCGGGCTGCGCAGTATCAGTGATATCCGGCGCATTTTGATGGCAGGAGCAGACAAGGTGTCGATAAACACTGCCGCCGTGCTCAAGCCGCCCCTGATTAGAGAAGGGGCTGATAAATTTGGCAGTCAATGCATCGTGGTCTCTATAGACGCCAAGAGGGTAGAGAGCAGTAAGGAACCACGATGGGAGGTCTATAGCTATAGTGGTCAAAGACCAACCGCGATTGATGCTCTCGTTTGGGCGAGGCAGGTAGTAGCATTGGGGGCTGGGGAATTACTGCTTACCAGTATTGATGCTGATGGTCATCGGGCGGGTTATGACATTGAACTAACCCGTGCTGTCTCCGAGGCGGTAACCGTGCCAGTCATTGCCAGTGGTGGTGCAGGCACTCTGGAGGACCTTTATCAAGCTCTAGTTAGCGGTAAGGCGGATGCGGTTCTGGCAGCCAGTATTTTTCATTATGGCACCTATTCCATTGCCGAGACAAAGAGATATTTAGCCCAAAAAGGAATACCAATCCGACTATAGGAGAAAAAGTTAGTGAAGACCTATCTTCCAGCCAAATTCTTAATAGAACGAGACCCGGAGCGGTGCATCCAGTGCCAGGTGTGTGTCAACCAGTGCACCTTTGACGCTCATTACTATGATGCTGAGGATGATGAGGTAAGAAGTCGGGAAGAGAACTGTGTTGGCTGCCATCGTTGTGTTGTTTTTTGCCCGACCCAAGCCTTGACTATTAGAAAAAACCCGCTGGACTACCGTGAGAACTATAACTGGCGTCCCGAAGTTATTGAAGACATAATCAAGCAAGCTGAAAGCGGTGGTGTGCTCCTCACCGGAATGGGCGACGATAAGAGTCAACGCATCTACTGGGACCATCTGGTTCTTAATGCCAGCCAGGTAACTAACCCATCTATTGACCCGCTGCGCGAGCCTATGGAGCTTACCACTTATCTGGGGCGAAAACCTGACCAGGTTGAGCTTGATGGGAATAACATCAATCTGAAAACGGAGCTAGCGCCGCAGGTGAAACTTGAAGTTCCGGTCATGTTTGCTGCCATGTCCTATGGGGCAGTAAGCCTCAATGTGCACGAATCTCTAGCTCGGGCAGCGACTGAAATGGGAACCCTCTGGAATACCGGGGAAGGCGGGCTCCACCCCAAGCTATATAAGTATGGCAATAATACTGTCGTCCAAGTAGCATCAGGGCGTTTTGGGGTCCATCCTGATTATCTTGATGCCGCCCGCGTAATTGAGATTAAGATTGGTCAAGGGGCTAAGCCTGGCATTGGCGGGCATCTTCCCGGAGAAAAAGTAAGCGCTGAGGTATCTATGACCCGAATGATTCCCCTGGGAACGGACGCCCTGTCCCCAGCACCGCAGCACGATATTTACTCCATTGAGGACTTGGCTCAACTTGTTTATGCCCTTAAAGAGGCAACAGACTATACCAAGCCAGTGGCAGTGAAGATAGCTGCCGTCCACAACTCGGCAGCTATCGCCAGCGGTATGGTGCGGGCAGGAGCCGACATCATAGTTCTCGACGGGCTACGGGGGGCTACTGGAGCGGCACCCAAAATAATCCGTGACAACGTGGGCATTCCCATTGAGATGGCTCTGGCCTCGGTCGATACCCGCTTAAGACAAGAAAAAATCCGTAACCAGGCTTCGATTGTCGTTTCAGGGGGGATAAGAAATAGCGGTGATGTGGCAAAGGCGATCGCCCTTGGTGCCGATGCGGTTTACATTGGAACGGCGGCTCTCATTGCCCTGGGCTGCACCGTGTGTCAGCAATGCCATACCGGTAAGTGTGCCTGGGGCATCTGCACCACTGACCTTTTCCTGACCAAGCGGGTTAACCCCGACATTGGTGCAAGGCGATTGGCTAATCTCCTTCGCGGTTGGAGCCTGGAGCTTAAGGATATACTTGGCGGTCTCGGTGTAAACGCAATTGAGAGTCTGCGGGGAAATCGCCTCCACTTGAGAGGTATTGGGTTGACTGACACAGAACTCGAAATCCTCGGAGTAAGGATGGTGGGCAACTAATATGAAAGGGCAGGCTAATTCGTCAGTGAAGATCGATGCCAGTGGCATCTTCTATCAGGAGCTCAATGCCAGACTTAGGGATGCGGTCAAAAAAGGTGCTCACCGGATTGAGCTTTATAACGTTTATGGTCAGAGGTATATTGGCACGGACCTGAATACACCGGTGGAAATCGAAATCTTTGGCACACCCGGCAATGACCTTGGGGCATTCATGGACGGGCCAAGGATTATTGTGCGCGGCAATGCTCAGGATGGCTGCGGGAACACCATGAACGAAGGTGAGATAGTAATTCACGGTCATGCTGGCGACATCATAGGTTTGTCAGCCCGAGGGGGTAAAATCTTTGTCCGAGACGATGTCGGCTACCGTGCTGGCATTCACATGAAGGAATATGACGAGAAGAAACCGGTGCTGGTCATCGGCGGCACTGCCCAGGATTTCCTCGGTGAGTACATGGCCGGCGGTATTCTTATTCTATTGGGTCTGAATCTAAATGAGGGACAACACCACAAAGTGAACTTTATTGGCACCGGAATGCATGGCGGCGTTATCTACCTCAGGGGAAGCGTTGAAAGTTATCAACTGGGCAAGGAAGTGGGTGTTGCCGGGCTAGAAGAGAAGGACTACCAGATTCTTCAAAAATTCGTTGGCGAGTTTGCTTCTCATTTTGGCTATGACACCAAGAAAATACTTGAACATAAAGTTATCAAGCTTTTTCCCCGTTGGCTTCGACCTTATGGCAGGCTCTATGCCTATTAAGGGGGTGCTCAGGGATGTCAATCAATGCTGCTGATACTGCCTGGCTCTTGGTTTCGTCAGCACTGGTCATGCTAATGACGCCAGGAGTAGCTCTGTTTTATGGCGGTATGGTCAGGCGAAAGAACCTCCTTTCCACCATGATGATGAGCTTTGCGATACTGGGTCTGGTTAGCTTACTATGGGTACTCTATGGCTACAGTTTGAGCTTTGGCCCCGATAAAGGGGGTATTATTGGTGGACTTGACTTCATCGGTCTCAGAACGGTGGGCCAGGAACCTTCATCTGTCTATGCTACGACTGTTCCTCACCTAGCTTTCATGGCATTTGAAGCAATGTTTGCCATTATCACTGTAGCCTTGGTTACCGGGGCGGTCGTTGAGCGAATGAAGTTTAGTGCTTTCATTGTCTTTTCTACTTTGTGGTTGACTATCGTCTATTGCCCGGTCGCACACTGGGTATGGGGTTCCGGTGGGTGGCTGGCCAGATTGGGTGTTCTAGACTTTGCCGGCGGCACCGTAGTTCACATAAATGCTGGTGCCTCCGCTTTAGCTCTAGCCTGGTTATTGGGCCCGCGACGGGGCTATCGAGAGAAAGAGCCAATGGAGCCAAATAATATCCCCATGGTGGTGCTTGGTGCGGCACTGCTCTGGTTCGGTTGGTTCGGTTTCAATGCTGGTAGTGCTCTCACCTCTGGTGGCTTGGCCGCAAGCGCCTTTGTCGCCACTAATACCGCCGCTGCCACCGCTGCTTTCACCTGGATGCTCCTTAGCTGGATTCACCGCCGTCCCTCCCTTCTGGGGGCGGCTACCGGAGCCGTTGTCGGTCTGGTAGCAATTACTCCCGCCGCCGGTTTTGTATCACCAGTGATGGGAATACCGATAGGTATTGGGGCAGCCGTGGCCTGCTACTATGCTATGCTCCTCAGAGCGAGGAAGATGGGGGTTGATGAGTCTTTGGATGTCTGGGCGTGTCATGGTATTGGTGGCACCTGGGGTGCTCTGGCCACCGGCCTTTTTGCCAGTGTTGCGGTTAACGCGGCTGGTGCTAATGGGCTGATTTTCGGTAACGCCATGCAGCTTGGAAAGCAACTCCTTGGCGTGGCAGTAGTCTGGGTCTTTGCCTTTGCCGCTACCTGGGTGCTGGGAAAGATAGTTGATGTTACCATGGGGCTAAGGGTGAATGCCACAGAAGAAACGGTAGGGCTGGATATTTCACAACATGGTGAAAGGGCCTACGGAGGAATGTTGCGGTGAAGAAGATAGAAGCGATTATCCGAGAGGAAAAGCTGGATGCGGTGAGAGCCGCTCTTCAAAATAGCGGTTACTACGGCATAACCGTAAGCGAGGTCAGCGGTCATGGCCGGGAAGGAGGTCTCATTTTACAATGGCGCGTTGGAGAATATAAAGTGGATTTTTTGCCCAAGCTTAAGGTCGAGCTTGTCGTGCTTGACGAAGATGTGGCCAGAACACTGAATGCTATCACCAGTGCTGCTAGGACTGGTGAGATGGGAGATGGCAAGATATTTGTCCTCCCGGTCGAGAATGCAGTGCGTGTCAGAACTGGCGAGGAGGGCGACAATGCAATCTGAGAAGAAATGAAGGTCGTAGAGAAATAGCAAAACATGAAAACGTTATATAGATTACAAAAGAAAAAGGAGGGAAAGTATGCAAAAGAGAAACTTCGAGGAAAGCAAGGAACACGCCATCGAGATGGCAAGAGAGCACGATGTAAGGTTCGTGAGGTTGTGGTTCACTGACATACTGGGTTTCCTAAAAAGCTTTGCTATACCGGTAGAGGAGTTAGAGGAGGCCCTAGAGGAAGGGGTAGGATTCGATGGTTCATCAATTGAAGGGTTTGTCCGTATTGATGAGAGCGACATGATAGCCATGCCCGACCCGTCTACGTTCAAGCTCCTTCCCTGGAGACCTAAGGAACATGCGGCGGAAGCCAGAATGTTCTGTGATATCTTCACCCCAAGTAGAGAGCCTTTCGAGGGCGACCCGAGATATGTGCTGAAAAAGAACCTCAAAAAGGCTGCAGATATGGGTTATACCTACTATGTTGGTCCGGAGCTGGAATACTTCTATTTCAAGGATAACAAAGGAACCGAGCCTCTGGATGTTGGTGGATATTTTGACATGGACCCTCACGATGCCGCCACTGACCTGCGAAGGGATACGATTCTTGCTCTAGAGGAGATGGGCGTCGCCATTGATAAATCCCATCACGAAGTCGCTACCAGTCAGCATGAGATAGATATGCATTACACCGATGCCCTGACGATGGCCGATAATGTGATGACTTATCGCTTGGTAGTCAAGGAAATAGCGCTGAAGCATGAGGTTTATGCTACTTTTATGCCCAAACCTGTTTTTGGAATTAATGGTAGCGGCATGCATGTCCACCAGTCATTATTTAAGGGTGATGCCAACGCCTTTTTTGACCCGAAGGGTAGGTACTATCTTTCCAAAGTTGGCTTGAGCTTTGCTGCTGGACTACTAAAATACGCCCCTGAAATTACCGCGGTTACCAGTCAGTGGGTCAACTCTTACAAGCGGTTGGTGCCAGGTTGGGAGGCGCCGGTTTATATTTCCTGGGCACAGCGTAACCGCTCTGACCTCATCCGTCTCCCAGTATATAAGGTTGGGAAGGAGAAGGAGACAAGATTTGAGCTTCGCTCTCCTGACCCAGCGTGTAACCCTTACCTTTGTTTCAGCGTGATGCTGGCTGCCGGACTAGCAGGACTTGAGGAGGGATTGGAACCACCACCGCCGGTAGAAGAAAATGTCTATCATATGACAGACGAGGAAAGAAAAAAACGGGGCATAGGCCAGTTGCCAGGCAGCCTCTTGGAGGCAATTCAACTCGCCGAAAAAAGCAAGCTGGTGCGAGAGGCCCTTGGTGACCATGTCTTTAATGCTTTTATTAACAATAAGAAGATCGAATGGGACCGCTATCGCATCCATGTTACTGACTATGAGCTTGATAGATACCTGCCAATTCTTTAAAATCCGAGCAGTAGGTTTGGAGAATGAGCATGCATCGACTGCGCATTGGCATGGTGCAGATCAACACTACGGTTGGCGATTTTAGAGGTAACACACAGAGGATTCTGCAAGCGATTGTTGAAGGCAAGTCTCTAGGTGCTGACCTTCTTACGTTCCCTGAACTAGCCATCTGTGGCTATGCTCAATGGTATTCAGCTTCTGGGGTGGAGGTGCTATAATGACTATCGGCTATGTTAGAAGTTAAAGGAGACTCGTGTGGTTCAGGGTGCTGGCTCTGAGACAGAAAGAAAGATAGTATCTATTCTAAAGATCTTGAGTGAATCTTTGGAACCTGTGGGGTCAATTACAATTGCTCGGGAACTTGAGCGCCGCGGTATTTTTTTAAGTGAAAGAGCAGTTAGATATCATCTTCGGATAGCGGACGAGCGTGGTTATACCCAGCCAGTAGGTCAGGATGGCAGAATGATCACTAGGGCTGGACTCGAGGAGGTTAGGGAAGCACTTGCCCCAGAACAACTCGGTTTCATACGCGAGAAGCTCGAGATGTTAGCCTTCCAGACCACTTTCGACCCTCAAAAAAGAACTGGCCAGCTATCCATAAATACCTCTCTTATTGACAAGGAGAAGCTCACCGCAGCACTATCAGCTATGAAGGATGCTTTCAAGGCAGGAATCTGTGTTAGTGAGTTGGTGGCCACAGCGTCTGAGGGGGAAAAACTTGGTTCCGTGGTTATCCCCAGTGGGAAAATTGGCTTGGCTACTGTTTGTAGCGTGGTTATAAATGGGGTACTCCTGAAGGCTGGTGTCCCTACAGACTATAGATTCGGGGGCCTGCTTGAAGCTAGGAATTCAAAGCCAAGGCGCTTTGTGGCCATAGTCGATTATGCTGGTACCTCTCTCGATCCCTCCGAGCAATTTATTCGTGCCAGGATGACTACTGTTAGCGAGGCTGCGAAGACAGGCAACGGTAAGATACTAGGTGTCTTCCGTACAATACCAGCACCAGCGAGGGGAATCTTGGAGGAGAAGATTGCCTTGCTCAAGGAGGCTGGCATCCATGGGGTTTACGCCGTAGGCAATACTAGCGAGCCACTTTGTCAGATTCCCGTGGGTCTGAATCGGATTGGTGTCGTGCAACTGGGTGGGCTGAACCCGGTAGCAGCAGCTGTTGAGGCTGGAATTGAGATCGAAAACGTAGCCGAAAGTGGACTTATTGATTACCAGCAACTGATTAGCGTCTGGGAACTTTAGGACAAGAATCTAATCCAGCAGATTAACTTACTTATCTACGCCCTCTTGCGTATCTTTTCATAGCTATTCATGCCTACCTTTCAAGAGTCCAGCTGGTCGAATGACAACCGATCATCTTTCATAACCTGCCATTATAGACCTCCCACCCAGGGAGGATTTTTCTTTTCTAACCTCAGGACTGCAATGAATTATCACGGGACGGAATTTGTCGCTTTGATACTTGCCACGGCAAAATTGCACGAGGAGACGACGCGTGCGAACGAGCGTTTTAAATAATGCAGTGGTGTGTCACAGATCGCTATTTTTGGGCAATCAGGTAATAAAACAAGCGTCTGTATGTCAGCTATTAGTCCATGCCCAAACGACTTAAAGGAGAGTGTTTACTAACCTCACCCCCTTTATCCCCCTCTCTTACCTACACTCCCCCTTCCCTTGCTAAGGGAAGGGGGTCAGGGATAGGTTGCTAAACAATCTCTTAAAGCATCATTTTATATCAACGGTAAATACCTTCTGCTCGGCATATTCCGTTTCCCAGGAGCGTTTATAGGTAACAGTTATCTCGGTTCCACCCACCTTTAGCGCCTTGAAATGGTAATACTGAGTCCCACCGGCACCAACCAGCCCCGGTTCCTTTTCGTCTGGACTATATTTGGACTATATTCCTCTTTTTCCAGGCTAAGCATATTCTCGTCGTAACTTGCCTCCCAGCCATAACCGGTAGTAGGGTTTGAGTCCAAAGCGATAATAAACTCCTGGTTAACGGTGGTGTTTATCACCTGCTCGGAGTCAGCGTAGACCTCTACCCCACCACAGCCAGCTATCAAAGAGACCACCAGTATTGATATCACAGCCACAGTCGCAAACCCTTTCATCGGAACCTCCTCCTTTTAATGAGGGCCTACACTATTAAGTGTGAAAATGGGTAATTGAAAAGCACCCGCTGACCTCTGTAACCTTTGGGTAGTAAAAACTCAAAGCTAAGGAGGTGCAAACGGATGCAAG
>Ga0100381_1004902_pt1 | contig 11194 bp, 15 predicted proteins | sample CryGeymeta201505_FD_80416 | JGI IMG/M metagenome (GOLD analysis project Ga0100381, IMG submission 80416) | Groundwater microbial communities from Crystal Geyser aquifers in Utah, USA - Crystal Geyser metaG 2015-05 | ecosystem: Environmental > Aquatic > Deep subsurface > Groundwater | place: USA...
CTGGCCCCAGTTTAGCCTGGATGCACTCGGCTGCTGATCAAAATAACAGGCTTATCGAAGTATTTTTTCGGAGTGTTCAGATGTTTCTCAGGCAAAAGGACAGGATTGGTGCTCTCTCCTACTTTTTCATCATTCTAAGTCATCCGATCAGGTGATGTGACTGATATGGCATAAACTAAATTGAGATTATTCGAGTAGCAGAGCACCTCCTTGTGAATATACATGTTTTCATTAGAAAGAGGAAGATCTCTGACCATGTTTAGATATCGTTCGTAGCTGTAAGGCAGAGCAAAAGAAAAATATTGTTTGATCTCCAATGATTTGATTCTCATGACTAATGTGTAACTTTCAAAAACGTCGTTAATTTACACCTCATTGCTAGTCAATCGGCTGTAGTTGGTCCCATCGGTTGATGTGAAAGGTCTATATCGATACACATGTTCCTAGATATTTCCCTCAATGTACTTTGATGGATGTAAGAAGAGCTAATTATTTAAAAACGAGCACAAGTTCCACTCCCTTGGGAAAACCTTCAAGATAAAAATGAAAGAATGTTTTCGTGGTGGCTGCAAAATCGTATGTATCGTAAGCCGCCTCTAACTCATACTAAATTCATTTATCTGGTACATGAAATGGCGACACTTGTTTGACATTCCTTAGGTTTCCACTATCAAAGTTTCCGCTAAACTTAGCAGAGTAGTCCCCAAGTTCGAAGATATGAGTGGTCTTGCCCGGTCGCATTTTGATTATTAATTTTATATAAACTGTGACCTGTCAAGCACTCACAATAAAAAATTAAGGTTTATCAACAATAATAAGGTCAGGCTCAAAATATGTAATCGTTGGTTTTTATGCAGGTCTATAAAAGAGATAATTGTAAATTGTATATCAAGTAGCATGGTGGGTCATAGGGAGCCTACAAATAAGTGGCTAATTTTAGGGAAAAAGAAGGGAGTAAGTAGAATAATGAATATTATTAATCAGAAGCCCCAAGAAATTCGCTTCTTGCCGATTGTTGGAAGCTCCAGAAACATTTTTTCCTTGACTTGGCGACCATCTGCCGATCCGTCATATCTTTTACTACCCCCTCTCAGCACCACAAATGGATCCTTTCTTCTTCGACTGATTATCACCTATTTCTCTTCAACAAGGCTGAAGTCCCTCTTTCCAAATGTTGGAGTTTGAGGTTCTCGGAATGATTTAGATGCACTTGAAGGTCTTGTTTTAGATTTGCTGCAACTGGCACCAAAGAAATCTCTGGGCAGTTGACTTGTCCTCACCCTGACCTTGCTATTTAGGGAAGATCTTCTGGGTGACTCCATTGACGTTAGCTTTGAATATTCCCTAATGCTCATAGATTGATTAAATAAAATTAACAATCGTTTACTAAATCTCTATTAAAATTCCCCAGCAGAAGTACCCAAATTTACCCGCGCAGGCTCACAAATGTTTCTTTTAGATTTATGGAGGCCTCAGTTTCATTTCTTATTATTACCTGTACTATAGGCTAAGATTTTATTTGAGAAGATCGGCACAGGAAAAGAGTGCGTTGGTTGCTATAAAAAATAGTGAATTGAGGAAAGGACAAATGGAAGTATTTTTTGACAGATTTTCGATGAGTATTTGAATACTTAAGTGCTCGATTTATGAGGCATCAGACTACCCACAGGTTAATAGTCGGTCCGGAGGCAGTTTTTCAAGACATCTGACCTCTTCTGTAGTTTCATATCGCATCATATGTTGATTTTTGCATGATATCGACATAGGGGAAGAATCATAACAGTTGTAAAATGCAAGTTAATTCAATGACTTTATCCTCCAAGTGTAAGTAGTTTTCAGGTCAACTTTTCCACCCTTTCAGATGTCCGTCAGTTGACTTAATTTAAATGGCTGGAAAGCGTTCCAGATACAGTTAGATGGTCAAACTACAACATCCATAAATTCAATTTACAAAAAAAGTTTGACCATTTCGCCAGTATCCTTGAGTCTCAAAGTTAACACCTATCACTTTTTTGGCTGGAATTCGAAGGCTGGCAGTACTTATGGCCTCGGGATATTCAAACTAATATAATTGTTTTTATATTGAAAACTATGAACTACTTTCCCTTCACGACATATTTGCAACACGTAGCTGCCCTCAAAGGTGGCCAAAAGGATTACTCAGAGTAAAACCACAATGCTCACGCCATCTTAGCCAGTATTATCTACCTTATCCTTAGTGATCGAAATCGCACTCACGGCCGACTTCGCTCGCTTTGAAAACAAAGTAAATGCTCGCGCCCTCATCTCCCAGCTCCAAACACAAGTCTAGCTTCCCACGGTTGCTATGACTCGCTCCGCATCACAGCCTGAACTCAGAACACCCAAAATTTCGACATCCCAACCCGAAAGGCGCCTCACTCAAAAGAGCCAGCATGTCAAAAGAACCTCGGCTCCCAAAGAAAAAATCCCTAAAAGTCAGTCAATCATTCGTCCCGCTCCTCCTGCACCATCCAAACAGGCTAAGGAGGTCAAGCCATCTGCAGCCTCTGGCTCGAATTGCTCAAAACATAAGAAAAAAATTCACAAAGTTCCAGAACCTAAGAAGGAGCCGGCAAGGAGATCTTTATAGCCTTCAATGCTTGAAACCGCTGATCTCCCTCGAATGCGTCTGAGCGACCGAGAAAAGAAGAAAATAAGGAGACTATTGTTGCTAAGACATGTCAAGGAGTGGGCTCGCCCAATGGAGCAGCGACGCGAGGGAAGGGAGCTAAGACATCAGCACTGAAAAAAGGAAGCCCTCTGTCATGTGATTCATTCTTAATTAAACTGTAGCAGGGTATAGGGAGGCTCATACATTTGCTTCTGAGGGTATTTATAAGGCTCATATTGATCATTCAACTCTTCCTAACTGCCATCCATTCAACAATTCTAATCCTACTTCTTGTCTACCTCTTCATTGAGCTATTTGCTGTTCGGTCGGTAGCTAAATAACCTCCTCAGATAATTGATACTCCAAGTGCTCTTTTAAATCCTTAAAAAGAAATTCCTGAAGCAATTGAATCTCTATCCTCAATACTGACATTCTGATCACCTTTTTTTCCATAATTTATCAATTATCATTCTTAATTGAATATTCTACTCTCACTCCCAACTCAATAGTATTGATCGGTTACCCTAAAATTTATGAAAGATCAAAAAAATAAAGCTAGTCCTACAGTCATCATCAAACCATAGATCCAGATCTACCAACTATACATAACGTAATAACTGTTATAGTCGGCACAACTGCACACTCCTGTCTCACAAACCTCACAAGTACCACCGAGCATCATGAATCCTTCTAAACACTTAGTGCACTCTCCGTTGAGCATGGAACATTCTCGACAAAAATTTCCACATGATTTACAACTTGATCCTGAATAATGCTGAGAGTTACCATCAAAATAGAGCCCCGTATCGCATTGTTAGCAGATATATGCCGAGGAACAACTGGCACAATGACTAATGCAACTGATGCACTGTGCTGAATCCAAATAGTAGTAATCAGGGCAGGTGGCACAGGAACCGTTTGATAGACAGGTTGCACAAGGCAAATTGCAAGGAGTGCATGTCGCACTAGATGTCAATGAGTAGTTTGTGGCACATAAAGTACAAGTGGTTCCATTCGTGCAGTTATCACAGTTGCTAAGGCATGGCAAACATGAGCCAGCATCGAGGTAATATCCAGTATTGCAATACTCACAGACTGTATAGGCTGTGCAATTGTAACATGCTAAAGGACAGACCAAACAATCCGTCCCAGATAAATAATATCCAGTCGTGCAGGTCAGGCAGCTGGTGGCGCTGAGACATTTGACGCAAGGTAGCGAACAAGCTATACAGTTAGGCGTGCTGATGTAATACTCTTCAATGCAGCTTAAGCATGTAAATCCCGAAGAGAAAGAACAAGTATTGCAACCAACAGGACATACTTAGCAACCATTGCTGACCAGATAGTATCCAGTATCGCAATTTGTGCAATATGATGAATTTGTGCATACTGAGCATCCTTGAGGGCAGGTCAAGCAGATACCGTTTGAGAGAGTACTATTAGCTGAACACTGCAAACATGCAAGAGAAGTATCACAGACCTAACAATTTTAAGGACAACTCAGGCACAGTCCTGAACTGCTCGATAAGACATATGCTAAAGTGAACGAAATAGGTACTAACGTTGCAGGAAGAGCATAAGTTCTCATCACAGCAACTAAGACAGCCCGATGAGCATACCAAACATACATTCAATTCAGCATTGTAGTATTCTCCAGATAGGCATGTCAGTTGGCTTTTCGCAAGAAGCAGAATACTCAGCACTAGAAGGACCCTCATTGTTATTATATTTAATAAGCATATCGAAGCCATGCCTAAAGTGATTGATAAATACGTTCTGGAAGATAAAATTGGTAACGGACAGTTCGGAGAGGTCTTCAAAGGTCGCCACCAGGATACCATGGAGGTTGTGGCCATCAAAACAATCAAGCGTGACCTGATCAAAGGTACATAATATATCACCCAGGCAAATTCTACGAATTACTCTAAAACGAGATTAAAGTGCTAAAATCATGTGACAACCCACACATAATAAAATTGCTTGCCCTCAAGAAAACCCCACACAACTACTACCTTATGCTGGAGTATTGCAACGGAGGTGACATGCTAGCAAAAGTCAAAGAACAAGGCCCTATTCCTCAGTAACTAGTCCTCAAGTATCTCACACAAATCCTCAATGCATTTCAGACCTTAGTAAACAACAAAATTATGCATCGAGATTTCAAATTAGCCAATATTTTGCTGCATGAAGGGAGCATCAAAATTGCTGATTTTGGGTTTGCAAAGCTGCTGGCTGGAGAGGACTACACAAGTACCATGCTTGGCTCTCCGCTGAATATGGCGCCATAGGTGCTAGGGAATAGCAAGTACAACAGCAAAGCTGATATCTGGTCCATCGGAGCCTGCATCTACTAGATGATTTATGGAAAGTACGAACAAATATACGTAGGCCACCGTATGTCGCAGGAAATATGGTCGATTTGCTTAAATTGATCAAAAGCAAACCTTTGGTCTTGCCTTCTAAGCCAGTTATATGCCCCTAACTGGCTGACGTCATCAAGAAGATGCTGGTGGCAGATGTCAAGCGTAGAATCTAATGGCATATCCTTTTCAAACACCCAGTTACCACTTTACTCACTCGCAAGCAAATAAAATAAGCTGAGCTGGAACTTGTAGAGGATGAGTCATTGATGTTGAACACAAGTAAGTGCTATCTCAAGAACAATTTGGTTCTCAATGACGTCACAGGCATCAAGTAACATTCTCAAATGAATGATTATCTGGTCGACATTATCCGCACTGGCAAAAAACCTCCAGTTAAGTAGTAACTCTAACACGAGGTCGAAGATATCCAATAAACTAGCAAATCCAATCGACATAATTCTAAAATTATTCTGCACTATCGCAACATCTACGCCTTTATCGCCTCAGTTGCAGATACAATTGTCAATAGGACTGAAGATGAACACTACGAAATTGCCGCCTATGTGCTTGTCAGAAAAATACTGCATATGATCTAGTGGCTGCTGGGATCGACTGAGGGATAGTGCACTATCAAGGGAGTTACCCATTGGAAAAAATATGCTAAGAGTCAGTAATTTCAGGAGATAAGAGAGTATGTCCAGAAGGAATTAGATGTTTTTAGTGTGTTCAACTAAAGTTTAGAGCCGGTCATCAAGAAAAAAGCAATTTAAGGAGCTTATGACACAGATGTCAGGGAATTGCTGAGTGGTCCCTTTAAGTAACAGATTTACGTCAAATATCTTGGTCTTTTCTTGAAAACTGTGACTAGATCTGTTTCCAGTCGAGCTCTCATCTAATCTAATCTGCTTGGAGGTAAGTCAGACTGGAAACTCTTATATTACAGTTTAAAAATCGTCTATCCCGAGTAATCTTTTGGAACAGGTGAAAGTGATTTTGACTTCAAATCTTTCTATGAATCTTTCTAGACACTAGACGAAGAAAAAATGTTACTAGAGGTGGAAAAGGGTCTCGAAAGTCTGAAAAATTGATTGATAAGTGGTAGTATATTATGGAGCATACAGTTATATAGGTATTTTGGTAAGAGTTCATAAGTAATGAACTATGATGTTTTGAGGGGTGTCTAAGGACAAGAGAGTCTGTTTAGGGAAGTCAGTTTGGATTATTTTCGATTTTATTTAATCAAATTTGAGAAGATTTAAGACTGTTGCTGCAGTCCTTCAGCATGTAGAAGAGTCGCACCTGGCCTTCGGGTCAAAAAGTCAAGAAATAGCTCGGGACATGCAAAGTTTATCAGTAGTTCTCATGAGCTGAGCTATAAAGGTCAATTGTTGACGGTTGTAATATAATTTACAATAAGAGTTCTCAATGGAATAGGTCTTTACTCAATAGGAACTGCAGCAGATTGAGAAGTAGAATCTCACCTTGACTAAAGCATCCTCCCTGAAGTCTACATTGTATATATGCATCTATTCAGCACAAACATCGCCTACAACCTAAAGAACAACTGCATCTTCCAGCTGCCCTTTTCCTCAAGAACGCCCCTGGCCTTTTCATCTGATCAAAAGCAAGTTTGCCTCCTCGGAAAGTCCTACACTCAAGATAGTCGTGATATGTTATACAATGACTTCGAGAAAATTATCTGGTTTTCCTATCGACGATTGGAGCAGTTCGAAGATGTTGGATGGGGCTGCATGATTAGAGTTATTCAGATGCTAGTTGCACAAGCTATTACTCGGGATCAAACTGACATGCACCCAGATAAAATCATTGATTTGTTCAGAGAAGAAAAGGAAGGACCTCTGGCACTCTCGAAAATTTGCAAAGCAGGTCAAATAGGTAACTTTTGCCTTATTCAGGAGCTCGATGGACCAGTTGCCCTGAAATCTTGTCAGTTGTTGCCTCCATCCTTTCTGACCTCAAAAATCAGCAAAAACTTAATTTTTCTTTTTAAATATATTGCGATTAGCTAGAACTCGCCTCATGCCAATAGGAAGATTTCCCTAAATTGGTAACCATCCACACCACCATTGGTTACCAAAAAACGATAAACTAAGACTTCATTTTCCACTTGGCTCTGCTCTCCAAAGATCGAAGATTTGTGGGAATGGCAAGTGGCCAGAAAAATCAGGCATTATATGTTGTTGGCACTTTCGGCAAAAAAGCCGTCATCCTTGACCCTCACTACGTTCAGGAAAAGTAATCTTTTGGAACCTTCTTCTGCAGAAATCCTCAAGGCATCGACTTTACATAATTGGCCAGCGGTGTATCTATTTCCTTCTATATCCCCAATCTGGAATAATACGAAGATTGGGCTGAGTAGATCAAGTATATGCATCGCCTGAGTGCTCCCTATAACTGTTTTAGACTTAAGATGACTGGAGAGTAGGACTGGACCTTCGAGAGAAGAAAAGGTAGCGACGATTTTCAGCTTCTTTGATAGTCTCTAATTTTTAACAAAATAAAATCTGATATATTGAATTGATCAAAGGGAAGATAATGTTCCTTCGTCAGTGATTTATCTCAACTTTATCTGAAGGGTTCCTGATGAATTGCGCCCCCAACCATGCCAATTGTATCGACCACAATGTAAAATGTAGTACCCATCCATCTGATTTTTGAAAGTCCCGAACCACTCTTCATGAGGAGTATTGCTGTACTTCGATCCATAAGTCAAATACTCCATATCGCCATTCTCAGTGTTAATTTTAACCTGTCCGGTAGCTCTGCCAACCTCCTCATTGTAAGTGTTATGTGCAGTCCCTTCTCCCCAAATGAGATCTCCAAAAATTGTGTTTTCCCTCAAAATATAGAAAAACCCTTGGCTTTTGCATAAGTTCCCATCGTAGTCATTGACAGTTGATGCTTCTGCCCAAAATATTCTGGAATTGGTGTCCTTCATGATAGCTCTGATGACTTCTTTCTCTTTTTCTTTCTGGTACTTAGGCTTGTCAGTTACAGCCCTGCAGAGTGGGCACTTTACCTTACTTTAATTTTTGTAAGAGATCAATTTAAGACAATAACAGCAGAACCAATGCCCACAATCCAAGATAGCAGGCTTAAGTAAATACTCGTTGCATATAGTACACCAGTGGTCATCAGGGGCAGCTTGCATCTTTCGCCAATACGTTACTTTAATTAATGATGTGACAATATTTACATATCCTATAAATTCAAACTTATAAAAGATTTAATGGCGAAGAATCAAAGTAAGATGGGTCACTTCATGATTTGAGACAAAAATGGCAAAATTGATTTTTCTATCACTTCATAGTGCTCGTAGACCTTAGCATTGTTTTTCTCGAGGTACTCAATTATGAGATTGAGATCAAATTCTGTCTAGAAACCTTCATATTGGTTCAGCTTCTGAACATCATCTTAGAATTATTTGTATTTCTGATACTAACTCTTATTATTCTTTTTGAGCTTCTCAACCTTCTTGGTTTATTTTTCTTATTGTTCCTCTTTCTCTGCCTTCAAAGCATTATGTTTAGTGAGACGAGTTGACTCATGGAAACATACCAAGACAAAGCCAATGATGGTGACAAAGTGCTCTTTTTCCATGTGTTTGGGAATGTAGCTCTCGAAATTTTTCTTCTTGATATCAAGAAGTTAATAAAATTATTCAGTTGGCTCCCAATGGTTGTAATTGATGATCATTCTACCCAAATAGTCGATCATGTTTTCAAAGTTGACTGAATTTATCATGCTTGTGACTTCTCTACAACCTTTCTATCCCAGAAACCCTCCAATAACCGTACCTACCAAAGCTCCAACAACGGGTACAGGAATCAAAGCCTGACCTATGAAAGCTCCCAGGATAGATGTTCCAATAGTTGCTCCTGTTTTGATAGTGAAACCTGTTATTTATGATAATTTTTTGGAGTCAGTGCTGAACTTATTTGAAAATATCTGATAGAAAGCCCTGCCGAATGATCCAGCAGCCATCAAAAAGCCCACAATGGGAAAGATTTGCATGATCTATTGAATTGATTTAGACAAAACGGCTCTTTTGGAGAGGTCTTGGAAGAAGTCAGCTGCTGTAGAATATTTTTTCATGATACAGAGACAACGGCCAATTACACCATCCAAGTTGGTAAAGTTTTCCAATGGCGCACAGTCAAATAATTTGTCAACAGGTTCCATATTCCCTTTTCTCTTGGCATCAACTTTACACTGCCCTTCAATCAGGTACTGCCGAGCTTATTCACTACATATAAAAACAAGTACTCAAGTTTGAAATTATTGTTGAGATCACCGATGACAAACCATTTTTTCCTTACTGTTTTACAGTTGACTAACTTGAGACTTTCTCCTGGCTAGATGTAGAGTAAATAATCATCCAGTGATTTTTTGAGCTCAGGATGGTTGGATGTTGGGTTGATGAAAATAGCATATTGGAAGGTCTAGCTCACTGCCTCTTTCATGAGCAGCTCTACTTTTTGATTTTTCTCAAGCGAGGATATTCTAATCATAGGATTGGGCTCAAACAGCTGGTCCTTGATGTCCATATTGGCAAAGAGTTTCACCGTTTCGAACTTGTTAATAGTGTACCTGTAAAACTCCTCAATAACTTCCAGCTGACAGTATCGAAAGACACTCTCGATGCAGGCCTCTAATGTATTTTGCTTGATCTACTCAGAAAATTCTCTGAAAATTTTGAAGAGAAGGAAGTTGTTCATCATTTTTGATTTTTTGACTGTCTTCATCAGATTTTACATCTTGATTCTGATCGAATTTGCTAACTTCTGATAGATTGAGGCCACTCGCTTGGATACCATGTTGATGAAGTTTAGAGTGGCCTGGTGAAGATGAGGGTCGTCGTGGGTGCGCTGTGGTGCAGGTATTTTGGTCAGAGTTGCGAAGTCAGAGTACAATCTTTGTGCTACCTCCCAGTTCTGACTGTTGAGCGTGATAATGTGAGTCTGCGAGGTGATGACCTCAGTGTCAAGCAGATCGATGAAATATCTCGGGACGCTGCCGAGCAGGTGTGCAAAGGTGACAATTTGCTGATGAGTATTTCCTCTGTCTTCAACCTTCAAGCTGTCAATGATGTCTCTAACCACCTTATTGATGTCGTAGGTCTCATTTTTGAACTCTGTGGTCATGTTCTACAGTAACTGAAGCATGATTTCAGTCTTGATCCAGGCTGGTTCGTCGCTCTACATTTGACTTGATATTATAAAGTTAAATAGTATAAGATGAGCTAAGCTAGGCGACAACATAACAGTGTAGAGGCAATGAGGATCTATCTGGATGAGCTGCGGGCCCTCAACAGAGAGCTGGCATAGAGCAATGAGGAGCTGGTCGAGACCATTGAGTAGCAGGGAAACAAGACCATCAGGGAGCAGTTGAGGGCTTTTCAAATATCGCTCGTGGCCAGCAAAATCAGCACCCTTCTGCCGTGATAAGGATATCATGAACTTCTCAACATTAAAATTGTATTCTATTCGATTGTGGTTCATTCTCATTCCCTAGCATTCTGGTACAATTTTTGATTGTCTATCACTCCCTCTTTCCTGTATACTATTAATTAATTATAGTTAAGTCAACGTTACGGACAGGCAAGAACATTCGAATATATAAGGATAAGAAGACATTCATCTCATGGCATTATGATTATTGTATAAAAAATAATTGTGTATATGCGCAAACTTCTTTATTCCCGAATTTTTCAAACTAGTAACTGGAAACAGTAAAAAATCATATATCTTAGATCAATTCTCGTCCATGATGGCTCCTTAATTGATTCCATAATCAATGATGTCCCTGAATAATGTCTTGACAGTGATGTATCGCCTCTACTGAATCTCAAATACTTATCTCCGTGCGACGAAAATGAAGAGAAAATCAAGAAGAGGCTTGAATACAGAGGTGCAATAGTTGGAGCTCTCAATCGATTATTCGTCTCAATTCCAGTTGCCTATCCTTAACTTAATAAATTCGTCAATATTCACTTTCTGATTAACACAGGGTCACCTTATACAAAATTAACTCAGCGAGCTCTATGCGCTATTCATCAAAGATCATTTTCAACTGAAATACAATTCACAAGACATATATATCAAATAGGGATGTGCCCAGTTCATATTCATCTGTCAAATTCGAACACTCAGGGTTTAGAATCATTTACTTCTTTTCA
>Ga0100381_1004904_pt1 | contig 11187 bp, 10 predicted proteins | sample CryGeymeta201505_FD_80416 | JGI IMG/M metagenome (GOLD analysis project Ga0100381, IMG submission 80416) | Groundwater microbial communities from Crystal Geyser aquifers in Utah, USA - Crystal Geyser metaG 2015-05 | ecosystem: Environmental > Aquatic > Deep subsurface > Groundwater | place: USA...
ATAATAACTTAAAAATACAAGACATATGCCAAGTGGTAAAAAAAGAAAAAGACACAAGGTAGCAACCCACAAGCGCAAAAAGAGAAGCCGCGCTAACCGCCACAAGAAAAAGTAGTTTCTAACTACTTTTTCCATTTAGTACAAATTAGTTCTTTGACAATGAAATGAATACAAAAAATGCTATAGTTTTTTTATAGTTTATTGCACTTTATATTTATTTCACCGGGTTTCAAACACCTGTGATAAAATTTTGTTTAATCCATCCCGATGTAAAATCGGGACAAAAATTAATAAGAGTGAGCTACGAATTATTTATTAGATCCAGTTCCTCAGAAGTTGATTTTGCCCTATTAAAAGATGGAAAACTTATTGAATTACATAAAGAAGAGGATGACAGTGAATTTGCCGTTGGCGATGTGTTTATAGCCAAAGTACGCAAAACTGTACCAGGACTTAATGCTGCATTTGTAAATGTAGGCTATGAAAAAGACGCCTTTTTACATTATCAGGATTTAGGACCTCAGCTTCCTTCCCTTTTAAAATTCATAAAACGTGTAAGCACAGGTAAACTTAAAGATTACTCTTTAAAAAATTTCCCATTTGACAACGATATTGATAAAAATGGCAAAATAAATGATGCCATAAAATCAAATCAATCGTTATTGATTCAAATAGTAAAAGAACCTATCTCCACAAAAGGCCCCAGAATTAGTTCTGAGTTGTCTATTGCTGGAAGATATATTGTTTTAGTTCCTTTTTCTGACCGGGTTTCTATCTCTCAAAAAATAGAATCTAAAGAAGAAAAAGAGCGATTAAAAAGACTGGTTCAAAGCATTAAGCCAAAAGGATTTGGTGTTATTATTAGAACAGTAGCAGAGGGCAAAAAAGTAGCTGAACTGGACAAAGATTTACAAAACTTGCTAGACCGATGGTCAGCAATGTGTAAAAAGCTACAAAACGCGCATCATCCATCCAAAGTAATGAGCGAAATGAACCGAGGTTTATCTCTTATTAGAGATTTACTAAACGATTCCTTTTCAGCCATTCATATTGATGATGAAACGCTTTATTTAAAAATTAAGGATTATGTGCATGAAATTGCACCTAATAAAGAGTCTATCGTCAAATTGTATGATTCTAATGTACCTATTTTTGAGAAATTTGGTATTGACAGACAGATAAAAACATCTTTTGGTCGTACTGTTTCAGCAAGTAAAGGCTCCTATTTGGTTATTGAACATACCGAAGCACTTCACGTTATTGACGTAAATAGCGGAAATAGGTCAAACAAATCAGATAGCCAAGAAGGTACCGCTTTAGAAGTAAATTTAATCGCTGCATCTGATATTGCTCGTCAATTAAGATTGCGCGATATGGGTGGAATTATTGTTGTCGATTTTATCGATATGGCAAATCCAAACCATAGAAAACAACTTTTTAATCATCTTCGTGATGAAATGAAAGACGACAGGGCAAAACATAAAATTTTGCCACCAAGTAAATTTGGATTAATCCAAATTACAAGACAACGCGTCAGACCTGAAATGAACATTAAAACCCGTGAGGAAGATCCAAACGGTGAAAATGGAGAAATTGAAGCTCCTATTTTAATTGTTGATAGAATTAATGACGACTTAAAAAGATTACTTAAAAAAGACTATAAAAAGATAACCCTAAACACACATCCTTTTATAGCAGCCTTTCTTACAAAAGGTTTTCCATCTGTGCGATCTAAGTGGTTTTTAGAACACAAAAAATGGGTAAAAATTCAACCAAGAGATGCTTACACGTATCTGGAATATCATTTTGTTGATAAAAATGGTAAAGAGATAAAATAAACTAAACGCTTTGTGAAAACAAGGCGTTTTTTTTATGCCTAATTTTAAAAACTTTTTCCATTTAACTTTGCTTCTATTAAAAATTAGAATGAAAAAATATTAATCCCGCTTTGGCTTGATAGAAGACAAATATACCCCGATAAAAATTAAAATTGCAGCCAAAACACGAAGAGGTGTAAGCTGATCTACTCCTAAAAGTACAGCAAAAATAACCGCTATTACCGGTTGCAAATAAATAAACGCACCTATGGTAGATGCTTTTAATTCTCGTAATGCATAAATATTTAACAAATAGGTTAACACTGTTGTAAATACCACAACAAAAGCCATTCCTAACATCGCCTTATTTGGAAGAGAAGTCCATTTTACTTCCATAAACTCCGAAATTCCTATAGGTAAATTCATGAGGAATGCAAATAGAAAAAGCCATTTCATCAAGGTAATGGAACTATATTTTGCAGTTAATGATTTTACAAGGATAAGATAAATAGAATAGGAAATTGCATTCACTATAAACAATATATTACCTAAGGGTATATTTGGCGCATTAAACTGTTTTGTTTCCCCAAAAAACACCAAAACTAATGCTCCAACCAATCCCAAAATAATTCCAATTGATTTTATTAAGGTAATACGTTCTTTAATTAGTATGGCGGAAAGCACTAAAAGTAAAACCGGTGATATAGTAATAACAACTGAACTATTTATAGGCGTAGAAAGACTCAAACCTTTAAAAAACATGAGCATATTTATTACCATCCCAAATAGAGAACAGGCCACAAGTCGCTTCCAATCTTTTAAATCAATTTTTTCACTTGGATACGCTAAAGAAAAAATCCAAAATAATGCTGCTGCTCCGGAAACCCGCAACAATATAAAACCATAAGGCTCTATATAAACAGGCATCAATCCTTTTGCAATGGTATGGTTGATAGCATAAATAGTGCTAGCAGTTGTAGCGGCAAGTAAAGCAATAAATCTTTTATTCATGCATTTTTATTTTTGCTTGCTCTATGGTGGCTTTTGCATTTCCAATAAAAATAAACTGATCCATTATAATTACCGGACGCTTTAAAAAGGTATAATGTTCTAATATTAAGGTTTTGTAATCGTTTTCAATAAGGCTTTTCCTTTTTAAATTGCGTTCGATATAAAGCTGTGCTCTTTTGCTAAATAATGCCTCATAACTTCCTGAAAGCTCCTTCAATGCTTCCAATTCTTTTTCGGTAAGTGGATTTGTCTTTATATCTTGAAGTACAAAAGAGGATGGAATTTCTAATGCTGATAAAATTCTTTTGCAGGTGGAACAGGTAGATAAATAATAAATCTTTTTCACAATATTTTAAAATGTATTAATAAAACTCTAAATATGACAAAACCTCCTCTTTTGGAAATTTTAATTGTATTGGTCCCTCGGCATAACTAGCAATTTCATCTTGGTTATATATCAAAACGACTTCCTCATCCGTAAACCCTATATTCTCAGGCAAATAATATGCGCCATTTTCAAACCAAAATCCAGTGCTATTAATGGAATTATCTTTAGGAATTTTATAAACTTCTCTAAATTTATTTTCTGAATATTTCAAAAAGCCATCAAAATCAGTAAATAGAGTTTGCTCCGACAGCCTTTCCCCGGTTTTTACGTCAAAATTTAAATAATTTGTACCGCCATACCCGTGAGCTCCTCCTGTATATAGATAATACTCAAATTCGATTGAAACTAAATTTTCAGAGAAATATGAAATTTGCATCGTTGTTTCTACCTTATATTCAGAAAATGAATTTCCAAAATCTGTTTCAAACTGTTTGTAATCTGTAATAAATGAAACAACAGCTTCCTTAATAGTTGCCACATGGTGAACACCCTCCTTATTACTGTTAAAAATTTCATTTACATGCTCTTCTATTTCTGAATTAATCTTATCCGATATTTTAGCATTCCCCGCTGCTAAAAGATAGTGTACACGCAATTCAGGACAATGAAATGTGGAGCAAAATTCAAAAGAATCTTCAGTTAATAGTACTTTGGTAAACGCTAGAGGATCTTTATTTTCACAACATAATGATAAAAATAAAACGAAACACAATAACAAAATTTTTCGCATAAAAAAGGGGTATTAAACAAAGGTTAAAGGTACATTTAGATTTAATATTGACCGAATAAACTCTTACATTTGTTGTTCATAAAAAAGAACAGATGAAATTTAACACCAAAACAATTCACGGCGGACAACACAATGTTGACCCTGCTTATGGTGCAGTTATGCCACCTATATATCAAACAAGCACCTACTCACAAACCACTCCGGGAGGACACAAAGGTTATGAATACTCACGAAGTGGAAACCCTACCCGAACAGCCCTTGAAAATGCTTTTGCGAGTCTAGAAAACGGTAAATTCGGGCTTGCTTTTAGCTCCGGTTTGGCAGCTATAGATGCCGTTTTGAAACTATTAAAACCTGGCGATGAAGTGGTTTCTACAAACGATTTATATGGAGGAAGTTATCGTCTTTTTACTAAAATTTATCAAGATTTCGGAATTAAATTTCATTTTGTAGGCATGCAAGATGCAAGTGCTATTGAAAAACATATAAATAAAAACACCAAACTTCTTTGGGTTGAAACTCCTACAAACCCAATGATGAACATTATTGACATCAAAGCTTGCGCTGTGCTGTCAAAAAAACACAACCTCCTTTTGGCGGTTGATAATACTTTTGCAACACCTTATTTACAGCAACCCTTAGAAATAGGAGCAGATATCGTAATGCATTCGGCTACAAAATATTTGGGTGGGCATAGTGATGTGGTAATGGGTGCATTAATAGTTAAAGACGAAAAATTAGCAGAGCGATTGTATTTTATTCAAAACGCTAGTGGTGCAGTTTGTGGCCCTCAGGATAGTTTTCTTGTTCTTCGCGGTATAAAAACCTTGCATATAAGAATGCAAAGACACTGTGAAAATGGCAAAGCAATTGCAGAATATCTAACTTCTCATCCTAAGATTGAAAAGGTCTATTGGCCGGGATTACCCTCTCACCCAAATCACGAGATTGCAAAAAAACAAATGAAAGATTTTGGCGGAATGATTTCTTTTACAACCAAGGGAAATATTATGGCTGATGCTATTAAAGTAGTGGAAAGATTAAAAATCTTTACCCTAGCTGAATCATTAGGAGGTGTAGAATCTTTGGCAGGACATCCAGCTAGTATGACACATGCTTCCATTCCGAAAGTAGAACGCGAAAAAACAGGGGTGGTAGATTCGTTAATTCGTTTGAGTGTAGGTATTGAAGATATAGATGATTTGATAGCTGACCTAAAGCAAGCCTTAGGTTAATCCAAATAATAAATATAGCCCACGTTTAACCAGAAAATCCAATCGTTGGCTTTGTTTTCTGGTACATCGGGGTTTAACCCCTCTACCCAATTTGAAAAATAATGCTGCCATCTGCTGTCTAACATTAAATCGCTTAGTGGAGTTAGTTTATATCGAATACCTGCACTCCACACCACAGACCAAGTAGTCCCCGGTGAATTAGTATAGGCATCAAAATATTTATCCGGTGTGGTAATAGGGGTTCCAAGTGGCCCAAGTTCTGAATAGACTTCCGGATCAAAATTTACCCAATGCACTCCAAGACTAATAAAAGGTGCTATTTTGTAACTTCCTGCGGCAAAATCACGAATACTTAAAGGGAAAAATTCTAATTGCGAGCCAATATCAAAAACCGATGTAGAACCCTTCATAGCCCTTAATTGATCGGCAATTAAAGAAGTTCTTGAGGGATCTACCCATTTTCCAAGATGTTCTAAGTTAGTTTTATGATAAGAAATCTCGTTTCTTAACTTAAAATGATCGTTAAAATATGTGTCTTTTGTATAACAATTACAATCTGCTCGATAAGAAAAATTCAAATAATGTATTAATCCAATACCAACACCAACATTACCAAGATTGGTTTCTGTATCATTTCGTTGCCCAAAATCAGAATAAAAAACTACAGGACCAGTAATCACACCTAGCTCATGAGAGAAGCCAAATTGGCCATAACCATCTTGCTTAGAGAGCATGAAAATTAGCAATACCAAAACAATATATCTGATTTTCATAGGTATAGAAGGTTAATTGAGACAACACAAATATATAAAAACATTTCAAAGAAGAAAATTAATTAAATTTTTTAGGAATTCTGTAAATTATAGTATTAATTTTTATATATACTTTATCTTTGCATTTTAATAAACAATAACGTTTTCGTAAAATTAGTACTAATGAAAGAAAGCATAAAAAAATTTATTTCCCAGGTGGATAAATCTAATCCAAATGAACCTGAATTCTTACAATCTGTAAGAGAAGTAGCAGAAACAGTAATCCCATTTATTGAAGAAAATGAAAAGTATCAAAACGCCAAATTGCTGGAGCGAATGGTAGAACCCGAGCGGGTTATCTTATTTCGCGTTCCTTGGACCGCAGATAATGGCGACATTATGATTAACAAAGGATATCGTATCCAATTTAATTCGGCAATAGGTCCGTACAAAGGAGGTTTACGGTTTCATCCTTCCGTTAATTTAAGTGTTTTAAAATTTTTAGGATTTGAGCAAACTTTAAAAAATGCACTTACTACTTTGCCAATGGGCGGGGGAAAAGGAGGCTCTAATTTTGATCCAAAAGGCAAATCTGATGCTGAAGTTATGCGTTTTTGCCAAAGTTTTATGACAGAACTCTCCAAATATATTGGTGCAGATACGGATGTTCCAGCTGGCGATATTGGGGTTGGTGGAAGAGAAATAGGCTATTTATTTGGCCAGTACAAACGCCTAAGAAATGAATTTACTGGTGTGCTAACCGGAAAAGGTTTTTCTTTTGGTGGTTCCTTAATGCGCCCTCAAGCTACAGGGTATGGTAATGTATATTTTACTCAAAATATGCTTGAAACCAAAGGAGATACTTTAAAAGGAAAAAAGGTTGTAATATCCGGTTCCGGAAATGTAGCTCAATATGCTGTAGAAAAAGCAACTCAATTAGGGGCAAAAGTATTGACCATGTCTGATTCAGGTGGGTATATATATGATGCAGATGGAATTTCAGCAGAAAAATTAGATTTCCTAATGGATCTAAAAAATGTGAAACGCGGAAGAATAAGCGAATATGTTCTAAATACCCAAAAGCAAAATATTTTGAAGGTGAAAGACCTTGGGGTGTAAAATGTGATATCGCCATGCCTTGTGCCACACAAAACGAACTGAATGAAGAAGAAGCTAAAACTTTAATAAAAAATGGCTGTATGTGTGTGGGCGAAGGTGCTAATATGCCATCTACACCAGAAGCTATTGAAGTTTTCCTTCATGCAAAAATATTGTTCTCACCAGGAAAAGCGTCTAATGCTGGAGGTGTTGCCACTTCCGGTTTAGAAATGTCACAAAACTCTATGCGCTACAGTTGGACTGCTGAAGAAGTAGATGAAAAACTTCACAAAATAATGAAAGACATTCACCAAGCTTGTGTAACCTATGGAAAACAAAAAGATGGTTATGTTGACTATGTTAAAGGTGCTAACATTGCCGGATTTGTAAAAGTTGCCGATGCTATGCTTGCGCAAGGTATTGTGTAATCTTTAAAATGCTTTTAGTTAAAAAGTCATTCGCCATTGGCGAGTGACTTTTTACATTAATGTCTTGCAATAAATCGTATTTTAGCATGTTAATTACTAGGTGTTAAAATCAACTCTTCATGAAAAAACTGTTTTGTGTAGCTTATTTTTTACTTACAGCAAGTCTATTCTCTCAAAACTTTGAAAGACAATGGACCGGGTATTTTTCCTTCACCAACATTATTGACGTTGCACAAGGAAATGACAAACTCATAGCCGCTTCTGAAAATGCAGTATTTACTTTTGACTTTTCAACAAAAGAAATAAAAACGCTTACCTCTATTCAAGGGCTGTCTGGCGAATTAATTTCAACGGTTTATTATAGTGCAGGATATGATTTAATAATTATAGGCTATGAAAATGGTCTTATTGAAGTAATCAACCAAGACAATGAAGTACTTAAAGTGGTAGATATCTTAAATAAACCTACCATTCCACCTAATAAAAAAAGAATTAATCATTTTAATGAAACAAACGGATTTATTTATATTTCCACTGATTTTGGTATTTCACTTTATGACCCACAACGATTAGAATTTGGAGACACCTATATTATTGATGATTTTGGCGAACAAAGCAAAGTGTATCAAACAGCAGTTTTTGAAGACTATATTTATGCTTCTATGGATAACAAAATAAAAAGGGCATTAGTTGCAAATACTAATTTGATTGATTTTGAACAATGGAGCACTATCTTTAATTTTGGTTCCCTTGGCATACAAGCTTTTGGAGAGGAACTATATATGATAAACAAATCCAATATTTTATACCAATTTAATGGGACTAGCTTTCAACAGCTAACTACTTTTCCACAAACCAATAAAAACATTTTCTCTAATCAGGATTTTTTAACCGTAACATCAAACACACAAACTACTGTTTTTGATGTTAATTTCAATATCGTTTCCAATGTGTCATCGGTCCTTGATTATGAATATACCCTTTCAAACACCTTGGCGTTTAACAATAAGGTTTATTTAGGCACAAAAGAACACGGTATTTTAGAAGTCCCTTTTGGAAGCAATCAAGCTGAACAAATCCTTCCGGACGGCCCAATACTTAATAAACCATTTGCTTTAGATGCGTCTCCTAATCAGCTTTGGGTGGTTTTTGGGGAAGTTAATTTATTTTTTAATCCCTATCCATTAAGAAGGCGTGGCATCAGTCAGTTGGAAAATAACACTTGGACAAATATACCGTTTGAAGAGTTGTTTGGTGCCGTTTCTATTTCCCATATTACTATCAATCCTTCTAGCCCAAATGAAGCCTACGCTAGCTCCATGTTTAGCGGCTTATTGAAAATAGTAGATAAAGTGCCTACTATTCTATTTAATGAAACCAATAGCAGTTTGGAAGGTGCATTTAGTGATAATAGCATTCGGGTTTTGGGATCTAAATTTGACCGAGACGGAAATCTTTGGTTTGTGCAATCTGGTGCTGACCAACCATTAAAAAAATTAACAACCACCGGACAAATTCAAGGTTTTGATATATCAGCAGTACTTCCAAATCCAGAATCAGAAATTGGATTAAACAAGGTAGAAATAAGTAGAGAAGGGCATGTGTTTTTTGCATCGGCAGCTAATGGCTTGATAGGTTTTAATCCAACTGGTAATGTATTTAAAAAAATAGGTGAAGAAATTGGCGAAGGCAATCTTCCTACTACAAACGTAAGAGCCTTAGCTATAGATAATAGAAACCAACTTTGGATAGGAACGCTTAGAGGGCTTCGAGTGCTTTTTAATGTAGGAGGGTTTTTTGAAGAAGATGCAAATACAGACACACAACCTATTATAATTTTAGAAGATGGTGTTGCACAAGAATTGCTTTTTGAGCAGTCCATTACAGACATTGAAGTGGATGGGTCCAATAATAAATGGATTGCAACTTCTAACTCAGGGGTCTTTTATGTTTCCCCAAACGGTCAAGAAACGCTACTCCGTTTTACAAAAGATAATTCTCCTTTGCCATCAAATAATGTGCTTGATATTGCTATTGACCCTCAAAGTGGCGTTGTCTATTTTGCCACCCCTAATGGACTTATTTCTTATAATGGCAGCTCCACAGCACCAAGCGACAACTTATTAGCCGTTAGAGCGTATCCAAACCCTGTTCGCCCGGGATTTAACGGTAATGTGACCATTGATGGTTTAATGGCAAAATCGAATGTGAAAATAACCGATGTAACCGGTAATTTAGTTTATGAACAAATTTCAGAAGGAGGAAGTATTCTTTGGGATACCACCGCTTTTGGAAGATATAAAGTGGCTTCAGGGGTTTATTTTATTATGGTTACCAGCGATGATGCCATTGAAACAAAAATTGCCAAAGTGATGATTATTCGCTAATGCAAATTACAACAAAAGCAATAGTACTTTCTTCCATAAAATACAGTGAGGCTGACCTCATTGTAAAATGTTTTACACAAACCTCCGGTCTAAAAAGTTATTTGCTTAAAAACATTTTAAAATCAAAAAAAGGTAAATTACACACGTCACTTTTCCAGCCATTAACCTTATTAGAGCTCACTGCAAATCATAAAGACAAAGGAACTCTTGAATTTATGCAAGAGGCTAAAGTATATCACACCTACCAATCCTTACACACACAAATTCAAAAAACTTCGCTAGCCCTCTTTTTGTCTGAAATTTTAAAAAGTGTTATTCAAGAGGAAGAAAAAAACGAGGCTTTATTTTCCTTTTTAGAAAATTCTTTTGTTTGGTTAGATGGTAACGATGCTATAGCCAATTTTCACCTTCTATTTTTAATACAACTTAGTGATTATCTAGGGTTTTATCCAGACTCAAATGCTATTAATCTGCCCGTATTCAATTTAGTAGATGGCATTTTTCAAAAGGAAAGCACTAATATGTACTGTATAAATATACCAGATCATAGCGGAATTAAACAGTGTTTTGGTATAAAATTTGATGCCTTAAACACCATCAAATTATCCAAAACAAAACGAGTTGAAAGTTTAGAAATCCTTTTGTTGTATTATCAATTACATATGCAAGGATTTAAAAGACCAAAATCACTCGACGTTTTAAACCAGTTATTCAACTAAAATCGATGCATCTAAAACTATTTTTTCTTGCGGTCTTATTCATAAACTCCATTGCCTTTGCCCAACAAATACAAATTTTAGACAAACAAACCTTACAACCACTTGCTGACGTTGCACTTTATAATGAAGATAAAACAAAAGGCGTTATTTCTGATTTTGACGGTCGAGCGTCTTTAGATATTTTCACTAAAACCGAAAAAATAAATATTCAATATACCTCACACAAAAAAATTACCCTCACAAAAAAACAAATTTTAGAAAATAAAAACCTTATATTTTTAGAACCCGAAGCTAGTGGATTAGATGAAGTGGTTCTCTCAATAACACGTTTTTCACAAAAAAAATTAGACATACCGCAAAGCATCATTAGTTTGAACAGTGAAGAAGCACTTTTTTTCCAACCACAAACCACGGCGGACCTTTTAAGCAATAGCGGAAAAGTGTTTGTGCAAAAAAGCCAATTGGGAGGCGGAAGCCCAATGATTCGTGGATTTTCTACCAACCGATTGTTAATGACCGTTGACGGTGTACGGATGAATACGGCCATATTTCGTGGCGGAAACATTCAAAATATTTTGTCCATCGACCCATTTGTTGTGGAAAATACGGAAATTATTCTGGG
>Ga0100381_1004905_pt1 | contig 11185 bp, 11 predicted proteins | sample CryGeymeta201505_FD_80416 | JGI IMG/M metagenome (GOLD analysis project Ga0100381, IMG submission 80416) | Groundwater microbial communities from Crystal Geyser aquifers in Utah, USA - Crystal Geyser metaG 2015-05 | ecosystem: Environmental > Aquatic > Deep subsurface > Groundwater | place: USA...
ATTCGAAGGATGAGTTTATCCAGTGAGGAGCGTTGAATTTCAGGCTAAGAGTAGTCCTTCAGATTGTCGTAAAATTTCTTTTCGACCATTCGGAAGATGATACCATCGCATACTCTTCCTGTTCTTCCTGCTCTCTGATTGCAACTGGCTTTGCTTGCCCATACTAACTCCAAATTTTACATTCTGCTCCTCTGGTCAAATCTGACCTCCTTTGAGAGGCAAAAATCAATGACATATTCGACTCCCAGCACTGTAATTGAACTTTCAGCGATATTAGTGGCAATGATGATCTTATGTCTGCTGCCTGTCTTCTACAACAACTTTTTAGAGATGTCATCGTTGAGAATAGATGAATGGACGTTGAGTATTTCCATATATTTTTGGACATTTTCGGCTCTGAAGAAATCCCGAATGTATTCGCTGAGTTGCTCAATTTCCGCGAGCCCAGGCATGAAGATCAGAACTGACGACTTATTTCGATTATCTTTGTTCCTTTTGACCAGTTCATCAATGATCAGTGTGACAGATTCATAGAGTTATCTATTGGTGCTGGGGTACTTATCGCTGAAAATGACGCCTCCCCAACTGTTGTTGACTACATTACCTGGGAGAAACCTTTTCATTGTATCTAGATAGTAGTATTCTCTTTTGTATTTTCCCGGCTCAGTCACATTGATGCTGGGGCAGGGACTCTTCGAATTCAAAAACCCAAAGCCATACTTTTTCTCTAACCTATTCTATTCATCACTGCTGCTTTCAGATTATTATTCTTCTTAATCTGAATGGCTCCTCCGCATTCTTCTTTCTTGCTTTTCCTTTCTCTATTGTTCCCTAGCTTCTGCAATTCTCAAGTAGTAGTTTTTTTCTTTGAGGATCTTGTCGACATGATCTGAGGCAAAGTAGTAGCGGAAGAGATGATTGTCGATGGTGGCACTCATGAGGATGATTCTTACTTTTGGGAATTGTCTGATGACTCTTTTGATGGTTAGCAGGATGAAATCTGTGTCGATGTCCCTTTCGTGGACTTAATCCAACACAATGAAAGGATATTCCTCGAAAAATTCAGTGCTATGAACCAATCTTTGCAGGAAGATGCCATTGGTGACAAAAACTATCCTATTTGTCGGTTTGATCTCTGATTTCATGCCAATTTGATAGCCTATTTGCTTTTCTTCCATCATCTGTTTGTCCAAAATGGAGTGGAGATTCATGACTGCAATTCTTCTGGGTTGGACGCACATGATCTTCGCTTTCTAGTCCTTTATTTATCGGAGGTATTAGTATATCAATCTCGGGACTTGGGTTGATTTGCCACATCCTGTTTAACCGGTCACCAACACAAATTGATTTTTTGTGATCGATTCCATGATCTATTCTTTTTTGCGGAAAATTGGTAACTGATTCATAGGTTTTGGCACTCTCTCTTTGATGTTGAGTTCTGGGCACTTGGGATAAATGAACCAATCCAAGGGCTTTGGTTAGTCAAATACTTCATCTTTGTCTGTTTCTTTCTATCGGGGAGCTGGTATTTATTCTCTTTCTTTATTGGACTATTCTAGTTTGATGCGATCTAGTTCCAGCAACATTCTTTCTTTTTCCTTCTGTTTCTTTTTCTCCTATAATGTTTCCTTCTTACCCTGTTCAATCCGACGTCTCATGATTTACTGATGCTTGGCTGCATATTATTTCTCGAGGTCGAAGCTGAGGGAAGATTATGAGTCGTCACTGTCTGAGCTTGCTCTATTGGTTGGTCTCATATTGGATGGTTGACTCTAAATAATTAACTTAACTAGCGAATTGCTCTGTTTTATAAATCAAACCGCAAATGGGAAACAATAGCAATTCTCAAACTGCCAATGTAGCATAAAAATTCAAAAATACCTGTCACTAAGGTCTATCAGATTGGTTCTATGATGCATCATAGAAAATGTTGGTGGCACCTGTCAAAATACAAGAAGGGATGTAAGCTTGGCAGAAAGATGTGGACCCTCTTATGAAAAGTCATCATCTTTTTCTGCCTTTCAAGTATATCAATTATGACAACTAGTGGCGAGATGGATGTTGTATGATGGATGATCCAAGTCATGGGTAAAAATGGCTCTATATAGGCTGAGAATATGTCATGTGTTCTATTTACCGTTTTTTTATACGTTGGAGAAGGAAATTATCAGCAGGCGACAAAAGAATTCCTTCTTCAAGGAGCAGTAGATTTGGAAGTTGATGAAGTATCTCAGCAAAGGAGTGGCAGAATGGATGACGGTTTATCCTCAGTAAAAATTGGGAGTTTTATGTCCCAGCAATATTCTCATTAATCCTCAGGGACAAGTTAGAATAGTCACCAAAATAAGCTTCTTTTTACAGGTGTATGCATCAATGAACTAGTACTATATTCCACCAGAAAGTAGATAGACTTTAACCATCAAAAATACCTTAAATCCAAATAGAGACTCTCGAGCAATTGAAGCTTCTTTAATTTACAGCATAGGAGCAGTTTTACTCGAGGTGGCAACTTTGACCCTCGTAGACTATTAAGATTTCGGCCAAGGTGAAAAGTAATAGACTCTAAAAGGTCTTCACTATAGTTGGTAGGTAAAGGACCTCCTAGCAAGCATGTTAGACCCTATCTCAATGAGACGAATCACTTTGAGGCAGATATTGTAGTTATCCAAGTTAAACAAAAGTAAACATTGATAGTAATGTGTGATATGAATCAATTGTCTGTTAGTTTGTTGCAGGTCTATTCAATGTAGGAGAGAATTTATTCATGGGTCTACTCGCGGACTGCCTTCTCATCCTCAATTTCCTTCTTTGCCTTCAGGGTCAGGTCTCTGATGAGGCCATAAATCTTGGTGCTGTTTTCTTACTGTTTTTCCTTGAAATCTTTGTTCATTTTGTCGCAGTGAGCCAACTCCTCAGATATGATTTCTCCAAGCTTTTACTCCTCTTGCTGTCTGGCAGAGGAATGTTCGATGACCTCGTTCATGAGGCTAGGGACATCATTTTTGAGGGTAGTGGTAATTTGTTCCAAAAGGTCGGTTCTTTCTTGTTTTTCTTTTTCGAGTTCGTTCTTGAGCATTCTCAATTTTTTCTCCATGACCTGAATGAGTTGATTTTCTTTTTCCTTTCTCTGCACAATTTCTCCTTCTATTTTTGTACTCAAAAATTCAGACAACTGTTCCAATTCCTGTAGCTGATTCTGGGCTTCTTGTTCATAGACGGCATTATTCTTCATAGCAAAACAAAGTACCTGCTCGAGTTGACTAAGCAATTGCCCTGCTTCTGTGCGAAGAGAGTTGACTTCGGTTTCATGTTTGTGTTGGAATGCGTTCATCTTTTTGGATATGTTTCTGAGTTATGAAGAAAGGTACGCTAATTTGTTTTCTAGGAGGTCGTTAGCAAGAGCTGCCTTATTTTTGTGGCTGAACCTTTAGTTGATTTACTACATTTTATCTTTAAGGTTGAGTCTCTTGGCCATATTCGAAATTGTTATATTATATATCGAATAATAGAATTCATACAATTAGATGACAAAAAGCCTTGAGTCATTATCCTTTGTTCGGGTATTTTATTCTTCCTCACTTTTTAATAAAAAAACTGAGATCACTGACCCTGAATTCAAGTAGTTAATTTCCTTTTGTTATAATTAATCGAAATGAATTCGGAATAATAGTCATTCCGGGAGATCTATGGCTTTCCATAGCAGTAGTTGGTCACTGAGAAGGGCAAACGCCGTCATCGTCGAAAACAGGAAACGGAGAAGACTGAACACAAAGCTTAGTCTTTTGATCGGTTCGTTCGAAAGACCAAGAATGTAGTCTTGTTCGCTCAGAAGCTCAAACAACAAATTGGTCGTAATCACATATTCGATATGCACACCCTTACTCAGAAATAGCTCTAATACCTCGAGAATTAGTCAACTGAGCCTGCGATAACGACTTGCTTCGATAACGAAAACAAGTTTGTTGTCGCTGTCTAGGTAGTTGTCCTTTTAATCTTAATCTTCTACGCCTGGAAAAGCACCTATGAAATAGCCTTTCTCTATGAAGAAACTTTAGTTGCAGTCAACTATTTAACTATGATTATTCTGGCTGTGCATGTAGGAGTATTCTGCATGACATAGTACAAAACAGATATGTATGAGACTCTGACGGAGTGCAGGCAAATATGGCAAATATATGTGAAATAAAAATGTGCCAAGGACATTGCTACCATCATTCTGATCATTCTTCAAACTTCAAGGGTCGATTTTTTAATTGATGGTGGAGCAGTTCCTGCAGTTCTGAGGTTAATTACTTTTTATCTGGTGTTTTAAAGGATAAGGTAGTCGGCCCGCAAGATCTAGGATGCTTTTGTCTTGTCAACCAATTCCTAAACATTTGTTGCTTTGCTCAAGTTGGTCTCACAGTTATTTATGTTACTCCATTTTGTCTCAATTCTTCTTAACATAATGTCTGATCTGGAAGCGCTAATGGGAAGGCATAATACTTGGGTAAAACAACAAAATTTCGAAACAGATAGTGATTTCTAAAAATATATAGCTGGATTCTACTGGGCTGTCACTATCTTGTCCTCAGTTGGAGGTAACGTCTTCGCAGCAAGTATTTGTATTTCTATTCAGATTATGTTGAAAGGTTAATTGTATCCATCTTGGGAATCATCTGTTGCATGAGTTTTGGATATTTTGTCAGCATGATTGGGTCATTGATCAAAACGCATACAGAAAGGGATGAAAAATATCAGAAAGAAAATCGATCTCTCAATCGGTATCTTAGTAACTTGACCTTGACTCATGAACTAAGACTGAAAATAAGAGGACATTTATTGAATAGGCACAAAGTCGAAAGAACTTTGGATTCGGGATCAGAACAAGTCGTTCTTGAAAGTCTCAACACAAAATTGCGAAATAGCCTGCTTGCTGAAAACAATACAAATATTCTCAAAAAAATCAGTCAATTTGAAAAATTCAAACCTGAGACCCTAACTTCACTGGCTCAGATCATCAAGCGAGTGATCTTTGCTCCAGAGCATATCATCTACTCAAACAAGACTGAAGAAAGGAAACTTTGGTTGATAGACAAAGGTAGTGTTGATGAGTATACCAACAATTTCGAAAACTGTGCCTTTGAGAAGCAAATAGCTGAGTATGATCAGAATTCTCCTGTAGTTGGCTGGATCAACTTCATCACTCAGAATAAGTATAAATCAACAACAAAAGCCACTCAGCTTACAGTGGCCTATGAACTGGATTAGCATAAGTTTAGAACTGTTCTTCTCAACCATCCAAAAGATTACTACAGAATAATGGAGATGAAGCAGCTCTTAATTGAAAGCAAGAAAAAATATGTTCATAAATGTATGTCCTGTGATAGATACACCCACAATGTCATCAACTGTCCGAGGATACATTATATCAGAAGAGATGTGATATCGATGGCCAACCAGATAAAAAGAATGGAAAAGTTCAGGCTAGGTCTAAGCAATAAGAAGTATAAGCGGGAACTGTTGAGAGATAACTGGAAGGTAAACTTCAAGAATGCTTAGCTCTTAGGCAAAACTGACATGATTCAGGGCAAGCATGAAGAAAAGAAGAGTTTGTCAATGACAATCGAATATTTCTTGAAAAAATTGAACAACTTTCAAAGCCAAAAAAGTATATCCAACAAACATATTAGGAGGCAAGGAAGCATATCGAGTCGTGTTGAAGAGTTGTAGCAAACACAGAATGGTGACAGATCACAAAATTACTCCATAACTTCAGAATGGAGCGGATCAACAGATGGAGAATCTGTCAAACCTGACCCTTTTGAGGTGGTATTGATGGATCAAGACAACAAGTAGTATTTCCCCCATCATAACATTGAATAGCTTTTAAGGGAGTACAATAACCACATGAAGGGCAAAAGCTTCAAGGATATATCTCATAACAAAATATTCACTTTTAAGAAGGACAAAGAAAGACAATGATCTATTTTTATTTTATTTTCCCTATTTGATAAACTATAGAAGTTCAGGTTGTAATTAACTAATATTTTAAACATAACCGATTCAAATGACCAACAAATTTAGCAGCACAACTGCCTCTTTCAATACCTCAGCTTTGTTCAAACAAGAAGAGCACATCCGATAAATTGCTCAGAATTAGTTCATGGTTTTGTTTGATGATATCAAAGTCGAGATCGAAACTAAAATTAAATCCATCGATAAGAATATCAGTGAAATCAAGAGAGATATCAATCGACTTGAAAAGCAAAATAAAGTGCAGAATAATCTAGCAGAGGTTGTTGAAAAATTAGACAAGATCTAGGCAGAAATGCAAATATTGAGATATCATCAGCAGTTTGAACTCAAAACGTCTAGAGCTAAATCATTCGATAAGGAAAGAAAACCTATCTTCAGGAGAAGTAGTGGAGAGCAATAAGATTTTGGTAGTCTTATCTTAGGACTTGAAGATTAAAGTTAGAAAAAGGCCAAAAAGAGTTCAAAAAAAAAATAATGGAGTATGCCTCCTCTCCCTATGTGTGGATAACCTAGTTCATAAAACTCAAATATTACAGGTCCTTGTCCCAAGAGAGAAGAAAGGCCGAAACAAGAAGAGTCAATTGTCAAGAGGCATGTGGTGTTGTAGGACAGCAAAAATTTACAAAAATGGCTGGGCGATAGTGGCAAAAGCAGCGCATTTGCTGGCTGTTTGGATCAGATAATCAAGGAAGAAGATATAGAATAATCTGTGTATTATTGATTTTAAGTACCATCATGTTTACTACTCTTGCTATCAGTGAAGTGAGTGTCCCAAAAGGCCAAACATTCTGCTCAGCCAACCGATCACCCATATAAGCAGAATTTTGGCTCCTTTTTCTTTGTTATCTTTTGAGGCTTTACTCGCCAAAACAAGACTTTTGAGGAGAGCCTTTTTGAAACCAATATGATGTGAGGCTATCTTTACACAACTTTCAGCTAAGATCTTTACTTTCAGCTCAGGAAACTCATCTCTATCAAAAAATGAGCCAGTTTCTTTCCTCTTACGAAAAGCTTACTGAATCGCATCGTTTTTCTATTTTTTGTCCATTATGGTCTCTTGAAGATTCTTGATTTTCTACTATTTTTCTTAAAGAGTGCCCTCTTCCTCCTTAGGAACATGTTGGCTTGATCTTCTGGGAGGTCTTTGAGCTGTGGCTGAACTCAGCGATATTCTTCCTTGTGGGTTGGCAGTAGGAGCCTGAGTTGCTGTGTAAATGTTGCTGGTCTCGCTGATTTTTTATAATTTATCCGGATGCGTAGATCCTTTACTTTTCATAAAGATTATAAGATAACAAATTTAAATTGAGAGAGAATCAGACAACTACGAAAAAAGTAATCAGTTGACCCACCCATTCTAAGCAATTCTTGATTTTTTAATGCTGAAGTGATGCTTTTTCTGACTGCTGTAATTTCTGCTCAATCTGGTACTATAAACTTTCTGCTGCTTGAAAAATTTCTTTTGTTTTTGTCTCTGCACCTCAGGAGACGGTTTTACGACAAGCAATCTTTCAGCTAATCTAATGTTTTCCATTTTATAAAAATACTTATCCAAAGGTTTCATTCTCATCTACTCCAGATTGATTGAAATTGTTGATCTGGATGGGTTGTTCTTGCGAGATGAAGATTAGGTTTTTAGGCGTTTTTTGCTGACGATCGACTGATGCTTGGCCTGGAAATACTGACTAATGGCTTAGCTTCGTTTCAGTTAGAGACTGAAATGCCTATTTTTTGGGATCAGCTCGCTGATAGGTGGTAGAGACATTTTCTTATTGTTGAACAAAGGACTAGGATACTGAGCTGTTTTTTGAGACCGATGCATATCTCTATTCGTGTTGGCAGGTATGGACTGTCCCAATCTCGGTCTGCATACTATCTCTCATACCTTGCTGTAAGATTCGCCTTTTCACGTTAGTATTCTTTATGATGTCGGATGTATTCTCGTATGGTAGTCATTTTTTATTAACTTTAATTAGTACTCATAGCTCAATCATTTCTTCTTCTCTAACTTATTGAAATTTTCAGGACGGGTCTGCATTTCGATTGTCTTGAAAAATCTCCACAACAAGACAAGGACAAATAGTTTTAAGAGCATCTCATTGGTGTGCCAGTAGTTTTCATTCACGTATCTGATTTTCTAGGTTTACAGGGGGCCGTAGAGGAGAACTCCTAGCAATTCGTCGTTTTCGGTTAGAGCATTGCTGATGGAGAGATTGCCGGATTATGGTACTCTCACAAGGTATTGTGTGGTCTTGTCAAATTTGACGCCATAGATAGAGTTTTTTGTTATTATATCGCTGTGCATTGCAATCTCTCTATCTTTCTGCTCAACTCTGTATTTTTTCAATTCTGCTTCAAGGTCAAAATCTGCCTTCCTGGTAAGCTGTCTCATCAGTGGCAGGACTAGTTTAGCTTTATGTGGAAGGACAGCTAGCACGGTCGAGAATGGAGCCTAGGTGTGGAAGTTAAAGGTATGCCTTTTGGTGGCAAGCAGCCATCGTTCAAATAATTGCTGGTGGATGCGCATATCTCAATTATAAATGCTAAATCAGGGCATCGGCGATGGGCTCACTACATAGATTTGGAGTTGACCTAGACAAGGGGAATTTCGATCGTTTAGAGTTCACTTCGAGGATCAAGGCCAAAACTTTATGCAATTGGAATATACCGTTGTTGAGTATGATTTTACTAACATTGCTAATCGAGATGTTAGGTAATGTATCGGCAGTATGCGAGCAAGACGAAATGGGCGACTAATACTAGACAGAGCAAGACGACTTCGATGATGAGAGGGGGGTCAATTGCGAATATTTTCTTCATTGAATATTATATCACATAAGAACGATACTTTCACTATTTTTTATCACCCTAGTTCTTCTTGCTCTTATCGGCTTGTTCGGCCAAACTCATTGCTATGGCTTGCTTGACCAGTTCCTACTCATCTTCATATACGCCAAAATTGAAGTTCATCATCTATCCTTACTCTTCAACCTATTTTTCTTTCTTCTTCTTGTCTTTATCCTTTTCACGTTCTTTCTTCCTCTACTACATGTATTCTTTGTCGGATTTGACGAGATCCTCGACACAGAGGCCGTAGTAGAAGAAGGTAGCCACTTACTAGTATATCTATTCGGGTCTGTCAGAGTTGTGATCTCTATGTTTAGGGGATAAGTACCCTTATACTATTTTAATGCGCTTATCTGTCCCTCCATAAGCTTTGTGGAGGTCGACAGAATGCTGAGGGATGATGAAATCATCATCTTTTCCATGAATGAAGAAAGCAGGAATATAAGCCTGTTTGACATGATTTCCGATAGGGTCAAGATGTTCGATATTGAACTTGTGCTGAATTAGATAGACTCATACTTTTTCCTTGATGGTTGATTTGAGGAAACTGAGAGCTATTCCACTGAACATGGACAGTCCTCCACCATGTTTTTCAGCCAGCTATTTTGACAATTTTTCTAAGTTAGAAAAAGGAGAGTCCAGCACCACACAACCTATCTAGTGGTTCTTGTCAGCATACATCAGAGCTGTGACTGCTCCCATGCTTCTTCCCCAAATTCCAATGCTGCTGACTGTTCCCAATCCTCTCAAATACTGGAAGACAGAATCAACGTCGTCTCTCTCGTAGTATCCTAAGGATATGTATTCACCTTCCGAAAGTCCACAGCCCGCGAAGTCGAAGGTGAAGACTGTGATTTATCGGCTGATTAAATAGTGGACAATTCTTTGGCTGAGTGAGTGACAATTTACCCTTAGAGTCGGCAACTGGCATTACCGTGTAGATAAATGACACAGGGCAGATCTTTACAAGGTCGGTTGTAAGGTTGATAGTGACTGCACTGCAATTTTAGCTTTTGTTTATTAATGATCTCGACATCTGTGCGTTCGATTTTCATGGAATGCCGTTTGAACAATTTACGACCTAAGTCTAGTAATGGATACCTAGATCCTATACTGTGTATTATGCTCGGGGTGGACGAATGATGGCCTTCCATAACTGTTCGTAGCCTCCTATCATTCACACTTATAAGAATTATACCATCTCATGCTATACTATACCACCACAAGATCACATATGAAATGTCAGAATTGTAACATTCTTAAAGCTTCTGGCTCATAAAATTCATAATTCATTGGCATTAATATTTTCTTGAGAAAGGAGTTACTTCAAAAAGAAGAGTATTTTTTTGTATGAAGTGTAGAAGGAAGTTTGGAAAGAGAAAATAATGTGGATAATGATATATTTTGGAGAATGCCAGTAGACGATGGATTGTTCAAGGGCGACGATATTCTATAATTATACGGGTTATGGAGAGGTAGAAAAAAACGAACCTCGCCATTGAGGAACTTGGCATAATCCTCAGTCCCTAAGATGAAAACGACAAGTACGAGCTGGGAGATCTTCTATGTTAGATACTCGCATATCCCACCATTGAAGAGGCTTAGCAACATCGCAAAGCCAACCGTCTTGGAAATTTCGATTTGCTAGCATAGCAAACCCGTCTCTTGACGCTCCTCAATGACAATGTAGCTCATCTCTGAAACAGAACACCAATTAGCTCAAGTTATGCTCATGCTGTGGAAACATCATCAACCAAAGCTAAATATCTTTCTGTTGCCCCCTCTCGCAAATCAGACTTGGCATCGGGGTGCGTCTCTACTTCTCAACGCTTATTTACTTCATCATCACCTTCCTCGTCGCTTTCTTTTTGTATGCTCTCTACACGATGATTACCAATATCAATGCCAGCAGTAATTATTCCTTAATGCAGAATAATAATTTTAACAGATCTGTGCACAGGATGGAGATTGTTCAACTGCTAACCTGGGTCTTGGGTCGAAGTTTACGGGGAGGGAAGGGTTTAAAAATTAACTTGCGGTGCAGTCAGTACTCGGATTTATGTATGTACTGGTTTGGGGATTTCTGATCATTCGTAAATATTCAAGTGATCGGAAGTTAGATGTGGACCTCAAAGGTGATTGGTTGTCAGCTTCTGATTTTACGCTCATGTTGACTGGTTATCCGAAGAATTTGATCAATCCTCACAGTTATGATGAAACGCTCAAAAATGTTCAGAAAATATTCGAAGATTACTAGGTAGAAATGAAATCAAGGATACCTTTTGAGGTCAAAAAGCTCAGTATCGGCTACCCACTATATGAA
>Ga0100381_1004907_pt1 | contig 11182 bp, 12 predicted proteins | sample CryGeymeta201505_FD_80416 | JGI IMG/M metagenome (GOLD analysis project Ga0100381, IMG submission 80416) | Groundwater microbial communities from Crystal Geyser aquifers in Utah, USA - Crystal Geyser metaG 2015-05 | ecosystem: Environmental > Aquatic > Deep subsurface > Groundwater | place: USA...
CCCACCCCCAACCCCAACCCCAACCCCAACCCCTAGGCATGACTCGATATGAAAACTATATAAAATCATTCATAATCTTCCAAATTGAAGAGCTGTATCTCTTTCCCATTCAATGTCATCACATTTCCTCCTTTACCCAGGTCATTCAGGTCCCAATCTGCACTCAGACCACGATCTCCCTTTTTCAGCATGCCTAACACCCTAGTCTGCCTACTCTGATCGCCAGTTGCTCCTCGACTCTGAGGAATAGTGCTTATTCCCTCAAAATCAATAAATGGTGAGCTGACTCTTTACTCATTACTTTATCTGCTTTAGCATGGGACAGACAAACACGATTCATATAGACTTTTGCTAACCTGAGCCAGTTCTTTTGTGAATTTAGTACAAGTTTAGAATTAATTTACCATTTTTTCAGCATCAGTCTTATTTTCTCTGACCCCTTCGTTTGTCTCTCTTCTGCACTTTGATAACTGTTCATATGTGCTATTGAGTTGCTAGCTGAAATTATAGTCGAATTGCTATATTTATGTTAGCATCCCTCTCACATAATGTTGAAATTCCATCCTTATCTAGTATGTATGTTCCTGCATTTCCTCCACATTTTTTTTTAGAATACCTACTTCCTTCAGGCCAAATTAAGTCCTGTTTTTAATACTCTATCCTTCCTAAAGATCGACTGTCATGTTGTTAAATTTTCGATGTGTTTCGTAAGGAAAGTTGCTTACATTTAAGACAGAGATGGTGGACTTCTGTTTGAGGCCAGGGCCCGTCCAGAAATTAAACTCATCTCTTAAATTGACCGTCATCTTATCTCTTGCAGTGTCTGGCTTTTTGCTTCTCTCCTCTCTCGTACTCGATTGTTTGCGATTCCCTAGACCAGTGCTCACCGATCTCCTTTTGTTGGCCGTCAGATTCATATAATTCTGGTCACCTGGAGCATATCCCGCTCTAGAAGGACTATGCTTTTATACAGATTGGGTGCTCAAATGTAAAGAAAAAGAGCCTCCTTGTTTGCGTACGATCAAAGGTTAACTATTTCGCTTGGTGAATATGTCAGGAAGAGTGCTCAGACTCATTTGGATCTCTTTTGTAATTATAAAGGAATAAAATTATTAGATTGGGTGGACATATTTTCTCGGAGGAAAGTATGGCCTCAACATGGATAAAAATGAGTAGAATCAGGAGTGCCGTAGTGTTGCGTTTCCCACCATCGCCAAGTTCCTCACTTTTAAGGAGTGTGGGTCTCCTAAATGCTTTTCCTTCGCCTGCTCGTACTCCCTAATCAAATACGGGTTTGAAACGTCTATCTTGAAACCGATAGGGTTTGTGATCGGATTGTGGGATTTTCTGAACTCTTGAGAAGCGCTAGGACTGCCATAGCTTTGAATTCGGCTGCGGGTCTGAGCCTTCAAATCCTAGTCATATCTTCTTTGGTCTTATTTTTTCCTAGCTCTCTATATCTGCTCAGCCTCAGCTGCGTTAATCTGGTACCTCGACACCTGCGACTGATAATTGAGTTCTTCTTCTCGTTCCCTTGATTTCTTTCTTTAATTTTCCTCGATTTGACTCTGCAGGAAACTTCTGAGCATGTCTTTTTCTTGGCTCATTTTGAAAGCTCTATCTTCCTGATCTTTTGCGACTCTCTGCTGCAGCTCCTAAATTTACTTCCTTTGGAATTATGCTCTATGCTGTTATTTTTATCTGTCGCTGATGGCTGCCTTATTGCGGTATATATTCTGAAGAGTGTTTTGGTTCTCCATGAACTGGCTGTAGTATTGCTTGTAAACAGAGTCCTTCTGGGTCTCGATCTGGTTCCTCAGCAACACTTTTTTGTTGTATTCGTCCTTCTCCCTCTCTCTCTCCTCCTTTTATCTTCTTTTTATGTCCTCTCTTATTGCCAGCTATTCAAGAGCCTGCCTTTTTTGTTCCTACATCAGCTGTCTCCTGCGTATGTAGTCTTCTTCTAAAGCTCGGCGATTGACCTAATGCACCATTCTTTCCTGCTCAATCGCCCTCCTCTTCTCTTCCTCAACTCTCCGTCTTTTCTCCTCCCCCAACTGTAAGTACTCTTTGCCTAGTTCATGCTTGACTGTTTGCTCATTTGCCTTGAGAGCAGCCATCTCTTTCTGCATGTACTCCTGGTTCCTGATAGCTTCCTCCAACTCTTTCCGTTTGTTAAGAAGGGCATTGTGTCTCTGTTACAATTTCATGATCTGTGTGTGGTCGTAATCATTTCTGGATAATGAGTCGCATACTTGACAATTTTAGAATTGAGAGTGTGAATTTCCTTGTTGGTGGCGTAGATGTCTCCATCGAGTTGGCGTTGGATACCTTGGTACTGATCAAGAGTGGGCTGTGGACTGTTGGAGTAAGAAGGAGATCGCTATCCGCCGTACATTAGTGTTTATTGCGAAATATAAAGGGAGTTGCATTTGCCCATGATAACAGTGTAATAATGTTATTGATATTGATAAGGATAGTAGGACGAGTAGGAAGTAAAGTCAGTATGAAAGATCAACAGTCACAAGTAGTAGCCCATCTCACGTAGGTTTTTCCGCAAGGTTGCCTCTTTCCCTTCCAGTGAATCTTCTTGCCCTTCTTAGGAATAGGGAACTGTCCTTCGAAATGAGAGCAGGGAGCGACCTGGAGAACGTGCTGGTGTCCGTTGTGATCATGGCAGTGGATGTTGTGTCCGTGGATCTCGTCAATCTGGCACTCTCCGGTTTCGTAGTTGTCGTCGAAGCACTCACATCCGAAGTCGGCATCAGAGGCTGATCCGTAGTGGTTGATGTAGGCACTAGATTTGCAGTCGTATTTGTAGAGAATCAGATCCTTAACAGCCTGAACGTGGCTCTGAGCAGCACCGTATAGTTGACAAATGTAGTTGTCGAAAGTATCCTTGAGAATGTGGACTTTGCACTCAACATCACCTTCAAGCTTGGCAACAGCACAATCGACCTTGTTCTGAGCCTGATCTTCAGCGCAGGACAGTTGAGATTCAATGCCAGCCTTGCCTTCTTGAGCAATTTTGTTGATGATCCATTGAGTGATGGTGATAGAGTTGACGTTCAGGGTCTGAGTGTATCTTTGGTTGTTATCAGAGTCAAGCTCAATGCATTGTCCTGAAGAGGCAGGCCAGTTGCTGTTGTATATGCTGTGGCAAACACCAACTTCAGCTTTAGCAGCACTCCAGTTGGGAATACCTCCATTGAAGAAACTGTAGCCTGATCCAACTGAGGGGCTATTGAAACCACCATTGACGATGATGTTCTGCCAGTTGTTGTACTGAGAAGAAAGGACCACGTTATCAATGGTGAGACCATAGGAGTCACTAGCGGCAGCTCCGTCGAATTGAAGAGTGTTTGTTCCAGCTTTAACATGAACGAAGGTAGTGAAGGTGTGGACATTATAATCAGAAGGAGTGAGAGATGCAATGACGACGTTGTTCCAGAGGACATTTCCCCATGAGGTGAAAGGAGAAGAAACACCGTTCTTTCTGGCGGCAAACTGGAACTGAAGTTTGAAGGTGATGGATTTTCCGCTAGGAATGGCTTCATCACAGTCAACGAAGGAGATAAGGGCATTGCTTGAATCGAAGTTCCACTTCTGAGTGATTTGGTAGTTCCTGTTGCCATCAAGTTCGACGACTTGGGAGTTCCACTGGGAGTTGTAGATCTTTCCCCATCCGATTTCGATTCCAACCCCTTCCCAACCTTGGACATTGTTGGAAATGCTCCATGAGTATCCGACGTCGGGTTGTTCGAAATTGCCATTGACGACAATGTTGGTGTTGGTTCCGTCTCTCTTGAGAATGACATTGTCAACAGTCAGGCCGTAGCTGTCATCAGTGCCAGTTCCTTCAATTTGGAGCTTGTTCTGTCCAGGTTTGACGTAAACAGTGATAGTTTGAGTATGAACATTGTAGTCAGAAGGAACGATAGAAGCAATTATGACGTCGTTCCAGAGAATGTTGCCTTGGCATGACTTGAATTAAGTGTCCTTTCTGCAGGCCCAAGAGAAGGTGAGATGGAATTTGTTGGTCAAAGGTTGAGGAGTTGTGGGAGGGAGAGGAATGGTGGGAGGACAGTATCCAGGTTTACCGGGAAGATATGGGCATTCGACTGTGGGAGCACAAGGGGCATTGGGAGTACAGATGTTAGGTTCAGGGATGCAGATTGAAGGAGGATTGACAGGGGGAGGACAAACCACATCGGGAACGTCCTGGCTGCAGACTTCGATTTCGGGGCAGTCGATATCAGGTTTGCATGTTGGTGGTGGGCATGTTTGAGGGCAATCGATTTGAGGAACGAGACATCCAGGCACAGTGATGGATCCTGAGCCTGAACCGGAGCCACATCCGGATCCGGAGCAGCCGCAGGAACATGATCCTGAGCTTGAGGAGCTGGAACATGTACAGGTTCCGTAGACGAGAGCGATAAGAAGGATGGCGAAGAGAATCTTCTTCATTATTAATTTATTCCATTTGACAATTCCTTCCAATTTAAGATCAAAGATAACTGGAAGTTTGGAATATAATTAGATCCTTCCTTCTCGCAGCAAATATCCTCTCCCTTCCCAGCCTATCCATCCCTGGAACACAATAATATCAACAGTACCCGACTTGCACCCACCGTCAACCGCATAATAATCCTGATCAATTCTCATGATCGGCAGATGTAGTCACTCTATCCGAAACTGCAGACTCAACCAATAGCAAGCATATATTACAAGAGCATCCTTGACACAACTACTATCTAAAAAAATAGATGAATCTATCAGAAACAGATGAGGAAGCGAGTCAATATGTCGACAGTCAGCACCCCGAAATACTTTTAATTTCCAACAATCATTCCAAACCGAGTCAGATATCTAAAGAGAAGAGTTCACAAGTACTTTCTAATAGAAAAAGTAACATACAAGAGCGGAAAGACGGCATGACAAATTTTAAGAAATTACTAAAAAGAACCAATTAAATGTATTCCAAAGAGTAAGAAAACAACAAAGCTCCAATGATTTTTTACTTCTCAATTAAAATAATATCATTTGTACTATGAGTTTATTAATATCGAACATTTAATAACAGCATCATTTGAGCTGCAGTCTCAGCACAAAAGGAAGAATGCCTCCATGTCTAAAGTAGTTCAATTCCACGTCGGTCTTTAGACTGCTGCGAACCAAAAACTTCTTGCCGTTTGATAAAGAAATCTACACATCTTGACTGGGCTTAAGGTTTTCGAAGTCCAGGTTGATGGTCACCTTTTCGGTTCCATCCAGACCATGAGTTGAGGCATTTTCTCCATTGATGAAAGTCAAAGGCAGGATACCCATACCTACTAAATTGCTTCTGTGAATTCTTTCGAAACTTTCGGCAATGACAGACCGAACCCCCTGAAGATAAGGACCTTTGGCTGCCCAATCTCTACTGGATCCAGTACCGTACTCCTTTCCTCCAATGATGATCAGTTGATGACCTTCACTTCTGTACTTTTGAGCAGCATCAAATATGTCAAGGACCTCTCCAGTGGGAACATGAACAGTTTGAGGACCGACCTTTCCTTTCATCATCTTATTTATGATTCTGATGTTGGCAAAAGTACCCCTTGCCATAATGAGATCGTTTCCTCTCCTTGCACCATAAGTGTTGAAATCTTTCTTCTCGATACCTCTTTCTTTCAGGAATCTGGCAGCAGGCGAAGAAAGAGATATGTTACCAGCTGGTGAAATGTGATCAGTTGTGATTGAATCTCCGAAAAGAGCTAAAATATGGGCTTCTTTGATAGGTTGCCACTGGAGGAGCTCTTTCTGGACATTTTGGAAGAAGGGAGGATTATGGATATAGGTCGAATCTTTGTTCCATTCGAAATGAACTGATTCTTTGACTTTTAATGAATTCCATCTCTAGGTTCCATTTGCTAGTTTGTTGTATGTCTCCACAAATATTTCAGGCTTAATGACAGTCTCTTCAATCTTCCTGATCTCGTCTCTAGAAGGCCATAAGTCTCTGAGGTACACTTCCTTTCCTTCGCTGTCAATGGCCATGGGCTCTTTCTCGAAATCAATGTTAACGGTTCCAGCGATGGCAAAAGCAACAACCAAGGGAGGAGAGGCCAAAAAATTAGCTTTGGTGGCAGGATGCACTCTTCCCTCAAAGTTACGGTTTCCGCTCAAGACAGAAGCAACGCACAGGTCTTTTTCCTTGACAGCATCCTCGACCTCTTTGGCAATATCTCCAGAGTTACCGATGCAGGTCATGCATCCGTATCCCACATGGTAGAAACCCATAGCATCAAGATACTCCTGCAATCCACTGAGCTCATAATACCTGGAGACAGCTCGGGAACCGGGAGAGAGGGAAGTCTTAATATATGGTTTGATTTTGATGCCTCGCTTGTGTGCATTTTTGCATAGTAGAGCAGCACATAACATTACGCCAGGATTAGATGTGTTGGTGCAAGAAGTGATAGCTGAGATGACTACTGAGCCATGTTTGAGTTCGAAGTCCTATCCTTTGAAGTTGAATTTGACCGATTCCTCTGATTTTTATTTGGTGAGCCCAAATCCCTTGAAACCGACATCATGAGTGAGAGACTTATTCCAGTCACTCTTTAGTTCTCTCAAACTAACATAATCCTGAGGCCTCTTGGGTCCAGACACACAAGGCTGCACAGTGGATAGATCAAGTTCCAAAACACTGGAATACTCCAGATCGGGATCCTTGTCGTATTGCTTGAACAATTAAACAGCTCTGAGATATTGGCTGATGATTTCTACTCTTTCGGCGGATCTGCCGGTTTGTCTGAGATAGTCCAAACTTAATTCGTCCATGGGGAATAGACCAATAGTTGCTCCGTACTCAGGAGCCATGTTGCTGATTGTCGCACGATCGGATACGGTGAGATATTTGACTCCCGGGCCGTAAAATTCTACAAATTTGTCAACAACGCCCTTCTTTCTGAGCATCTGAGTGCAAAGAAGGACCAAGTCAGTGGCAGTGACAGTTTTAGGTAGCTCTCCTGTCATTTTGAAACCGATGACCTCAGGAAGAACCATTGAGGTGCACTGACCCAACATATTGGACTCAGCCTCAATACCTCCAACTCCCCAACCAACAATTCCCAAACCATTGATCATGGTAGTGTGAGAATCAGTTCCTACAACACTGTCAGGGTAAAGAAGTCCTTTCTGCTCGAACACTCCTCTGGCCAAGTATTCCAAGTTGATCTGATGCACAATACCAAATCTAAGTCATATTGATTATACCCTGGAGGAACGATTGAAAAATTCTTGAAAGCTGACTGTCCCCATCTCAAAAATTAAAATCTTTATCTGTTCCTGTCAAACTATTTTTCTTCGTTTTTGGCCAGGGAGTCTGCTGTTCTGGCGGCATCAACTTGGATGGAGTGATCGATGACCAGGTCAACAGGGCAATGAGGGTTGACTTTTGATGATTAACCTCCCAGCCTTGCCACTCCGTCTCTCATGGCTGCCAGGTCCACTACAAGAGGCACACCTGTGAGATCCTGCAAGATGACTCTTGATGGTTTGAAGGGGATTTAAGTCTGAATAGGCTGGAAATTACTGCAGTTTTGGATGTTTCCTTCCAATTGAGGATGCTCTCCACGTCTTTTTCCTTGACATTGTAGTTGTCACAGTTCCTGATGGCACATTCAAGAAGGATCCGAATGCAGATGGGTAACTTGGCAATTCTAGGGTCGTTGAGTTTGGTGAAGTCATAGTAGCGATAGGTTTTGCCGGATAAGGTAATATCTGTGAGACATCGTTCGAAGGGGTTTTTGCTTTCCTCCATTGCCTATATCTTATCTTTAATGAAATATCTTGGAAGTATAATAATATTTGACAAGAAAAAGAGGGAAGACGACAAATGACATATCTAGGAAAATAGCATATCGACTCGAATAGCATATACAGAGACATAATGCAGAAAAATGAATCATTCACATATTCGATCATGCAATGTATATATCAATAAGGATATCGTTAATGTGCAAGAATAAGACAATTGATAGAGCTGGACTATGGCTGTTGGGAAGTTGCCGTTGGGGAAGGGAATTGACAAGTGAGGGAGTATCATATAGAAAAGGCGGGATCTTCAAAGACACGATTCGGATTTGGAGGGCGGTTTATAACTCTTTTGATTATAATCTCAGAAGATCATGGAGCTACTCTCCGATAACGCAGTCATCCACATTAGTGCAGGCTTCGAAGGGCCCTTCATTCTGCAGGCCTTCTCCGTCAAACGGGACCTCTACCGAAGAGCCACCTACAACTTCTGCCTCACCGACGGATAAATATACGTGGGAGCACGCTACGAATGCCAATAGTAAATCGACCTCGACAATTACTACCTCGTCCAAATCACTGCAAAATTCTAAGATCGCCTACACCCCATGTAATTTATTGATTCACACAGACTCATCCGCACTCTTGAGGTCATCAGCACAGCTCCAAGAAAACTTATAGGTCATCCACCTTGCACCCTTCAGGATTACTTCAATAAAGAAATCAGAGGACTAACAGTGGATAGCACTCCTCGGAAGAAGACAAAACCTAACTAAGAACAAACTCCTCCAGTCAGACAACTTCCTCAGATAGTCAATCGAGCAGCCAACAACGGTCCTGCACAGAAAGAAGCTCCCTCTAGAAAGACTGTCATCAATCTCTAAAACGACAGACGCTCCCTCCGTTTGGCTAGTGAATCATAGGATTAACCAAGGAACCATGCGGAAGAGAGCAAATCAGTGAGCAGGGGAAGTCCAATCGTCCAGCAAAAACAAGATAAATCACTTGAGAAGACCTGTGAATTGAAAGATCTCTATGAGCGCTCTACAGGTTGGGTCATTCTGTGCAGAGTTAACTATTTGTCAATAGTCTAGTGCAGCAATGGCCTCTTTGCGGCTAACTTCAATATTTCTGATGAGTCAGGGACATAGATGAAGTGCGTTTACTTTGTGGCTGATGCCCAAACAGCCAGGGATAATCTGGTCATTGGCAACTACTATTTGCTGACAGGAGGAGAGGTCAAATTTGTTGCAAAAGAAAAAGAACTGCAAATAACATTTGATAAAAATTCAGACATTGTTCTGCAGCATGGGGTCTACTTCCCTCCTCAGCCCAACAAATTCAAAAGAATAGACTCGATCCTTGATTAGGAACACCTGAGCATTATCAATGTGATTGGAGCAGTCAGACGAGTAAAGACTCGCTAGCAGTATAAGAACAAGACCAAATACACTGCTACTTTGTCTGACCCTCTGACCCACATCGAGATAGATTTCATGCTTTTCCTCAACAACGGGTAGAAGTAGATAGACGTGGGGATGGTGATAGTCCTGCATAATTTTCAGGTCTTCAAGCAGCAGAATATATTCCGACTGAACTCAACCTTCAAAAGTTACTATTTTTAGGAGAAGGCTCCTCCCAACAGTAATGACTTGATTGGTCAGTTCACCAGCATCATCGCTCTGACAGATTGGTAAAATGACAACTACAGGAATATCAGCATGTTTGCCTTCCTTCAAAGAAGCATCAAAGATCTCATAGAAATCCTACAGCGCACAGATGATTAACGCATCTATTCCTCACTTGAGTAACCATCTTCTTATTCAGCGTATGGGTCCTGACCATCAGCATGAAGAAGTCTTATGAAGCTTGCAGAAACTGCAAGAGACCAGCTGATCCTAAATAAATGGGCCTGCACTAATGCAACCATTGCAAAAGAATAGTTGACACCATCAGCACCCACGCCCTCAGTGTCGACTTCTCGGATTCAACAGGAAGCATCAGTATTGATGTCATCGGCTAACATGCTTAAAATTTGCTAGGAATGAGAGCTTATGAATTCAATCAACTAAACACTGATAACAAGAAGAACTCTAGAGAGCTGAGCAAGGAGCAGAAGAAAGTGCTGGAGTCCCTGATGTACAAAAATGTGGTGGTGAGGTTGAAGAGCGAGAAGAAACCTGGTCAGAAGGATTGCAGTTTTTCTGTGTGGGGTATTGAGCGACCGACTCCTGAGAGCACCATAAAGGAGATAAAGAAGAGGATGCACCTGAATAGACTCAAGAGAGATGATTTTTGGTGATGTATGATAATTATCTTCTTATCTTATCCTATCAATATACTCTACCTGCTTATTATATTAACTTGTCATCTACCATGAACCAAAGATAACCTCAGAAATCGGACAGGTAATGCCTCGATCCGACTAAATTATTCAAGCCGGTCCCCAATAAATACTACAGAATCCTCAGTGCCAAGAACCCTAATTATGTACTTGACTGCAGCAGAGCATTCATGGACAGAAACATGCTTATCATATGGCCTCAACATACGGGGGCCAATCAAATGTGGCAGATAAGAGCTAACTAAGATGGCACCTTCTGCTTCAAAAGCGCATAAAACGGGTATCTATTAACGGCTGCTGGAAATGCACTGTCTGGTTCCCAATGTTATGTCAGTGCTGAAAACGGTTCAATTTATGAGAAATGGAGAATAACTCCATCCGAGGGAGAGCTTAAGTTTGGGGGATGGACCATTTCGGCTGTCCTGAATGATTTGGTCCTCGACATAAAGAACAACAAGGTAGCTGACAGCAATTCTGTAATTCTTTGGGGAAATAAAACTGCAGACAATGAGAATCAGACATGGATCATATCTCCCGTGGAAGGTGATGGAAGATGATAACTTTCAATTGTTTAATTTGATATAATGAAATCCAATTCATAATACAAAATGCTATTGATAACAATCTGCCTGTTTTTGATTGGCCTTACCGCAAGCCAGGAATTCCTTCAAAATGTTCCCATCACCTTCGCACTCACCGGTATCACCAGCTACGTCCCTTCAACTGGAGGAGTCTCCATCCAAGGCTACCAACTAACCGCAGGCTTCTCTCGCTATTCATGGCTTGGTACTTTGTCCCTAACAAAGGCGTGATGTTCATGACCCTCACCTCTACCAGCAACTACGACACCCTAATTTTCAACAGAGCAACAACTTCAGGCTCAGGAGTGTACAGTGTGACTGTCAACGATTATTATGTTTCTCCTGGCAGACCCAACACTCTCATGATCGACACCATGACCAGCAATGACCAAACAACCACCTCCACAACTGATTCAAGCACCTTCACCTTAACATTTCCTCGGACCACCAGCAGCAC
>Ga0100381_1004926_pt1 | contig 11158 bp, 15 predicted proteins | sample CryGeymeta201505_FD_80416 | JGI IMG/M metagenome (GOLD analysis project Ga0100381, IMG submission 80416) | Groundwater microbial communities from Crystal Geyser aquifers in Utah, USA - Crystal Geyser metaG 2015-05 | ecosystem: Environmental > Aquatic > Deep subsurface > Groundwater | place: USA...
AAATAAAGGGGTACCTTCGAGAGTGTCGAGTTGGGGCATGGTGTAAATGCCAAATTGCGACGAATAGAGCAGGAGAAGTTTGCTGTATGGCGTAAAATGTACTATTAGAAAGAGAGACAAGCTTCCTTTGCCTATGGCTTTTTGAGCGATTATTGGATGTTCTTCTGGAGAGCTACGAAGTTGACTGTGGACTTTTATGCCATTTAAAATATTATAGATCGGCGTGGACTAGCTAAGTGCAGTATCAAACCTATCCACAATCATTTAGCTGTTGGCAACTCATAACGGCAGTTAGGACAGTGATTATTGCTGCTGAACCATGGAGCCACACATGCCTTGTGGAAGCAATGTCTACAGGGTAGCACTTTGACTTCCTAACCTGAATAATTCAATTATTTACCTTCGTTGAACTTATCAAGGCAGACTGAGCAGTGGTCCAGGTAGTGTTCTTCTTTGACCTCTTTTGAGTATAGTTTACTTTTGCCACTTTATGCAGGTCTGATACTGTGATACGTTACAGTTTCCAGGTACTCTTCCTAGGATATTTCAACATTTTACTACCAAAGGAGCCAATTAAGTCATGCCACCGTAATAGGCGCAAATATCGTTAGTTGGATCAACAAAGTTCATGTTGTACTTACCCGAGGAGTTGCCTTTGATAGGTCTATTATCCATATCTTTATAAAATTAATATAGGCTTACCGTCTCTCGGTGCAAATATGAACAAATTGCTAGTGTTGTCCTTAGAAGAATTGTGGCTAGATTGGGACAAGAAGAACTGGCTTTAGCTTCACTTGATGAGGCTATGGCCAAGAATAGCATTGCAGATTGTGGAGCAGGTCTGTTCTATAGATTGCCTCAGAAGGAATTCAAACATATCGCCTCAATTCCCTGCCCTGTCAATGAGTACAATTGCTTATAATTCAGAATAGAAAGTCCAGAAAGTCAACAGATAGTTGCTTCCTCTAAAATGATAAGACATCATGCTGGTGTCAGAGAAGATAAAATATGCTTCAAATGTCCGTTCAAAGAAAGCTGTCCTTCAGCGAAAAAGCCTTTTGAGGGAGAGGCAAATAACACGGTCAAACATTTGCTAACTTATTGGATTGCACTCAACAACTATAGCAAAGTTGAAGAAATTTACTTTAGGCAATTGACTGCTGCTTACAAATTAGGTGACAGTGTGGTTGCAATTCTCAATGACTTAGCTGAGGGAGGCAAGGAGATTGAAGAATATGAGAGGTTGAGGATAGAAGCTGCTGCCAAATATGTGGTCAGGGAAAAAGATGAAGACAATGATGATTAGACGAAGAAATTTGAGAAGATTGTAAAGGAGATTGAGAAGATCAACCAGAGGATACCAAAAAAGCCCAAAGTTAATCAGGAGGAGGTTCCTTTGAAATCTTAACAGCCAGTGTTTGGTAGGGATTACTCTTTCGATGAAGAAGAGGATATTAAACCTTCAAAGATATACAAAGGATTGGATCTTGGAATAGAGTCTGAATAACAAAGTCGTCCCACTAGTCAAAAACCTGAAAAGAGATAAACTAGACAATACAACAGAAGCTACATCACACCCAAAGAAGAAGATGCTGAGGATTACAGACCTCAGAGACAAGCCAACAAATACGACCAGAGAAGATAATACGACAGACCTGGCAAAAATTACAGACAAAGAGAAGACAACTATGAAAGAGAAAATAAAAAATATGATCAAAGATAATTCAGAGACAATTACGAGAGACAACCCAAAAGAAATGATTATAGAGAAAGAGAGCAGTATGATCAATATGATAGACCACAAAAGAAATACAGGCAAAGAGAGGAATTCAATAATTACAGAGATGAAAGAAGGCCTCAGAGGGAGTAGTTTACTCCGAAAAACAAATTCCAAAAAAGGAATTATACAGATCAATATGCTGGTGAGGAATTTACTCCTAGAAGACAGCAGTATGAATCTGATCGGAAATACTCAAATGAAGGAAAATACTCAAATGAAGGATTTAGAAATCCGAAAGAACAGGATAGATACATTCCTAAACAGGAAAAAGCAAAAGGAGATAGAAAAGATCCGTTCATTAAAAAGTGGAAGCCTGAAGCTGATTACTCTATGGAATAAGATTTCCAAACAACCAAAAAGAAACCTCAATGGAAACAAGAGTCATATAATCTCGAAGATCTCCCAAGAACCCCTTCACAACCTTCAGGAGCTAGAGGTCAAAAAGACTCATCTTATCCAAAGATAGTTGAGGTTGAGGGAGCTGAAGATGATGTTCCCACAAGAGGTAGAGCAAGCCGTGCTGTACGTAGGGGAAGCCGAGGTCGTTCTTCACCTCAAGATGAATGATTATAACTTGCTTGTATTTAAAATCAAGGTGAGTGATTATTTTTTGGCAAGATTTAATGCCCTGTATGTGCTGACTTTAGAACTTGCTCTAATCTCAAGATGAATGATGCTTCTGATTTTATAATCATATTCAATTATGAGTTTAAAGGGAGTAGTGTAGTTTGTTATCAACGTGGAATCATACTACATTATTGAGTATCCTCATCAAGGTCTTTTCTCATTCAATATCAGTATCTACCAGCAGAAAGAAAATAGAAAGGTAACCTTCTCATCATTATAGACTTATGCAATTCCCTATCAAATACTGCCTAATAGCAATCTTGAACCCAATGAAAACGCAGACAGACTCATAGTCGAACCATCACTTGAAGATGACAAGGCAGTAACCACCAAAGCTTTGGCAAAGTATTCAGGTAAGCATTTAACGATCTAGATTAGGGAGTTGTGCTGGACAATTGGTTCACATTCAGAATGGAGCTCGAAGGATATCCTGAACTCTAGAGCTAGAACATTTATATGAACGTAGCTTTGATTTTCAACCATACCAATCTAAGTTAGCCTGAGAGCGAAGGAGAGCTTATCGAAACTGTCACATTCAGAGTCAACGACATCTAAAACGGAATATTCAACTATGTCGAAGCACACTTCAAGTCACCATATCTGTCAAGACTGAATCTGACGATGCTAGGATATTTATCGAGCTTTAAGTTTGCAAAATACGAAATAACAAATAAATAACCAACAAAGGAAGACTTGAGAAGAGCAAAAATAAAATCAACAGAGGAATTGGCCAAACTAACAGCTTCTAGATTGCCGAAAGATCTGAAAGCAGAGTAGGTATTTTATACCAATTACGTTAAAAAATTGAGAATAAGTCAATACCTGATGGAAGAACGAATCAATAGTGTGTATTTGTAGCCTAGATAAACTGTAAAAATCCCACTTCCTGAATAATTTGTTGTCTAACATGAGTCGTCGATCACTCCTAAATAATTCAAAGATTATCTCGATACTTTTTATCCTGAAAAATTGACAATCGAAACTATTCTGAAGGAAATAAATGACATTCGTCTGTAAAACTTTGACCGTCAGCAGGAAATAATTAACTAATGGATGATAGACAAGATCAACCATTAGAAATTGATAGCCTAATTTGACACTTTCGGCAAGGAAAAATATGGTGAGGTTGTGTTCAAATCAGTTGTAACGGCTGTTGAGGAATCCAAAAAACCTAAGAGCTACCATTAGAACAAAAAAATAGCTCGATAGATGAGGGGAAAGAACATCGTAATTAACAACTATCCCATCTAAGATGTGAAATTTATTGACAAACGAGAGGAGCAAGAGCTGATATTCTACGAAGTGACTCTCAGAAACACTGAAAAATAAATCAAATAAACCATATCCCAGTTGAAGTAAGAAGAAGCCATTACTCACATCGAAGGTATCAAGTTGCAGTACAGTTAAAAGCACATGCTGGTCGTCCTTTGCCACGGCTACCAGGGCAGCAGTTTTGATATGGTTCTCATCAAACGATGGATCCAGGTCCAACTTCCAGATGCCTATTATCTAGTCTCAAGATGTAACGAGTACGATACTGATGGGGATATCAAAAAGATGGGCGAAAATTTGGCAGAAGAGATCGAAAAATATATAGCTAACTACATGGAATAATACGAGCAGGAGAATGTGATCATCAACTTGGTGGGCCACAGCATGGGTGGCGTTATTGCCAGAAGTGCTTTGCCTCATCTTGAAAAATACAAGCATCATATGGGATTTTTCTGCTCACTGAGCTCACCACATCTAGGATATCTTAATGGAGTTAGTGGACTGATCAAGGTGGGACTGTGGGCTATCAGAAAATTCAAAAACATCTAAAGTTTGTCTCAACTATAAATGGGGTAGAAAGGTGACCCTCGTAAAACCTTTCTCTATGAACTGTCTCGAACTGGGCATCTAAGGAATTTCAGGAAGGTAATTTTACTGAGCAGTTTCGAGGATAGCTATGTCAGCTGGCACTCAGCTCGCATTTCCCCTCATAAATCAGGCAACTCCATGACCAAAGTTGAAGAGGAGATGTGCAACAACATGTTAGGAAACAACATATTCAACGCAAGCATTCATAGAATCGACATAAATTTCAACGTCCGCGAGAGAACACTTGACTCTTTCCTGGGCAGAACAGCACACATCAACTTGATCATCAGGTAGAATCTCTTCAAAACTCTGAGTATCACCATCCCCAAGTTATTCGACTTGACTTAATTTGGCCGTGAGAACTTGTTCGTCTGAACCTATCAGAAAATGATATTGTTTAGATTATGCGATATTATTATGAAATTAAGGTTATGCATCATTCCTTGATAGGGATCTTGTGGATCTCGAAGTTTTCAATCTCGATGTGCTTGGTGAGATCTTTGGGGAGGACTTCAACAATGGTCTTTTAGTCGGGGTGGAGGCGGATGTAGGCATAGTGGCCGCTGATTTAATGGCCTCTGAGGATGATGTTTTTGCTTTTGCTGAAGTCAGCCTGGAAGTGGTGGGTGTCAGCTGTGATGTTATGGAACTCGATGAGGGTGGTTTTTTCCTTGTCGTAAGTGTGAACCTCAAGGTTGTGTTCATGGAGGATAATATCGTTGATTCCTGGGTTGTGCTTGAAAATATCAGGGTAGACCTCTTCGAGAAGAACTTTCTAACCTACAAATAACACAAAATATACTGTTTTCCATCCGTCTGAGTTCAATGTTGTCTTCAGAGCCATATACGACAAGATTGCCAGTGTTCAGAGCACCATCATAGAGCCAGTCGACCTCCAACTTAATCAAATACTTTCCACTAAGTCTTTCCATCACGTTCCTTGAACATTCTAACTAGACAACAAAATACGTGAGGATCTGTGTCCGATGAGTGACCTGCTGCATCCTTGACAATAATCCCTTAGGACGCATCTTCTATTGCCGTCAGTTTCGTTGAGTTCGTATAGCTCGATGAGGATAGGACTGTACTGATAATTAGGTCTATCTTCAGGTTTGAAGTATCCGTGATAGAGTTGATTGAATCTGATGGAGACTTCTTCTTCTCTATTGACCTTCAGTTCAAAAAGAACTTATTGTCTTGATGAAGTAGTGACAGTTATAGTGTGAGGGACATAGCCTTCTTTATAGAATCCGACGACCACATGCTCGAAATGAGTGAAGATATCCTCTTATTCGACAATAACCTCACCTCTTCGGGATTGATTGTGTCTTTCGAATTGATAGCTGACATAGGGACTGATGATTGTGTATCGAGTATAGTCAAAGCTTTCCAACATGAAAACCTGTCTATTCTGGATATCTTTCAGACCGTTTCTTGCAATCAAGGCAACCCAATATCCATTTTGTTTGGCATTCGACATGATGCTTTTGATTGTTTCGCGGTTGTTGGCTCGCATAGTGTAAGTATAGGCTGGTGCTCCTGTCAATTCTTCAAAGGATTCCTCAGGTGACAATCCGAGAGCAGATTCATAGGAACCAATCATCTTGACCCATGCTTTCTCCAAAATCAGAGGCCATAGTTCAATACCCTTGACGACTCTGAGGTAGAGGAAGTTGTCACTATGGGTGGGCATGCGATCATCAACGATGACGTTATGGTGTTCTCCATTGCACCAGATATGGGCACTGTAGCAACCGTACATGTTGGTTTACTGATTCTCGATCATTTTCGGTAGGAGATCGCCTTTAGCCTTACGATTGCAGAGGAGGTAGAAAACAGAGGTCAAATAGCTGAACTCGATGTTAAGTTGAATGAAATTGGTAATATCAGTCTCCTCTTTTTTGGAGAAAATGCGGGTGCGGTTGGTTTCGAAGTTGAAAAGAATGGACAATCTGAGTGATTTATTGGATGCCATTCTGAAGTTGCTGTCCTCGAAGAGGTGATCCTTGGACTATTGAATTTGCTCGAGGACACGTGAGTTTTTGTTCTCTTCGTGGCTGATAGGGAAGACAGTGCGGACCAGGCTATCATCGTAGATTTGTTCAGTGTTTCCATAGCGATTTTTGGCTCTGAGGTCAGGGATCTCGAAATCTTTACCTCCTAGTCTTGGAGAGCAAACGTTACCCATCAATGATATATATCTTTCAATTGTAATCAATCAGCACAAATCTTCAACAATAGGACTAACAAAGTGGTTTCCTTTGCCCTCCATACAGTTCTTATCTTGAAACGTTCAAGACATGTACGAAAAGGAATAAATATCAATAAAAATATATCTTTTCAATTGTCGTCAGTAAACTTGAGTCAAGCTGAAACTCAAAAATAATGTACATTGAAACAACTATTATTATGATGGATGGAGTCATATCACACATTTGATATCGTTCTATCATTATATTTTGCAATGCATGGCATAATTGGCAAGCTCACCAATAATTATAACTTGCTTATATGTCCAATTCACACCGTCTTATTAACGCTGCTAATCCAAAAAATCTTAAACCTGTCATCTCACATCGAAAATAATCGTTTCCTAACAATAAGCCTTACCTCGAGTCATCGCCACCTGCTCACTCGATAGTCAAGGAATTCAATCGGGAAAAAATGATTGAGCAGAACCAAAAAATGAAGATGCAGGTGTTGGAACTTGCCAAGCAAATGGAAACAATTGTTGTCAACACTCACAAGAAAAAAAAGTATGGACTGAATTTAGATGAAAAACTGGGATCGACATAAAGTCAGAAGATATAGGTGGCAAAACAAGAGAGTAGAATTGCATAGCTCAAAAGCTAAATATTCAACATAAAGAAAGAGAACGAGTATACCCATGATGAGTCAGCCGTCGTAGAGAAAGAAAATGCAGTCAAAGTGCTATAGAAAGAGGTCAAATAACTTGAAAGTGAAAAGAATAGTATGCTAAAGATACGAAAGTAGCAGGAAAAGGCATTGAATTCACTCAGAAACAACGATGGCTACAATTAAAAAGTAGAAAAGTCTCGAGCTCAACTCTTGAAACTGAAATAATAATGCAGAAATTTATTCCTCAAGACGGCAGAAAATGATAAAATGCTGCTGAAAATTCACGAGAAAGCAGTCGACAAAAACAAGCGTATCAAATAAGTCTAATAAAAAATCAGAGAGAACAAGTAAAAAATAAAGAAAGGCAATCAGCATATTGTTACGATCGACATGATATCTGAGATAGAGGAGTAAATCATGAAGCTGGAATCAGAGTACAAGGACATTTAGAAGACCTGGCAATAAAAAATCAACAATGTAGAGGTCGAGTTTAATAACCGCAGAATAGAGGAGGAAAAAAAGTTGATAATATTGAAAGATAAGGAGCGTGAGGTCAGATTGAACGAAATTCGTCTCAAATAATTCAGAAAGCTGATTATTCAGGGCAGATTATAAAACAAATAGGATCCAAATATGAAAGAATTTCGCAACAAAAGAAACATAAAGTATTTGGACTCCAACCATTCTTGATTTCAGTTTTTTAGTGATTTAAGTAATTCTGAGAAGAGTTATTGGTTGATTAAGTTGAATACTTAAGGAAGATAATTTTTTGGTTTCTTATATTATTTCTTTTCTTCCATCAAATTCTTCCAATGGAGTACTACAAGACCTACTGCCAGGAGCACTCTTACGAACCTATCACTAACTTCTGCACCGACCGTATGTCATTCCTCATTCAGCTCAATGCCTCATCGGTCTCTGTGCTACCTGCATCTGCTAACACACCCAAAACCATCTTATGCGAGGAACTTCCCCCTCCTACGAAAACATCAAAAACACATACAGTCGCTATAACGATCGCATGAAGGAGCAAATTGATCTGATTGAGCAAGATAAGTCTTGGCTGGTACAGAGATATCGATGTAGAATAATATCTGTCATAGTATTGATGACAAAAGACAGACTGTCAAGAGCACCCTTGCCAGAGCTAGGGAGGATTGCCTCAACCTGGTCAACAAACATTTCGATGAGTTGGAACTCAAAATAAACTCATAAATTGTCAACGAAACCAAAAGAAATTCCCTTCACTCCTCTTACAGACTTGAAACCTTGAATACTCTCATGCTGAAGGAAATGAGCAATCTCCTCATGTACAGCAAAGATCTTTCCTCCAGCAAATTTTTGGAGACTGCTAAAATTGTTGAGGAGGATGTGTTTCCAAATAGTAGAGATTTCCACCTGAAAGTCTGTAAGGAACTCAAAGAAAACGAGGTTTACACGGCGACTGCTATATACAAGGAATAATGTTTGGCTGATCTGGTTCACAGTTTGAAAAGACTGGTCAACCTTGAGTTCTTGCTGCCTAGGGTTTAGTATGTTGAAGGTCCTCCTCAGTTCGAAAGAGCTGACAAGTTGGACGACGCCAGAAGATCTTCATCTTTATCTTCTATCAAGCGAAACAACTCCGCTATCGTCATGAGCCGACCAAATTAAATGAGAATCAGCCAGTTAATGCCCAAGCATACGACATCAATTGTCATGAGCCCTAACTCGAATCCTTTGGCCACTTTGCAACAATATGCCTACAATCGTAGTGAAGTTTCTTCTCCTCTTCTGCACAAAAGCAGCAGGTTAAGCAACATCAACTTGGCAGCCAATCTTCAGAACGGTCTCAAGATAATCCGCGAGACAAGGCGAGAAAACGCTCCTCTAAGTGACAACCGTTCGATGACAGCTTCACAGGTTTCTTGCAACAAATAAAACGATTTGGCCCGTTCATGCTACATTGGCACTGGCAGTTCCTTCTACAAATGATCTACTCACACTATTAGAATATCATAAACAATATTAATTTAACAATAGAAATGAAAATGATTAATTAATTTTGTATTAATTGCACATATAGGAAATAGCCATCAAAAAAGGCAATTATTTCTAACCTTCAATATTAAACTAAGGAGGTCAAATAAATGATCATTCGATGTATTGAGGATAAGTGCAGACGTTGCACAAATTGCCATTTTGGACGGTTGCGTCGATGTTAATGAAACCATTTTGACCCCAAGATGTACCCCAGGAATTTTTGCCGATGTAATAAGATTGTTGACTGTCTTTGTAAAAACCAATGAGTTGGACGGCGTGATTTATGGAGGTTCCACATGTGTTCAGGACTCCTGAGCTGTAGAAAATAAATGACATATCTGCAGAAATAACTACTGTTGTTGGTTTGCTTTTGAGTAAAGTCTGAAGAGCCGAACAATCATTGTAGAAGACCTTACTTGTGCTAATCGAAAAAGTCTGCATTGTAGCTCGATTGTAGCGACAGGTGCTGGTGCTTTGCGTATATGGATAAAGCGACGATAGTGTGATACCGTTTGCTATAATATACTGGAAAGCATTATTCATCATGCCACCAGAACAACCGATATTCCCGTAGGCCCAAGAGCAGTCCAGTAATTGCTGTTAGGAAAGAGTTACATTAATGTTGTAGAGCATCAAAAGTTGGCTCTAGATCTGTGCGGTTGCTGAGAAAGCCCAGCAAGCACCACAGTTTCCTTGATCTTTGACGACCGATACTGCCCCTTTTGTTCTCCAATCTATACTCGTTACGTTGGTTTGAGGAAGGAGGTATGGTGCCGAGTTCAAGTAGAGATATTGCGTGGGAGCAAAATTGAGTTGTGTTTGGCTTTGAGGAGCACTTACCTTAACATCGGGTAGTGTGACTCGAAGGGTCAGAAAGGTTTGTTCTATTTCCTCATAGCTCATGTATGAAAAGCGATTGTGCCCTACTCTGAAGGTTCTTCCAGCCATATTATTGATAGTTCTGATGGTCTAGTCATTATGTTGCCAGTTGAGCCATTGGAAGACTTGCTGACTAGCTTGTGCACTCTGAGGGTCATTCAAGATATCGAAGATGTTGTACTGCATCAGTCTAAGCTGTTCTGCATTTGCTATGCCGAGCAAGGCAAGAAACAGGCAGAGGTATGTGAGGGATATCATATAGTATGGAAAGTCTGGTATATATTTTATTTGATCTAACCAATACTATTAACCCTAGTGGCTTCCTTATAATTTTCCAGGATGTATAGAAATTACCAGTTGCAGTAAACCTACGTCCTTAACCCACATCACTATCTGCTCACCGCACAAACTGCCTCGTCTATGTCCATCACCTTCCACCAGCTCTTGCTCAGTGACACCCTCCCTCTCACACTCGACCTCAAACATATTCAGAACTATATTGACGAGTCAGAGAACCAAAATATAATAAATTAGACCAAACAAGGCTACTAACTCTATCTCGATAATAATTTGCTCCAAATAAGAATGAAAGATTAAGTAGAAAGTATCAACAATATACAGAAGATGTAATATTTGTCGATGGTGTAAATGGTCAACTTGGTCAGTTTGGACTTCGCAATTGCAGTAAAACAATTATAGGCTAATCAGAAGCATGCGACTATGGGGCAAATGAATAATTGTAACAAATTTTATGGAGCGTTGTTGGGAGTTAATAAAGAAGAGGTTATTGTTCCTTTCATAGAAAAAGGAGAAAATAAGATACATTACTACGATATTTATTTTGGCAGAGTGTTTGCAAAAGGTCAAAGTAAAGGAGAGTTAGTTAAGAGGAGAAAATAAGGAAAGAATGTGTCACAATTGCTCTCAGATGAGTAAGCATTCAGAAGATTTATACTGTATCTCATGGCTGTTCTAAGTTGCAAGAACATTGCTGAGGTGATGAAATAAATCGATAGAATCAGGAGCGATTGTGTTGACGAAGAGGATGTCAAACAATGGAAGGAAAAAATCAAACATGAGACGATGGCCATTTTGCTTGAAAGATGCTTGAATCGATCTGAAGAATACAAT
>Ga0100381_1004928_pt1 | contig 11156 bp, 7 predicted proteins | sample CryGeymeta201505_FD_80416 | JGI IMG/M metagenome (GOLD analysis project Ga0100381, IMG submission 80416) | Groundwater microbial communities from Crystal Geyser aquifers in Utah, USA - Crystal Geyser metaG 2015-05 | ecosystem: Environmental > Aquatic > Deep subsurface > Groundwater | place: USA...
ACCAGAGAGTGTATTGGCCCGACGATCAAGCGTCAGATACTCGATCCCGACATCAAGCATAAAATCAAGTCGATCGATGATCTCTCGTAAGGCTGGCCAGGCGATATCCTGTTGCTTCTTCGAGAGCTTGAGTGCTGCGATAAAGTCCGCCGCCTCGCGCACAGTCATAGCGGTAAAGCCAACGATGTTGATACCCAGGTCCTTCTTTCCATCACCACCAATGTACACCCGAAGTGCTTCAGGTCGCAGACGAGCACCCTGACAGCTCTGACACTTGTCACTTTGGAAGATACCGACGACGCCAAGCCCATTACACTCAGGGCACGCGCCATAGGGTGAATTAAACGAAAATAGGCGTGGTTCAACCTCAGGGAACGACGAGCCATCAACTGGGCAGATGAACTTGGCCGAGAGAATGCGCTCACTACCATCGGGACTTTCGATTTTTACAAGACCGTTTGATTCATGGAGGGCGAGCTCTACTGCTTCTGAAAGTCGTTCGCGCGAACCTTTTGGATCAGTGGTGAATTCACTGACGTAAATCTCATCGATGAGCACATCGATATCATGGCGTTTGGTCTTGGTGAGTTCAATCTTATCTCGAAGTTGCTTGATCTGCCCATCAATTTTTACTGCTTCGTATCCTTTGGCGAGTAGGTCGTACAAGAGTTGATAGTACTCACCTTTACGTCCGACGACGACAGGAGAGAAGATCGCCACTCGACCTCTTGAGAGTTCGATCCCCATCACCTGTTCCGCTTTAACCGATGCCTTCACTTCGCGATCCTCAATTGATTTAAGTACCATTCCCAGGATCTCGTCTTGGGAAAGTTTTTGAATAGGTACATCCACATCGAGGCAGTACGGTTGCCCTATGCGGGCGTACAAGATGCGAAGGTAGTCATAGATCTCCGTGATGGTCGCTACCGTTGAGCGCGGATTACGGGAGGCTGACTTTTGATCAATGGAAATCGCCGGGGATAGTCCGGCAATTTCATCAACATCGGGCTTCTGCATTTTATTGAGAAACTGGCGGGCGTATGGTGAGAGTGACTCGACGTAACGACGTTGTCCCTCAGCAAAAATGGTATCAAACGCGAGTGACGACTTGCCGGAACCCGACGGTCCTGTGATCGCGACCATTTTGCCACGCGGCATTTCCACCGTGATATTTTTGAGGTTGTGGGTACGGGCTCCACGGACAATGATTTTTTGCGCATGTGTACCACCTTCGTTCCAAGCGGTGTGGGTAGTTTTTTTAGGTTTAGTCATACAGAAAATGGCTCACACGGTATGTGGAATTCGTAGTATAGCAGAAGCAGATTAGATTAGACAGTCGTAGCGCGCGCTTCCGCAGTCAGGTTTCGGAGCATGGATACCAGCTCATTAAGATCAGTCACTGCCTTGACGAGGTACGCTTTGGCTCCCATCTCCAGTGCCCGTAACCGGTCGGCCTCATCGCTTTTATTTGAGAAGATCACCACGGGTACGTGACGAAGCGTTTCCGACTCCTTACAAGCCGCAAAAATTTCAAAGCCATTCATGCCTGGTAACATCAGGTCGAGTACGATCACATCCGGTGCAAATCCGTGAGCCGCATCAAGCGCCTGGGCGCCGTCGCTTACAAACATATAAATGAGCGAGTGACGAGAGAATTTCATTGACAACATATTCCGGAGCATTGGGTCATCCTCCACGACAAGTACCTTTGGCGGTTCAGCCAGCGCAGGCACGGGGGCGTTACTCTGCTCTGCTGAAGCGGATACGTGAACCATCGACTCTGCCACAGACCGCTTTGCGAGGCTGAGGTTTTGGAGGACAAGCCGGGCTTTCTCAATGACCTCATTTGGTGTAAAGTCTGCTTTCACGAGATAATCCTTGGCGCCGAGCTCGTGAATACGGGCAATCTCTACGGGCTGTCCTGAATTTGAAATCACGAGAACGGGATGGGCCTCGGTCAACTTTTCTGTCCGCATAATCTGTAGTACCTCATAGCCATTCATGACCGGCAGCATAATATCAAGCAGTACGAGATCCGGCTTGTAGTGTCGGATCGCTGCTAAGCCCTCCAGCCCATTCGTATAATGACGCACATTTGGTGTCATAGTTTTTAACTTACGGAGAATAACCTCCGCTAACATGACATTATCTTCAATCAGCACAATTTTTTTATCTGTAAGAATTTCCATAGCTAATTATCTAACGGTAAAGCAAGCGTGAAGGTCGTCTTCTGTCCCTCAATACTGGTGAACGTAAGGGTTCCACCATGTGCTTCAACGACTTTCTTAGTAATAAACATGCCGAGTCCCGAACCATCAGCATCCACACGGCGCGCATTGTCGGCGCGCGTGAACTTTTTAAAGAGTCGGTCGTGATAGTCTTTGGGGATACCGATACCAAAATCCGTCACACTCACTTCTGCGGTACGGTCTGTCGTACGGAGGGAAATGGTTACGATACCACTTGAAAATGAGTACTTAATCGCATTACTCAAGATATTGAGCATGGCTTCCTTTAGTCGCGGCGCGTCACCATGGACGCTGGGGATGGTATTTATGGTATCAATATTGATCGTGATACCCCGCTCCTGTGCCATTGGTAGTAATTCGTCAACTATCTCGACGATCAAGCGTCCGAGATGAATAGGTTGAAAATTATATTTGACTTTGTCGTATTCTAGATGGTCTGCGCTTAAGAGATCATTCACGAGACCAACCATCTTTACGATACTGGTTTGGGCTTGCTGTATCACCACTGTCTGCTCATGCGTCAGTTGATCAACCTCACCGTCTAGTAACATTTGGAGTCCCCACCGAATGGCAGACAGAGGGGTGCGTAGCTGGTGCGCGGCGATAGATACGAACTCAGACTTGCGTTCATCAATTTCTTGGAGGGAACGATAGGCTCGCTTGAGCTCAAGATCACGACGAACGAGCACTTTAGTGGCCGCCTCTAACTGTTCAATGGTGCGCTTGAGGGCAATGACTTCAGGTAACGTGTTAGTGGTATTACTCATAGTGACATTACGGCTGTGCTTCAGCTAGTAATACCGTAACCAGGGTTTCGTTGTGCGTGTCAGTTTTGCATAGTTTAAAGTTGTGGGTGTTACCTGCCAGAGGCGCTTGTTCTGCATAGGTATAGAAGCCAGCAATCGGAACATCCGTACCAATGACGTTTGATACTGCCAAAACTTCTTCGGAGGCGGTTTCCTTATTTGAGAAGAGCGTATTACGAACATGGCAGCTAAAAATAAGGGCGGCCACTGGCTTCATCCCAAGCGAACGGTAGGCCTGCTCGGCTGATTGTTGTGCCGCTACTACTGCCTCCTCTTTACTCCCAATCATGAGTTGGACCGTGGCACCTTGTGGCACTTCCCCACCACAGGTGATTCCTCCTGCATCATTGACAAAGAAGGGTGCTCGGAGCAACATTTCGCCGGTTGCATCGTCGCGGACCCCAAGCGGGTACGAGAGCGCAATTTCACCGAGCGTTGATTCACTTAAACGTTGTGCTTCTTCTGGACCAATGTAGCGTTCATAAAATGCTAGTGCGGGTTCGTGATCAATCTCATGCACGACACTCCCTTCAGATGAGGTGACAATTTTGGGTGTTCCGATGGGGATCCATCCGTGCCGCACGCCAATTGAAAATTCAAGCTTCCCAATAAACGCGACACCGACAACTGCACTGCTTAAAATTTGACCATTAAAGTATTGAAACGTTTGCTTAAATTGCCCATTGTCGCCGGCCGATCCACCCACAATGGGTACCGAGGAAGCGGTAGCCGACTCAAGACCACGAATGATAGCGGCAGGATTAACAGTGAGTCCATCAGCGAACATGCAGATAAGCTTGAGAGGCTCATTACCAGCGAGTGCCATCAGTGCTTGTCCGAGTTCGCTACCAGCACGCTCAGGATCGGTCGCTGCGGCTGTACTATACGCGATATGGCAATAGATGGAGTCGCTTGCTAGAAGCTGTACTACTACTGCATCTTTTTTAGTTGGACCAGCTGCAGTGATTTCTCCAGCGGTCGAAGCCCCCACGAGTGGTACAGCATCAGATATCACAGACTGAATACCTTTGAGAACAAATTCTTGGGAATACTCAGGTGAGCAAAAGACAAAGGCAATGATTGGTGTCTGTGGGCCGAGCTGCTCTCGTGCTTTGCTCGCCGCCTCCACACCAGCTGAAAAAGAATCTTGATTCAGACCGATTCCGACACCAGAAGTAAACATAGTGTAAGTGTATCATTGCTACTCGGATTCACAGTCGATGTTGTGTGGGAAAGTGCATCACAATGTGAGTACCAATTCCTGCAATCGACTCAATGCCAATCCGGCCACCGAGTAACTGTACAAGCTGTTTCGTGATCCACATGCCCAGCCCAGTACCGACGACGGTACTCGCATCTGCCCCACCAACTCTCGTGAAGGGCGCAAAGAGTTTTTGTTGGTCCTCAGCACTGATCCCGCTGCCAGTGTCAGCAATTCTGATACTTACCCCATTGAATTCTGCTTTCGCCATCATCGTGACACTTCCCGTACTCGTATATTTAATAGCGTTGGTTACGATATTAATCAAAATTTGTTGTAATCGCTTCGGATCAGTTGTGAGATTGATATCAGAAGTACAATCAACTTCAAGCTGGAGTGACTTTTGTTGTGCAAGCGGGTGCAGTTCAGTTTGGACCGACTTAAGAATAGTGAGTACGGTCGTTGGTTCAACCGATACACGCAGCTGCCCAGCTTGAATACGCGCAATTTCAAGGTAATCTGTAACCAAGAGCACTAATCGCTTCGTACTGTCACTTATGTAGGTCACATAGGTTCGTTCTTCAGGTGATAGTGTGGTGACTTCAGACAGTAAGCTGGCGTACCCGCGCATGGCAGTTAGAGGCGCACGAAACTCATGCGTGATCATTTGGGTAAAGAGATCACGCTCTGAGAGTTGTTGCTGTAATGTCGCGTGCGCTTTTGCCCAGTGGATCTGACGAGATAGCCAGTACGCAAGCGCAATCAAAAACAGAAATATGAACGTAAGAATCAGATATGATTGCTGTTGCCTTGACCAGAGTAACTGGTCAATCAGCGCAAATGAGTGCTCAGTGAATACGAAGTACTGTGTGTCGTCAATGGTGACGCTACGAAACACTTGCCACGTCCTTGTATCATTGATAGAAAATTCATAAATCAGGGATTCGCCTGGTCGCGCTAGAGCACTACGGTAGAGGTCGGGCTGATCAACGATCTGATCTTGGTTAGTCAGGGCTGTACTATCGTAGCGTACTGTAAGATTGCCATTTTGTTCAGTCACTATCCGTATTTTGGTGACATCCGGATTTTCACGGATGATGGTGGAGGCAGTATTCTCACGTATGGACTGATTCTGAATAATTTCAGGTAAACTAAGTACATCATGAATCAAGCCCACACGACGTTTCTCGCTGGTTTGAATGTTATCGTAGGCTGTGTCGAAAAAAGTTTGATTGCTCCACAGAAAGAGCACCGGAAATACGAATACAAGTACTCCTACCAACAGCAACTGGGAGTACATCCGCATGGAGGTGAACCCACGAACGAGACTGCGAAGAAGTGCAGACATACGCTATCACCTACGCTGGTTTATGTGTTACCGCTGACGGATCATCCTCATGAGTACGCAAACCCAGTCCGAGCATGAGTAAAATAACTCCGAGCGCGAGTACACCAATCCCAGCAACCATACTGTAGGCGTTTTGAGCTTGTATTTCTGGTAGTGGTGTACTCGTGATTGCGACATCAGCAGCGGCATCAACTGGTGTGAAGGCCTGTGCTTCCTTAAAAAATTGGAACGGATTGCTCCGCGCGACGATGCTTCCGGCATTATCGGTAATCGCTACATAGACATCATGCGATCCATCTTGGAGTTCCTTCTCAAAGGTATACACGAAAGATCCATCAGCATCGGTCTTTACGGTGACAATCGTTGGGGTACTGAAAATATACAAGGTTACAAAACTGTTTGGTAAAGCTGTACCAGAAATCTGTGCGAGGACAGGCTCTGGCACCCGTTCATCGCTGACTGGTGCTGATGAGAGCACTGGTTTTACAGCTGACACTGAAAGTACTTCAGGTACCACCAGTGCAATCACCTCACGCGGCGACTCGTAGACAATCAGAGCGTCTTCATCGACATCTAGCGGATTAAAGCCACGGGAAATTTCAACTCCGTCCCACACCCCATCCTCATCAGTATCTGGGTTGCTCGGATTCGTACCGAAGAGATTTTGTTCATCATAATCGCTTATACCGTCACCATCAGTGTCACGTGAGATTGCGTCAGCGTCCCGTTCACTTCGTAATCGCTCAAACTGCTCAACTCTTTGCTGGAGCACTCTGAATTGCTCACGCAGTGCCTCAGCCTCGCTAATGCCACCACCCTTTGCCACCAACTCAGTAGTCGCATCAGCTTCAATTTGTAATAATTGGCGCTGGGCGGACTCGATCACCATGGGATCGTTCGTTTGTTTGGCAGCAGCCAAGCTTCGTAATGCCTCGTTTACTGACTCGGTTCGATCACGTAGCGCATCTGTGGCGGGGATTGGTTGACCAGGGCTCGAGATTTGTTCGTTAGCGGCTGTGTCAGGAGTAACACTCGTGACTTTGATATACTCACGCTCGATAGGAGCGTTCAATGGAGCCGGGACATCCGCTTGAGAAGCGGCTGATACATGATTCTCAGCCTGAACCGGACTAGTGATTGACACTAAGGCAGGTGCACTTTCGAGCTTCTGACCATCCTCAGCCCGCGATCGAGCGATCACTTCATACGTGCCTGGGGGATAATCGGTATCAGAGAGAAAGAAACGCCATTCTGTAACCGTAAATTGTTTTGCTAAACCAGCAAATTGTACAGTTGTAGAGCGCGTATTACGTACGTACACTTCAACAAAGCGAAGATTCTTTGGGTACAGTATGGCAAACCGCCACGCGGCATCAGGTAGCTGGGTCGCCCGCATACTGAGTGGAGTGATCGTTTGGTCAGCAAGACGTTCTGTAACGGGAATAATCGTAGTATTTTCAGGTTGCTGAATCTCAGTTGTTTTTTCGTCCTCCGTGACGATCACTTCAATCTCGTCAAGATTTTCAGTCTCAACTTGAGCTGGCTCAGGAGGAGCTTTAGTAGTGCCTATTGTCGTCAAAGGCTCGTTTGTGTTCATTGCTGTCGGGTCTCCATTTGATACCGGCAACTCAATATCATCATCCAAACTTGTTGGTGAATCATTGGTCTCGCTGTCGTTTTCCGTGTCAGCATCGGTGGTGCTACTGATAGTCTCAGGCAGGTTTGAAGCTATCGGTTGTGCAGATGGTACATCTGATGTTGTATCTATGCTTGAGTCTAGGGGTCGTACATAGAAATAACGCTTCTCGCTTTGTACTACTTTGTTCGGGAAATCTACTCGTGCAAAAAGCATATGTTTGCCCGGTGCGAGTTGCATAAATGGTATGACACCGCGCCAGGTGTTGGCAAACGGCTCAAGTTGAACCTCTACTTTTCTCCCTGTTTCGTACGAACTAATGACAAACACTACGTGCAAGGCGCCTTCTGCCACGAGAGACACTGGAGTGTCTGAATCGATCGTGTCAGGTAGAGCTTGCACAAAAGAAATGACTGGGTTTGTCTCTACAGCAGTAGCTGGTGGTTGTTCAGTAATTGAGCAATTCTCATCATCAACACAGGTGAGGAGTGCCGGTTGACCTGAATCATACACTGTACTGTAGAGGGATGAGGACGACCAGAAGAGTGCAGCCCCAGTGAGCACAAAACAAAGACCGCCCACGATTGCTATCCGTCTCGCTGGGATGATCCCTTCAGCAGCGAGCATCCGTTCAAACAGAATTTTACGTTCGATGAGTCGGAGCGGTACTCGACTCGGTATTTTGATTACCTCTTTGGTAAGATCGGCAGTCTTTGGTTTTTCTAAAATTGTTTGGGTTTTTTTACGTCTGGTTGGAGTAGCAGCTTTACGAACTGATCTTACCGTACGTGCTTTCGGGGTTGCTACTACGGGGTTAACACTATCTGTCTTCTTACGCACTGACTGCCGGACAGTTTTCTTGACCTTAAACTTAGTATCAAGCGGGCTCTGTCTCTTAGTCGTTCGACTGGACTGACGTGGTATAGGCATAGACGTTAGCGTGGAACGAGCTTCGTGATAGTTTCGATAAGCTCAGTCAGATCAGTCATCGCCTTGACGTAAAACTTCTTGGCACCATATTGCTCCGCCTTTTGTTTATCTTCCTTACTATCTCGGTTAGAGAAGACTACGATTGGTATATGCTGGAGGAGTGTATCAGATTGTAGTTCAGCCATTATTTCAAAGCCACTTTTACCCGGCAACATGAGATCAAGAATGATGATATCAGGTCTGAATTGATGCATTGCAGGCAGTGCTCTAGTGCCATCGCTACTAAATTCAAATGGTAGTTTTGCTTTAGCGAGGCGAATTGAAAGCAAGTTACGGAGAAGCGGATCATCCTCCACCACAAACACCTTAATCGGGCCACCTGACGAGGTAACCTCGGAACTACTAATATCAATATCACTCGAACCTGAAAAATTGTCAGGAATACCGAGCGCACTTTTAATCTTTTGGATAATAACGTCTGTGGAGTCAGTAGCAGTGACATAATCAGCCGCACCACTAAGAAGCGCTCGTTCAATGTCGCTTGGACTATTTGGGATACTGGCAATCACTGGTACCTGCTTGGTGTATTCACTGTCCTGCATGACATCCAGCACCCCAGTACACGCTGTCTCCGGAACTTCATAATCGATCACAATGATATCGGGTAGCGCCGCTTGAATGGTCGGTAAATCTGCCACCTCACAGGTAATATGGCTCACGTGAACACCGTGCTGTATCAATAAGGCTTCAATCGGAGCAAACTGTTGGTTTTGACCGAGGAACAGAACTTTTTTTCCAACGAGGAGTGACATACTAGTATCCTAGCATAATATGGAGAACGTCTAGACACTAACTCACACCCTATGCTTTTTTAGCTTTGGTGATGACTCGGCTTCAAGGACACGGATCTCGTCGCGAATAATCGCTGCCGTTTCAAAATCAAGCTGAGATACCGCTTCCTCCATCTGTTGACGCTTTTCCTTTAAGACCTTATTCGGATTCTTCTTAAAGAGTTCCATGTCAACCTTCAGGAGTGTATCCACGGTTTCGTCGTGCTCGGTCCGCATCTGGTCGGCGATCGACTTGATTTCTTTAGCGATAGTGGTGGGAGTAATTCCGTGTTCACGGTTATATACAATCTGCTTTTCACGTCGACGGTTTGTTTCACCAATAGCGTAATCAAGCGCCTTCGTCATTCCATCAGCATAGAGAATGACGCGACCATTGACGTTGCGAGCCGCTCGCCCAATTGTTTGGATAAGCGCGGTCGGGCTTCGTAGGAAACCCTCTTTATCGGCATCGAGAATAGCCACTAACTCAACCTCTGGTAGGTCAAGTCCTTCTCGGAGCAGGTTGACACCCACTAAGCAATCAAATACGCCACGACGGAAGTCTGTGAGGATTTCGATCCGCTCGATCGTTTGGACGTCACTGTGAATGTATTTAGTCTTAATCCCCTTCTCCGCTAAAAATTCAGCCAGATCTTCTGCCATACGCTTCGTCAGTGTAGTGGTAAGTACGCGGGCACCGCCCTTAATCACGTTGATTGCCTCGTCAATAAAATCCTTCACTTGTCCTCGGTACTCACCCGTTTCGGTGACCGGACGAACATCAATCACTGGGTCAACCAGACCAGTGGGACGAATAATTTGCTCCACCATTGGGACCTGGCTTTTTTCTAGCTCGGCATATTCGTATTTGCCAGGAGTCGCTGAGGTATAGATCCGTTGACCAACCCGTTCCTCAAACTCAGCAAACTTCAGTGGTCGGTTATCAACCGCGCTCGGTAACCGAAAGCCGTGCTCAACCAGAGTATCCTTACGTGAACGGTCACCAGCGTACATACCATTAATTTGTGGAATCGTGACGTGTGACTCATCGATAATTGTGAGGAAGTCGGGCTTCCCTTCTCGAGTGTGGGGGAAGTACGATAGAAGGGTGTACGGTGCCTCACCTGGTTTTCTTCGATCAAAGTGACGCGAGTAATTTTCAATCCCATTACAGTAACCTACCTCTCGGATGAGTGCTAGATCGTGTTCTGTCCGTCGCTTGAGTCGCTCAGCTTCAAGAATTTTACCCGCCTTCCTAAATCTTTTAAGTTGTTCATCTAGTTCGAGTTTAATATCTTGGTAAGCCACCTTACGTTCGTCCTCAGGCGTCACGAAGTGCTTGGCCGGAAACAAGAAGAAGGTCTCGGGTTCGGTGATAATCGCTCGAGTGATCGCATCAATCTTGGTGATGCTTGAAACACTCGATCCGGAGAAGCCGAGGCGATAAATGACTCGTTCGTTGGTTGGCATGATCTCGACGGTGTTCCCTACCGCTCTGAATTGACCAGGATTGAGGTCGGCATTAGTTCGCTCAAAGTACATATCAATCAGCGTACGCAACAAATCAGTCCGAGTAGTCTCAAAGCCGCGCTCAAACTTTTGGTGTCGCTTCAGGTACTCAGCCGGCGCACCGAGACCATAAATGCACGATACCGAGGCGACGATGATAACGTCTGACCGAGTCAGAAGTGCTTGGGTGGAAGCATGGCGTAAGCGATCAATTTCTTCGTTGATCTGTGCCTCTTTTTCGATATACGTGTCGCTCGTCGGCATGTATGCCTCCGGCTGGTAATAGTCGTAATACGAGACGAAGTAATGCACCGCATTGTTAGGAAAAAAGTCTCGGTACTCCTGCGCCAGTTGAGCGGCCAGAGTTTTGTTGTGCGCAATCACAAGAGTGGGCTTCTGAATCTGTTGAATCACATTCGCGCCCGTAAAGGTCTTACCAGAGCCAGTCACCCCAAGGAGGGTTTGGTGTGTATAGCCAGCCTGCACTCCAGCCACCAAGGCTTCAATCGCCTTTGGTTGGTCCCCGGCCGGTGTCTTTTCAGTTGAGATTTGAAATTGCATATATCGATTCACTTAGCCTACTATGAATTGCTTAAATTCGTAAGCCCATGTACAGATAACGGCCTGTGTTGTGACACAGGCCGTAT
>Ga0100381_1004934_pt1 | contig 11147 bp, 9 predicted proteins | sample CryGeymeta201505_FD_80416 | JGI IMG/M metagenome (GOLD analysis project Ga0100381, IMG submission 80416) | Groundwater microbial communities from Crystal Geyser aquifers in Utah, USA - Crystal Geyser metaG 2015-05 | ecosystem: Environmental > Aquatic > Deep subsurface > Groundwater | place: USA...
AACTACAACACCAAATCGCCTCCCCCAAAAACAAATGGCCGAAAACCTATTACGTGCAAGTGGAAGGTGCGATTGATCAGGCTGCATTGCAATCCTTACGCCAAGGGGTTTCCCTTAAAGACGGCCTAACACTTCCCGCCAAAGTCAAAAAGATTCCAGAACCCCAGTGGCTTTGGCCACGCAACCCACCGATTCGTGAACGCAAAAACATTCCCACTTCTTGGATTCAACTCACCCTGACCGAAGGTAAAAATCGTCAAATCCGTAGAATGACCGCAGCAGTGGGGTTTCCAACTTTACGACTGATTCGCATTCAAATTGGCGGCTACCAACTAGGCACATTGGCACCGGGTGAATCCCTGTTAACAACAAAAGCATGATAAAATAGCGCCATGAAAAATACCGCTAACACACCATTACAAAATAATACCAACACCAAAATCATTGTCGGGCTATCGGGTGGCGTAGATTCCTCCGTAACCGCACTGCTACTCAAGCAGCAAGGTTATCAGGTAGAAGGCCTGTTTATGAAAAACTGGGAAGGCGATGACACAGAAGACTACTGCCCTGCTGCTGAAGACCTACAAGATGTATTTTCAATCTGTGAAACACTCGATATCCCACTGCATATTGAAAACTTTTCCGGCGAATATTGGGAGAATGTCTTTAAACATTTTCTTGCCGAATACCAAAGTGGACGCACCCCTAATCCAGACATCCTTTGCAATAAAAAAGTTAAATTCAAAGCCTTTTTACAGCACGCGTTACAGCTCGGCGCTGACTTTATTGCCACCGGAGATTATGCCCGTATCAGCCGTGATCAACACGGACATTGTTATTTATTAAAAGGCTTAGATAATAATAAAGACCAAAGCTATTTTTTATACACCCTACAGCAACACCAATTAGCTAAATCACTGTTCCCATTGGGCGCACTCGAAAAACCCGTGGTGCGCCAAATGGCTGAAGAAGCGGGATTAATTACCCACAACAAAAAAGACAGCACAGGGATCTGTTTTATTGGCGAACGAAAATTCACCGATTTTTTACAACAATTCTTACCCGCACAACCCGGAGATATTGTCAATACCGACGGTCAAGTCATCGGTCAACATCAAGGATTGATGTATCATACTTTGGGACAACGCAAAGGCTTAGGCATTGGTGGCGGCCATGGCGATTCGGGGTTACCTTGGTTTGCTGCCGACAAAAATTTAGCAAAAAACCAATTAATTGCAGTACAAGGATCTGACCACCCACTTCTCAATCACCGTTACCTCTGTGCTGATTGCTGTGACTGGGTATCTGGACACTGCCCACCTTTGCATACCCTATTAAAAGCCAAAGTGCGCTACCGCCAACCCGAACAACCCTGCCAAATCATTGAAAACCAACAGGGACAGATTTTAGTTGAGTTTGATTACCCACACACCGCCATTACCCCAGGTCAATCAGTGGTATTCTATGACGGTGACATTTGTTTAGGCGGCGCGGTGATTACCGAACGCTATCATCAACCTCCAACTTCTAGTGATTTGTTATGACCCAATATAGCCATCAAGATAAAACGCTCGCCCTCGTTGGCATTTACCAAGTTGCGCAACAGGTTTACCAACTGGCGACTACCGGCAACACCAACGAATTGGCTTTTCAAACCAGCATCAATTCGCTGTTTTGTGAAAATCCAACCGATACACTGGACGTATTCGGCGGAGACATTCAACACCTACAACTAGGGATTCATGCTTTATTAGCGCAGATGAAATCTAGCCAAGCAGATACCCAACGCAATATCGAACTGACCAAATATGTTTTAAGTTTAATGATTTTAGAAAAGAATATTTCAAAAACGCAAGGCACCTTAGAAAAAGTCTCTCAAGTGATTGAGTCGGCTCGAGTACAACGCAGCCATTTTGGGGATTTTCATGATAATGTCATTGCCACCTTAGCCAGAGCCTATTCTGAAAACATCAGTACCATTAACCCTCGCATTATAGTCAATGGTCAACACGGTCACTTGCAAAATCCGAAAACGGCCAATAAGATTCGAGCACTGCTACTCGCCGGTATCCGCGCAACCTTGCTGTGGAGACAAGTTGGGGGGACTCGTTGGGGCTTAATTTGGCATCGCAAACGCTATTTACAAACCGCACAAGCATTGTCACGCCCCCTTGAGCGCCAAAACGAAAACACCGACCCCCCTGAATCTGAATGAAAAAACGACCAGGCCTGGTCGTTTTAGAATGGTTTTTAGATTAAAACCACCAATAAATCATAAACAAAAGCACATCACGCTAACGGCCGTCTATTAACCGGAATGCCTTTGACGAAACGCTTCATACAAAGCCACACCGGCTGCAACGGAAACATTTAAACTTTCAACGGTACCCACCATCGGAATGGCGGCTAGATGATCGCAGGATTCACGGGTTAATTTTCTTAACCCGGATCCTTCAGCCCCCATCACAATGCCAACCGCACCCGTCAAATCCACTTGGTAAAGCGTTTGATCGGTCTCTCCCGCCAACCCGGTTACCCAAAGACCACTTTGTTGTAAATCCTTCAGCGTTCTGACCAAATTAGACACGACGACCAGCTTAACGGTTTCTGCTGCACCGGAAGCGACCTTGCGAACCGTTGCATTCACCCCGACCGAATTATGCTTAGGAATCACCACAGCCGACACACCCGTGGCATCGGCCGTTCTTAAAATCGCACCCAAATTATGCGGATCTTGAACTTCATCTAGAAACAAAAACAGCGGATTCGATGTTGTCTCCATAATACCTTTCAAATCGGCTTCGGTGAGTTCTGCTTGTTTAGCAATGGTCGCCACCACCCCTTGATGCACCCCCTCAAACTGATTGAAATAGGATTTCGGTTCAAGGCGTGCATTCACGCCTAGCTGCTTAGCTTGTGATTGTAACGCCTGAAGGCGCTTATTGTGCACCCCTTTAACAAAAACCAATTCATAGATCAGGTGCGGCGACTGCTTTAGAAACTTTTCAATGGCATGAATGCCATATAGAATGTCCCGTTTCACGATTGATTTGACTCAGATGGCGCCTCTGATTTTTTGTTACGCCCTCGGTAATCGCCTTTTTTACGTGTATTGCGTCGTTTCTTTTTTTTAGGCGCTGCATCGTCATCTGTAGCTAGCGTTTGAGGTTCGGCATTAGCATCCGTCGCTATTTCAGCCACTTCTAAAGGATCTTTTTCGGAACTCAACAACCGTAAATCAATCTTGCGGTCATCCAAATTGACTTGCGCAACCTGTACTCGCAAACGATCACCAATACGATAAACCTTTCCGGTACGCTCACCTTTTAAGCAATGACGAGAAGCATCATAATGGAAATAATCTTCTCCCAATTCAGTAATGTGCACCAACCCTTCTACATATAAAGGTTCCAACTCGACAAACAAACCAAAGTTGGTTGCTGCTGCCACGACGGCATCATATTCTTCACCCAAACGATGCGATAAAAACTCACATTTCAAGAAAGTGACTGCTTCGCGCGTTGCTTCATCTGCACGTCTTTCTGTTGATGAACAATGTTCGCCCAGCGCCTGCATTTTGCTCTCACTGTATTCGAATTGTTCAATGGGTTGCTTCGTCCAGACAAAGCGAATCGCACGATGAATCAGCAAATCGGGATAACGACGAATTGGCGAGGTGAAATGCGCATAATAGTCGTAATTCAAACCAAAGTGCCCTAAATTATCTGGCTGGTAAACCGCCTGATTCATACTTCTTAACATCACCATTGATACCAAATGCTCATGTGGCTGACCTTCAACCGCTTTAATCACGGTAGCATAATCTCTGGCATCCGGCTCATCGCCGCCCCCTAGTGACAACCCAAAATCGCCCAAAAAGGTTCTTAAATTTTTCAAACGTTCTTCAGAAGGTTTTTCATGCACGCGATATAATATAGGCACCTTATGCCATTTCAAATATCGAGCTGTAGCCACATTCGCCATTAACATACATTCTTCGATCAGCTTATGCGCTTCATTACGCACCACAGGCACAATTTCTTTAATCTTACGCTGTTCGTCAAAAACGATACGCGTTTCAACCGTATCAAAATCCAAAGCCCCTCTTTCCGCTCTGGCTGTTTTCAATAACTGATACAGGTCATTGAGGTCTTCAACATTCGGCAACACATTTTTAAAGGTTTCTCTATGTTCTGAGCGATCATCCGTCAACATTTCATGCACTTGGTTATAAGTCAAGCGAGCTTTGGAGTTCATTACCGCATCATAAAACTGGGTTCTCTCCAATTTCCCCTCGTCATCAATCGACATGTCACACACCATACACAATCGATCCACTTGTGGGTTTAGGGAACACAAACCATTAGACAACTTCTCCGGCAACATTGGAATGACTTTTTGTGGGAAATAAACCGAATTACCGCGTTGGTAAGCCGCCTCATCCAAAGGGGTTCCCGGTTTAACATAATGGGAGACATCCGCAATAGCCACCAATAAACGCCACCCTTTTTTACGACGTTTGGCAAATACTGCATCATCAAAATCTTTCGAGTCCTCACCATCAATGGTGACCAAAGGCAGACTACGCAAATCTTTGCGACCTTGAATATCTGCGTCTGTCACTTCATCCGCAATCGCAGCGATTTGTTCTAAAACCGCTTCCGTCCACTCAGTTGGAATATCATGGGTATGAATGGCTGCATCAATCTCCATGCCCGGTGCGAGATAATCCCCCACCACCTCAATAACCTTGCCGATAGCACTCGATCTTTTTGACGGTTGATGAATCACCTCACCCTTAACAATTTGGCCTTCGGCGGCACCCATTAAACCGTCTTGGGGAATAAACACATCCTGAGCAATTTTATTGTTATTCGGTTGCACCCAAGCCAAGTCCGATTCAAAGTGCAATCGACCCAATAAGGTTTGATTGGCGTGTTCAATCACTTCAACAATCACGCCTTCGCGACGACCTTTGCGATCAACGCCAATCACAGAAGCAATGACGATATCCCCATGAAACACCTTATGCATTTCTCGGTCACTGAGGAACAAATCCGACCCCTCTGACCCTTCCTCCGGCTTAACAAAACCAAAGCCGCCGGGGTGGCCAATCACCTTTCCTTTTATTAGATCCATTTTTTGGATCAAGCCAAAAGCACCTCGACGGTTTCTCAAAATTTGTCCATCACGAACCATGGCTTTTAAACGACGAGACAAGGCTTCAAAACGCTCATCATCGTCAATCTCTAACAAGGTGGCTATCTGTTTGATGCGCAGCGGTTTCTGCTCTTTTCAAGCAATTCAACAATGTATTCACGGCTTGGGATGGGGTTATCATACTTATCCGCTTCGCGATTAGCATGGGGATCCGCCACAGCGCTGTCTTTTGTATCAGACACAGTCTTCTCTGACGGGTTTAATTCAGCTATCGCCGGAGTTTGTTCTGCCGACGATTCTAAAATTTCATTCTCATTTTGTTTATGTTCAGTCACTCGAAATTCAACTACTCTTATCTAATAGAAGGCTAAGTGTTATTTTTCCACGCCCTAAGCATCCCACGGTCATTTAACTTTGATTTGTTCGTTATTCAAACCCTCAAATCGTTGCTTTTGACCTAATTAAAAAAAACCTTGAAAATCAAGGCGTGCACATTATAACTCAATTTCTACTTTCTGTTCACATTCGATTAAAATGCCATTCAAACGAATAACGCCAGGCCTGGACATTGATGTAGACCCTCACGAATGCAACGCCTTCAACAATAACCGTAAAGCAGATTCGACTGCCTCTTCCAATACCGGATGGTAATACGGCATTTGCAACAAGCGTTCCACCGTCATACCCTGTTCAACCGACCAAGCCAATAAATGACACAAATGCTCGGCATCTGCCATCACCAATTCTCCGCCTAATAAGCGTTTTGACTGTTTATCAGCAAACAAACAAATCACCCCTTTATCTTGCCCCATGACAATCGCTCGGCCGTTATTGCGTTCCAATTTAAACGAGACCTTAACCGTTTCTTTGGCATCCAAGTCGACAAAACGCTCACCCAATACCGCTATTTGTGGATCTGTAAACGTGACCCCCATTAAGGAGGTTCGATGATGCGAAATGAGCTGCGGATAGGCGATTGCGTTCTGTGCAGCAATCCTGCCATCCTGAACGGCTTCATGCAAAATTGGGCGTCGACCATTCACATCTCCGGCAATAAAAACCGGTAAGTCGGCTATCTGCATGGTTGCATCATTGAAATCAGGCATGCCATTTTCAGCCAATGCCACCCCTAATTGATCCAAACCAAGACCATCTATATTAGGCCGTCGCCCTAAAGTGGCTAACACCGCATCCACTTCAAAACAACCATTTGAGACAGACACCTTGACCTTACCACCCTGTTCAATCACTTGTGCCGCCTCACCCAAATAAATCGGAAAGGATTTCGAAATCCATTTAACGGCCTCACGTGTCGCTTCCGGCGTTTGCAATCCGCCTATTTGGTTTGACTGCTCAAAACCGATGACTTCCACCCCTAATCGTGACAATGTCTGTCCCAACTCAAGACCAATTACGCCCAAACCAATGACGGCTATTCGACGAGGAAGTTGCTGCAATTCGAAAAGATCATCCGACGTCATTAATTGTTGACCCAAGCTTCGCCAAGCCTCAGGCACAACAGGACGAGATCCAGTGGCAATAATAACCCGCTCCGCATGAATCTGCTCACCGTTCACTTCAATGATATCCGATGCCACAAAGCGAGCTCGCCCTTGAATTAACTGATGATCTTCAAGAGTATCCGTACTGCCAATCTTTACACCTGAAGTAAAGCGATCGCGAAACTGCCTAACCCGTTTCATCACCACTGCACTATCAATATGAAGCGCATCTGCACCATCAATCCCGATCGGGTAAAAGTGATGACGACTGTGAAAAAGGTCAGCACAATGAATCAATGCCTTAGAGGGCATGCAACCAACCCGAGCGCAAGTAGTACCGAAAGGACCATCGTGAATCATCACAAAGTCATCTGTTTCACGGCGAATTTTTGCTAATGCCGTTAAGCCCGCTGACCCTGCACCCAAAATGACATATTTGACCTGTCTCATCCAAGTCTCCCATTTCCATCAAACCGTTTCAAATAATTACATTGTAACCACTCGATATGACAACAAAAAGAAACTTCCTGCACTTGCCACTCTAAAAGGACACAAAACGACCTAAAAAGCTTGATTAATTACGGTAGACTTTTAAAATCAATGGCAGAAAAAGAAACAGGAAGCAGATTATTTGAAACCTTTTTTTGCAATAACATGGGCGGTGACGAGCTTAATCATGCTTCATAGCGCTCCCTTAGGGGCAATCTCAAAGCAACCGTCGCAAAATTCCATGTCAACTCGGATACTCAGTCCTTTTCACGGCGACTTACCTGAGCTTCGGCAACGACGACTCATTCGGGTATTGGTTAGTTATAACCGCACCAATTTTTTTCTCACCGAAAAAGGTTTTCGTGGCATTGAGCATGACCTTCTCAACGCCTATATAAACTACTTGAACCGAGGGCCGCGTAAAGAACATTATCAAACGCACTTAACCTTTATCCCCATGCCATTTGGCGATATTCTCAGTCAGCTCCGTCAAGGCTATGGCGACATTGCCGCTTCTGGTTTTACCATTACCCCTGAACGGAAAGCACTGGTCGATTTTACCGACCCCTATATTCAAAATATCAAAGAAATACTGGTTTCCAGTGAAACAGCCGCCCCCATTAATCGCTTAGAGGATTTCTCAGGAAAACAAGTCATTGTTGTCAGTAACAGCAGTTACGTCATTCACCTTGAGGCCATCAATCAAGTTTTAGGACGTCTCGGTTTAGAACCAATGGAAGTGGTGCGCGCGGATCCCTTAATGGAAGCAGAAGATATTTTGGCACTGCTCAATGAAAATATCTATCAATACACCATCGTCGATAGCCACATCGCTAAACTCTGGAAACAAGTTTTAGAAAACATTCAAGTAAATGAAAACATGATTATTCACCATCACAGTGACATCGGCTGGGCGCTTCGTCCAAATACGCCCAAATTAAAGCAATCTTTAAACATTTTTATCCAAAATTATGCCAGGCCTGGGCGTTTTTTAGGCAATTCACTCTACAAAAAGTACTTTGACAACACCTATTGGGTCGAAAAACCCCTGACACATGATTTACTAAAACGTATTACCTGTTTGAAATATTACTTTCAACGCTATGCTGAATTTTATGACTTTGATTGGCGCTTGATTGCCGCCTTAGCCTATCAAGAATCTCGTTTCTCACCGAACAAAACCAGTCATGCCGGAGCGGTTGGCATCATGCAAATCAAACCTTCAACGGCTAGAGATCGCAATGTTAATTTACCCAATATTGACGACTTAGAAACCAATATCCACGCCGGGGTGAAATATTTGGCCTATTTAAGGGATCGTTATTTTGACACGCCAAACTTTACAACTGAAGACCGCAATAACTTTGCGCTAGCGGCCTATAACGCAGGCCCTAGAAAAGTTTTACAACTCCAGAAAAAAGCAAAAGAACTGGGGCTCAATCCGAACAGTTGGTTTTATAATGTCGAAACCATCGCAAGACAAGTCATTGGCCATGAAACCGTCAACTATGTCACAACCATTCAAAAAATGCGCATTTTCTTGGAGGCCTCCAAACGACTTGATCAAGATAAACGGCTGTTTATTGAATCAACCATTGATCAATTGGGCAACATAACTAAAGCGGGCGATAAACCCTAACATTCTCATAACCTTGATCACGCAAATACTGAGCATGTAACTGGCTCATCACCCCTTTTTGACAATAAAGTAAATACTGTTGGGTACTGTCTAGCTGCTTAAACTTCTGATTCAACTCATAAAAAGGGATCACTAACTTAGGCGCCACCTCCAATGGAAATCGCTCAGGAAGCGGCATTTTACGAATATCAATGACCACCGCCTCCCCAAGCTGGTGACAAATTTCAACCGCTGCGGTCGCATTGACATTTTCAACGACCTCGTCAACCGCTATCTTCTGCGCGGCTGCCACAGCTTGGTTTAAAACCGCTAAATCAAATCGATTGGTTTCCAGCTCGATTCTCTTTGCAGAGCTGTTAATCACAGGATTTTGAGAAATAACCCCACAATATTCCGGCATACTTTCTGCAAACTCTCTGGTGCCAATCCGGTCTGCTAATGACATAATATCCTGTTTATGCATGACTGCCAAAGGGCGTAATACCAACTTATCCGTGACACGATCAATCATCGCCATATTTCGCAAGGTTTGACTCGAAACCTGACCCACTGCATCCCCCATCACCAAAGCATCAATCCCCATTTGATCGGCGATTTGTTCGGCGGCTTTCAACATCAATCTTTTGAGAACCACCCCCATATAAGTTTCATGCGATGTTCTAAAAATTTCCGCGACCACCGCCTCAAAAGGTACCGACACAAACGATACCCGATGCGACCCCCCAAACTGCTCCCAAAGGTACAAGGCAACTTGCTTAACACCCAACTCATGAGCCGCTCCGCCCAAATTAAAAAAAACAAAATGGGTTTTGAGCCCACGGCGCATCATTAAATAACTGGCAACCGTCGAGTCAAATCCGCCGGAAACCAGAGAGAGAACTTCACCTTGAGTCCCCATCGGAAAGCCACCTAACCCCTTATGCCGATGCTGAATTAAATTCAATTGGTCTTGATGGACTTCTAATTCAATTTTAACTTGAGGATTTTTTAAATCGACACCCGCAGATATCTGCAAATCAAATAATCGCTGCCCCACATAACGCTCAATATCATTCGATGTAAAATCATGGGTACCCGTTCTTTTTGCCCTCACCACAAAACGCTTATCTTTAATAGAATCAGCAGCTTGCGCAACCACAACGTCGGCGATGGCATCTAAGGTTTTTGCGGGGTATTGCTGAGCTTCTAAAACTTGTTCAATCCCCGGAGTTTTGATTAAAATCTGTCGCACTGTCTCTGAAACGTCATCAGAACACAACGCCTCTAGCTTATCCCAAAAGCGTTTCAACTCAACATCCACGGCAGTGCGCTCAAATAAGGTTTTTAAATTAAAATAGAGCTGGCGAATCATCTTCTTCTTAACGGCATCGCCCTTTACCATCACTTCTGGAAAAATTTTGACCATAAACTTCATACGAGGTAGCCTTTAAACCAAACTATTACTTAATAAGGCGGTACGAATTTCATCAATCACATCGCCATCTATCAACAACTCTTCACGGGTAGTCGCCGACATTTCCCGTACTTCCTGCCCAATATAGCTATCGAAACTGACTTCGCTCACCAAAACATTTGCCAACTGAATAATCGCCACCAAAGCACGAACATGATCATCCTTAATGACAGCGAGGTTGCGTTGGTGATGCATTAACATCACCTGTGCATAACGAGAATCCAATCGCCACTTTTTGGCCACCAATAAACCATAAACACCATGAGAAACTTGATATTTTTCAATTTCTTTTGATAAACCACTATAACAATTGGTTAGGGTATTAAAGAACGTAGAACGATATTCGCCAAACTTCATTTCCATAATAATCGCACCAGCATTATGAAAAACCCCGGCCAAATAAGCCTCATCTGCTTGAATACCCTCCACCCAATGACTGAGTGCGGCGGCCACATTAGCAACATCCAATGTATGCTCCATCAATTCAGTAAATGCCAACTCAGGAATTTGCGCTTTAAACCCCAACCCAAAAACCAGATTTTTGAGTTTGGTCATGCCCAAAGAATCGATTGCCCCTTTAATGGTCTGAACAGAGTCAGAACCTTTACGTAAAAATTGCGACTGATTGGCTACCCTAATCAATTCTCCCGTTAACACGGTATTTTGACCAATGATCTCGGCGACTTCTGACAGTTCAGGAAATTCGGTTGTCTGAAAAATGGCTTGAAGCTTCAACAACTCTGCAGGCAAAGGGGGGACTTCAAAACCGGCAAGCTGGGATTGAGCAAGCTGTATTTGTTGTTTTAAATCCATAAGATCAGCACCTGATAAATAAAAAAAACGAATGAGACCTTTGCATGAGTGGAACGCAAAAGCAAAATGTGGAAAAAATTTTCATATTGAG
>Ga0100381_1004944_pt1 | contig 11140 bp, 11 predicted proteins | sample CryGeymeta201505_FD_80416 | JGI IMG/M metagenome (GOLD analysis project Ga0100381, IMG submission 80416) | Groundwater microbial communities from Crystal Geyser aquifers in Utah, USA - Crystal Geyser metaG 2015-05 | ecosystem: Environmental > Aquatic > Deep subsurface > Groundwater | place: USA...
AAAAAGATAGTGATAGCAAAGCCAAAGGAACATTACTTGCGGATAGAAATAAGGCTTCTAAGCCAAAATTTTCAGATGTCAAGAGTCACAAACTTCTTGAATCCAAACTTAATACTTCCAAAGCCCCAACAAAAATAGTAAAACCAACAAGCTACTCCCAAGCAGCATAGCAATTGCTTCAAAAGCTTCAAACCTTGCCTAATTTTAGCGAGGATGATTTCATAAATTCTTCAAAACGATATTACAAAGACAATCTTCCTCAGGCTGTGGAAAGGGTATGTCATTCTTCAGAGTGGCTGGAGCATCTTTATGATTTCATGAACAACTCACCAATCTAGACTGCTCCTGGAAATCGCATCAAAAAGCGACCGTAAATGAGCCTTAAGCGTCTTTCTGAGCTGACATCATATCCTGAGATAGTATCAAGAAGTACTTTCCTATTCGATACATTGATATGCGACTAAAAGACGACAATACCTTTCTGTATGTTGAGCAGTGCTATGGTGCACAACCACAATGCTCCTGGCAAACCTTATCAAAATATCATAATTCTGCACGATATTTTTGACAGTTACATTGAGCATATATCAATGAGCAAATAAATACTTGAAGAATGCCCTAACACACGCATTATTCTTTTCAACATTCCAGGCCAATCGCATACTATTTTCGACTCTAAAGCTGCTCTACATCCTCAAGTTATTAGCAATATTCTTGACAAGCTCCTTTATCGTTTAAGTTCGGCCCCTCAACAACTAAACATCATGGGTGCAAAAGACACGCTAAAGCTGATAGGTTTTGGCTTTGGAGGATACTTGGTATCAACCTTTTTATCTTCTTGCATGGCTCTGTTTCCGATGGTAAAAGGCGTGATGCTGGTCAATAGTGCCTTTGAACTGACTGAAAGGATAAGAAGCATATACGAGTCATTATTAGAAGTGTTTGAAGTGGAGGATCAAACAACAGAAGATAATGCATTTCTTTTCTACAACAAAGCGATTAACTCGACATAACTTGGGAGGGAGGAACTTGAAGATAAATCTGGTCTCAACTCAATTCAACCCAAAGGACGAGTTTACTTGCTGAAAAATGCTCTAAAGTATTGGGACCAAACCAGTCATCAACATTTTTGCGATTACGAAGGAAAGGTTTTACTTATATATTCACGAGATAATACTCTTGTAAGCAAAGCTGACATGCTTAGATACACCTTCATACCTGATTCTGATAAAAAAATACTGAAGACGCGTCATTTAGTAGAGGTGGAAGGAGGCCATGACATTCAGGCTGAAAATTATGACTCTTTGCTCAAGGATTTAAAGTAATTTTGCAATGATTGATATGTTGCTTATCATATTCAAATTTATCATTTGCCTTCCTATGACATGAGTTTGGAGGCTGAAACATACTCGTCCAGGAAATTTTTAAGACCACGAGGGCATTTGTAGCTGTCTTTGCGGATGTCGAGCTCTACGCAATAGCACATCAGAATTGTATTGGCTCCTTTTTCGAAAAATTCCATGAAGGCCCAGGCCACCGGAAGACTGATCAGCCCAAAGAGAACAGTGAGAAAAACAGGTGATTGGATTTCCTGATCATAGGGGGAAATGCTGGTGATAAAAAAATATCCAATTGTTGTGCAAATAGTCACAATAAGAATGACTCCGACGTTGATGAATAGCTTGGTGGTTCCGTGGCTTATGAAAAACTGAGCGCTGCTCCTGAGCATCAGATAAAAGGCTTCTTGAGCTGAGGAACAGAAATTTTGTCCAGTGATGGCGATCATGATATAGGCATTTTCGGTGAGGAATCTAATGACTCTCTCAAAACAAGCAATGCAACATGATGTACATCTGATCAGACATCCTACTGCTTTTCCTTATGCCATTCCCAGAGATTTTTCTTTCAGTTGACCCTAAATAATACCAAAGGTACATGGATGTATTATAGGACAATCCTTAGAAACATGACAATAGCTATCAGCAAAGATCCAAAAGCCAGTGATCCAACATGATAGAAAATTCTACAGAAACTGCGAAGGACTGGGGCAGTAGGATCTCCTTCCTCGAAATACCAAAGAGCTGCAGTAGAGCTGACCCAGAAAGCTTCGACTGCTGAGAAGAAGTTGATGATCCATAGGAGGCCGAAAAGATAGACAACAATAAGCCACTGGTTCGTGCTGTCCCAATGAACCATGGCAAAGGGAGTGCCATCAATCGGGTCGATATCACCTTGATTTGATGAGAAGAGGAAGAGAATGACTGCTACCCAAAAAGCAAGGAAAAGTAGCTGGAATATAGTGATATAGAAGGGTATGAAGAAGGCCCAGCAGCAATTTCTGGTGAAGTCGGCAGCTGCCTTGATGATTCCGATAGCTGTATCAAAAAATGTTTACATATAGCAATTTGTCTTTTCATGCAGCAAATAAGAAGAAAACCAATTAAAAAGAGAGAAAGAGTAATGATGCTAACTGCAATTTGGAACTTGCGATCTTGAAGAGTTTCAGGGAGGTCGTCATAGTGGAAAATATCTTTCAGGAATTGAGTTGATGGAAGTAAGGCAGTGACTGCTCCGATTGCCAGCAAGAGAATCATAAGCATTAGTATCATTGTCCAGACCACACATGAGGCAAAATATCGAATGAGGACAGAATAAATGACTCCAACAACGACTGATACTCCCACCATAGCTAGCAAAAGTGGCCAAGCCATGTACACATCTGAAAAATAGGATTGGAGTGGAGCTATATTAAGAATATCAGTCACCAGCTCCCCAACAATAACCTCGGCTTGATCGAGTGGCATACAATAGGTCACCAAAGGTCGACTGGCATAGATATGAAGATCGGCTGTACAGTTATTGACAAGGTTGCTCTTGCATTCAATGGTGCTGTTTTATGAAGCTGGGCATTATTTGACACAGACAAACCTTCTTTCTTAGTTTTTGCTATATGTGATGAAGATGTAACTGTAGTCTTCGTATCCAGGATCGAGGTAGCACTGATTCCCCTCGCTGTCGAATGGGTAAGCTAGATATTAGGGATTGCCAGTGCTAAAAGCAAGGAATGCTATGAAGCCAAGACCGCCGATGAAGACAAGGAAAACCACCAAGCACAGGACATCAGTACAAGATCGTTGTGAATCGGGTCCTTATGCGTATTTTTACTCAAGGTCGTGTCCTCTGAATTCAGGGTCTTGCTCCTTATAGCGGTAGGAGGATTTGTCAAGGAGGTGACGATTCATATTTTGATTATTAATACCAATGAAAATCCCTACTAAATTAGCCATGATAAAAGTTAGCAAGTAACTGACCTTAGTGAAAGAAATGGCTGAATCACATGATAATATGTTGAAGGATAAGCCAATTAGGCAATTCCTCCATCTATATTGTTCAAGTTCGATGTTGATGTTCTTATAATCCAAACTGTCTTGATAATCATATAATTGGCAAAGTTGATGACTGACCTTGTTAAAGTGAAAGGCCTCAAGGGAAAACAAAACAAGAAGAAGTGGAATAAAAACATTGATGTTTCTGGCCTTCTCGAAGCACGGGCCTAACAGCACACCAGATAGCTCCGATAAGCAATGGAACCCAGCATTGAAGTCACTGATACCAACTCTAACATCAGACCTCCTCTTGATCCTCAGCGATTTAAAAAAGCCACTCTCCCTGCCCCCAAGCCTAAATACGATAACAAGATTAAGAGGAAAACTGCTTTAAATGATATGGATGATCCATGGAGCACAAACTATTAAGGAAAGCACAGATACACACCAACTGAAGTTCCTTCTGTGATTGTTCCTGATTCAGGCCATTCTTACAATCCTCGACCTGAAGATATTGAAAAGCTCAAGGATAGAGTGATTGACTTTGAACAGGTCAGGCCTGTCCCTAGAAAACAAAAAATCGAGGCTCCCCTTCCAGAAGCAAAAATCAGGCACAGAAACAAAAACAGAAGAGCTGCTCAATTAGCTGCAGAGGAACGGGAAAGGCAAAAAGAGTACAACAGGGAAATCACCAGCATTCGTAGAATTAAATAAAGTATTGAGGATGAGGAGCAAAAAATTTAAGAGAAGATCAAGACCAAGCAAATTGCCAAAGAAAATATCAAGAAGGAAAGAGCTACCGGAAGAGTCAGAAAAGGACCCAGGCTGAGCAGAAGAGAGTACCGATTCAAGGAGTATCTTCCTGAAGGAGAAACAGCCAAATAAGTCAGCAAAGTTGAGCTGAATCCTGAAACATTTAGAGACCGTTTTGACTCGATTTACAGAAGAGGAGTATTTGAGGCCAGGAATGTAAAGGTCCATGCAAACAGACACAAAAACATCAAGGTTGTGGAGAGAGGGTTCATTGAATGATTATACTGTTGTTGGATTAATTGATCAATATGAATATCATTGCTCAGCCAAATCGAATTGCAATACAACAGGCTTGTCAGATTATCCTTTGGGTGGATCAACTTATTTGTTGCTTACCACTCGAGGGTAGTTGTAAAGGACAGCATCGTTGAAAAAATGTAAAGGTTATCGGAATTCATTTACAGCTTTGTAAAGCAGTCCGATTATTACTCCTGCAAAAGAGCCAAACCCTATGCTCAATAGCCATCCTATTATCTGAAAACCACCTTGTTCCTCTATTGATCGACCGCTTTATATCATTTGTTTGTATTCAACAATGCCAATGCTGAGACCTGCTCTATTTGAAGCCTCATAGGTTGCATAGGTATTTCCAACTCCCTGAGCAATAGCTACAAGAATTGCTGCGAAAAAGGAGGGCATCAAAAAGTGGAAGAGAGCACTGTTCGAGTCAATAATTCCTTTGCTATTGATTTTACGCTTGAAGGCCATCTGAGTGAGAGAACAAACAAATCCAACTCCAAAGCCTATAGCGGTGGCTGCCCCTGGATTGTAGTTTATGTTTGTTATTGGTGCAAATGCGATGCCTCCCTATATCAATAAATTATTACTGTTATGCAAGAAAAAATAAGGTCATGGGCTGATAATTTTCTGAAGTATAGGCTTGAGGCCGAGAAGCATCCGAGAGCGGAGGAGGCCAGAGCAAGCCAGATATTAACCTGGCCTGTGAGAGCTACAATATATCCTCGCGTTGAGTTGAAGACCTCTCCTAGCAATACAATCGGGAAGCTGCACCAGACCAGAATCATTCCCAACAAAGACATACTCATGACTTTGTACCTTGAAAAATAGTTGACGTTTTGAGCTGTGAGTTCTCTTTTTCCCAGGATCAAAGAACTAACTAAGCCGAGAGCTCCTCCAAAAGCAAAGGCCCTGAGAGTAAAGCCTGTGTCTGGAATGTAAAACCTCCATAGGAGTTGGCTGTTAGCTTCATAGATAAACGGTCCAATCCAGGTCAAGATGAATATCTAAGCAAGTGAGATTCGCCCTATAACAGCGCTGTAGGCTGCATACATGGAGAGAGAAGCTCCAACAGCATCAAGGAAAGAGTCAGATGTATAGGCGTAAGGTGATTGAAGGTCATTGCCGAAATTTATTAAGTTTATTGAATTGTAGTATCGATGCTTGAAAGAAGGGGATGCGTTGGGATCATTTACAGAAAAATTTCTCCAAAGAGTACGATAAATGAAGAAATTTTGAGCTGTGAAAGCAAAAATCAATAAAGTAAAGGCCATTCCTGTAACCGAATTTCTTTCGATGTATCCAGCAATCATCGCAAATCCTAAATTAATATTTTTTTACCAACAACGAGAAGTGCAATAGCTATGATAAGAACGATGAAGGGAAAAGGAGCCTGAGTTGAGTCAGTAGTGACATAAGCTTAAGTTGTTGGGTCAATGGACCAAGAGTACACATTATCATTGCTGTTCATCTGTGAGGATGCTGAGGTGTTGTAACGGAGAAAGAAACCGTAGATAAGAGCCACAACAATTTCCCAATATATGACGGCCATCACGAAAATTTTAGTATTGGTTTTGAGCATTAATGAATAGTATATAGACCTTAACAAAATGAGACCAATCATTTCATTCTCTGCTCACTTTTTTCTCCAATATTTCGATGAGAGATTTCACAAGCCACTAATAACATTAAATGCTGACTTTTTCTTCGACCTTCAGCTTGAATAATGGAGAAAATTGAAAATTGAAGTATTTGAAATTTGTTCCATTGGCTATGCATTGAGTGAGTTGCTCCATTTATTATTGTCTCTCTTCAGTCGATTTGAGGCAGATGCTCACAACCTACAGCAAAAGGTAGTAGAGTTCATTTGTAAATTCTTCCGCGAAGATGACTGAGGCCTTGACAAAGATTTCTTTCATATCTTTTTAGATGGTTTTCAAACTTTAAATATTAGCCTTATTGAACAGCTGATTCACTTTTTCATACTATTTTTCCTTGTTCCATGACATACAAGCATTCCAAAAATGAATAAACTAACCTGAAGCATTTTTCTTTCGAGATCTTACCTCTTATCTTCTGAGTTTTTCCCTTTCTTGTGCTGTAAAGACCAATCCTTTTCCTTGCCCAATTTTGGCAAAGAAAACGATGAAGGCTTGCCTCAAAGCATCAATAAAATCTTTAAGATCAGCATCCGGAGAGGGAATTTCTATATGACTTAATAACTAAAAATATTACTCATCGATGTCTGCTTCATTCTATTGTTCTTCTTTCCTTTCCTTTTTCCTTCTCGAATTTCTTTCAAGAGAATTGTTCTCAGGCCTTAATTATCTGCTTCTTTCTCGGCTGTCAGATTCTTACCTTTGGACTGGAGCACGCTGAACTCTGGATGGCCTTCCTCTTCGTTTTTCTTTTCTTCTAGCATTGTCTGCAGCATCGTTGATACTAGTGTTTATTTCATTGCTGTTGTCCCTTTACATTGTCTCCTCTGAATAAAATATTTATGGATAAAGAATATCATTTATACTTAAATATCACTTTTTTCTTAAGGTGTCAGCCGAGTAAACTCTGGCCAAGCCAACATGCCCAACAGGTTAACTAACTGGCTATGCTATATTTACCTAGCTTCTTGTGGGAGATTGAATGAAAAGAGGGCTATGTCTTGGTTGTCGGTTTTGATAAGAAAAGTTCATATTTTGAGGGATAAATGCTTGATGGCGAATATGGATTTCCGGTGCTTTTAAGAAACTGTTAGTCTCAGGGTAGTTTTTAGATCGAGCATGACTGCTGTTATAGACCTTTTATTGCAGTTCCTTTCGGATATCAGCTGCTTGTATCTTCCTGGCTTAATATTTTTACACTTTGAAGGTCGATCGTGATTGATGATTCAGGTGATACTCTAAAGATTACTTTTTGATAATATCTGCCTCTTTTTCCTTCAGTAGTCTTCTTAACTGAGTGTTATCCATCCTCCTGAAACTGTCCTGTTCAACAAGAGACTAGATCGTATGCTTTAACTCTTTGCTCACAACCCGTTTTTGAAAAATACCATCCATGAAAACCGGCAATTGAGAAGAAGGAGGTAGCTGTCGCATATTTATTCCGGTTATCACTATCAAAAGAGTAATCCCTAGCATGAACATATCCTGTTGCTTCCCTTATTAAAAGCCTGGAGGAGAGTGTCTCTTTAGAAGAGAGCTCACTTTATCGAGGATCGGCATTCTGTTATTGCTGGCAGTGATAAGGAAGTCTCTACTATTGGGAACGAAGTACTGGATGGGTCTCTTCCGATAACAAAAAGAGAATCGTACAGCATATAATTTCCATTCTTGTTTCGATATAGTGTATCAGGAGATACTGCCCAATGAGCTCGACCTTCTTCTTCTAGAACTTATAGAGCTTTTGATATTTCATTGAGCAAAAACCATGCTTTCGTCTCAGTAAACAACCCTTCTGTTTCAAGTAAACTCTGGAGAGGTTGTCCGGCTATCTTGAAGTAGAGGTTGGCTGTCCTATTGTTGCTACATTGTTCCATTGTGGGATTGGAGATCAATTAGTGAGGATAAACTAAGCTGAAAGGTTTTCGTTCGACTCTTTCGTATGCTTGAAGAAATTATCTTTCTTCGCTTGAAGATTCGAAAATAAACTGTTTGCAAATGAGAACATCTTGAGGATTTTTACGGGCTATCAAAAGCCAATGATTTCCAAAGAAAAGATGAGGTTTGGCCAGGGTAGTTGTATACTTGTAATTAATTTCAGCCATTCTCGCTGAGGAATCTCCATTTCCCATCAATTGTTTATGAAAGCAAGTTAATGAATTGTAATGAGGTATAATGATAATGATCATGAGTCACTCTTGGAAGAGGCGCTTTCTGCGCTAGCGAGTCAGTTAGTTCATGAAATTGACCAGGTTGGAATTTAAATATTTGGTTTTTTCTCGCTCAGCAAAATCTTTGATAATTTTGTAGGTGTATTAGCTTTCGGATTGAGTCAGATATCTGAACAACTCGAGAAGATTGACTTTCACTTCTCCTTCGCTAGAGTCACTATATACAATGCCTAAATAGATGAAAAATTACTCAGCAATCTTGCAATTTAGCTTCTTGAAGCAGTTACAACTTCAGCATGGATCGGCTCAGTCTCCAAAAATTATTTAATAATACTGAGACCCAAGGAACAAAGCTCTTCATCGACTAGAGTCTTGAACAGCTTTTCCTTGAACTCCTCATAAATTTGAAGCCATTCTTGATACTTCTCTATGAAATTTCCTTCTTTTGACACAGTTGCAAACAAAATTTATAAATGACCTTTGTTGAGTGATTCCACTCTTTCTTGCCTGACGAACTGAGCTAGCACTCGGGCAATGCCAAGAGAATTCCATACCAAGGGAGCACCTGTTAATTTATATGTGAACGTCGTAGCTCCATATACCACAGGACCGAACTTGATGATGTGAGTGCTGAGGATATCATTTCTGATCTGAGGGCCAACGTGAAGCAGGATTTCAAGATAACGAGAGCACAGACTTTCTTCATGAACAATAAGCTCAGCCAATTATATGAGCCCAATGCGGAGGATATTGTGAGAAACATCTGGTTTAAAGATTTATTGGATGTAATGAATGATTGTTTTGGTGTTGAGATCTTCATTTATATCAACCGAATGTGTAGAATTTCTGTATTTTGAAATTAAGATGGCTTTGAAAATAATGAGAGCTTGAGCTCTAACTTCCCACCAAGGATCAGTTACAAGGCCTTTCAAAGCTCCCAACTTTTCTTCAACTATTTATTTGTTAGCTACCACAATATCACTGAACAAACGTGCTATAATTTTGGCTCCATGGGTCCTGATAGAAGGAGCTGGAGAGTTCAGAGCCAAAAATCCGTAGTAAAAAAATTAGCTCCAAAGAGGGTGCTGAATATCTTCACAATCTCTTGCAATTTTCTACAGAAGATGAGCCAACAGACTAACATATGTTCTGATATTGCCCCCACAAATTTATTTCACTCTATGCACCAAAACAAGGTAGGACTATGACTCCTTTCTCACAAATTAAAGGACAAGGTTGGCTATAAGCGATTTTTTATGCTAATTTTAAGCCAAAGACAACAAGTCAGGAAGCAGAATGTCTTCGAGCATCATTTCTGCTGCTTAGGCATCTGCCTTAAGAAGAGCTTTGGCAACTGATGCGATCAAAGCTACTGTTAATTTATAAGGCTCAGATTACTTGTCATAAGTACGAAGAAGCTTTTGAAGAAGAGAGAAAAATTTGCGATAGTCCAAGAAGTTATTGTGGATATTTTCAACAATAAGATTGACTTCACTCGTCTTTTTAAAAAGTTCAAGAAAGCGAAGAAGAGTGTCAGTTGTGACTTTGTATGATCCTTTACTATCTTATTCATCACACCGATTGAATAATTCTAAAAGGAGATTTACTCCTCCTTCTTTTTACTTCGGCTCGATTCCGAATTTTTTCAAATCGTTGAGGACAGACTATTTTTTAAGAAGAAGGGAGGCTGATTCAGCCATAAAATCTAAGACGCCTTTGCTTTAACTTAATTCACCATACTAGCCTCTGGGTTTTCTTGATGTTGAAGAATTGAAGCACTTAAGCTAGATTTCTCTAACTTCAACTTTTGATTCATTGTTTGCAAAAGAGCGAGTCCTTTTATCTATCTCCTCTTTTTGACGAGTGACTTATTTTTATATTTAATCTTTTCTCTTTTCGATCAACCATTCTATCAGGCCTGTGTTGTATTTTTGAGTATGAATCATGTTGCGCTGCTGAGTGAGTCTCATAACGGTTCTGGCCTCCTTCTCCTTTAAATCCACAACTCGAGCCAGCTCCCTATCCTTAGCAGCATAACTGGCCGTGGGCTGTTTATAAAGAGGTTGCTCAGGTGCTGGAAGAGTGCTGGTGAGCCTGCGATCGATGTTGAGCTTTTGTCCTGTCAAGAATTCATAAAGCCGAAAGAGAAGACTTTGAGCTGTTTCGGGACCGAGATTGACAATCGATTCGTATTATTCTTTGGTGATTTTGAATTTTTTGCGATTGAGAAATTTCTGTAGTTGTTGCCAATTATCAATTTTTCGATCTTTACGACTTGCATTGTAGAAGGTAAGGATAGATAGTTCTGTTGGATAGCGTCTGCAGAGGATCTATGCAACTATGAATCCGGTCGAAAGATCCATTCGTGGGTTACGGACAGCATAAGACAGATCGAGTTGATCAAGCCATTGGAGAACGTCCCTGGGGAGTGAGGAGCTACCACTGATGGTATTAAGCATAGGTTATATTTTGTTATATATAACGCAGTTTCATATGTTCGCCAAGAAAAAACTAAGACGAGAAGATTTCATATTCGAAAATGGATGGTTCGATAGTCTGGTTAAAGGTCCTGGTGAGCTACACATGCAACAGTTTCAGATCTCAGATTGTTAGTAAAGTACAATATGTCTCTTCGATGCTGCTGCATGCGTCTATGTCGATCAGTGTAAGTACTCTTTGGTATTTGTGGGCGCCTGTGAAGCCAGTGTCTTTGTGAGGGACTGTTCACATACTATTGTCATATGCACAACTCAACAGTTCAGAGTTAGAGATTGCACTCACTGCCATTTTGCACTTTGTTGTGACTCTCAACCTATCATATAAAGCAGCCATGATATCACCATCAGTAATTTTCCACTTTGGGGATATGCTCAGTTGGCTGAACAAATGGCTCAGGCAAAAACATCGCCCTGGAATAACAACTGGTACGATGTCTATG
>Ga0100381_1004947_pt1 | contig 11138 bp, 8 predicted proteins | sample CryGeymeta201505_FD_80416 | JGI IMG/M metagenome (GOLD analysis project Ga0100381, IMG submission 80416) | Groundwater microbial communities from Crystal Geyser aquifers in Utah, USA - Crystal Geyser metaG 2015-05 | ecosystem: Environmental > Aquatic > Deep subsurface > Groundwater | place: USA...
GTTTATAGTTGCACTTTTTTTAATTTTTTCAAATGATACAAGTTTGCAATTTAGCTCAGTCGGTTGTCCACCATGTACAGCTAGGTTAGATCTAAAAGCATTTATAGCCCTTCAATAGCTCTTAATTTATTGCGATCTTCATATCATGATACTTACTTAGATTGAGAACTTGAAGTTGAGGGCATCCTCTAATGGTCACAATTCTTTATATCTAGCATCGAGCTAATTATAAACTTTTGAGGTTGGGAGCATTCAGTCTGGCATTGACTACTTCAATTGGACTATCATCTAAAGTATATGCATAAATACTTATCATCAGATATTTGAGGGCTTTGAACTTCGGAAGAAGAGGAAACGATGTCAATTTCAGAGCACCTAAATAAATCAGTTAATACTCAAATCTAGTGTCGTTAGGTTGATGGGTTCGCTTCTTTTAACTTGCCTGATAAAACCATAGACAATGTTTTCAAGAGAGCAGTTTTTGTAGCACTAAATATTTTTGAGGTAGGGCTCCATAAAGTTAAGAACTTATTTATTGGAATAACTGGATGTCTAATCGAGATCTACTTTCTATAGTTAAGAAACAAGTTCCTTGACTAATATTTTGTCAGTTCCTCCAAAAATTTTCCTCAGTTTTTGTACATCCTTCATCGAAATATAAATTTCATTATCTCTAAGATTTTTGGCTAATTATTATATTGTGATGTAATTGCTTTGCACACTTTCCAACAATCTGAATATGTTGATCTTATCCTCAGCAAATTTTCTTATATTTGTGTAAATAGAAGCCCCTCCGATTTATTTTGCAATATGGCTCAGTTCTCCTTTGAAAATTTTATGAGCGTACACATCTTACCATGAAAATCTTGATTTTTCCTAATCTTCAATATAGCTTCCCTCACCATCAGCAACTAGAACTGTTTACTTCTCCCTGAGGCATCCTTCCAAAAAGCCAATCATATCTTCAGGAATTCCACGTTGCTACAAAATATTTTTTAATTTTTTTTTGTCAATTCTATTGTATTTTGTTGTGCATGATGCTTCTAGAGGATTTTTGCCGATCAGTAGTTAAAAAAATATGCAGCCTATAGCGTAGACATCGCACTTATCGGTTATTTCATCTACTTTGTTCCTCGCTTGTTGAGGTGAGCAGTAACCCCGAGTAAATTGTGAAAATTTAGGTAAAGCTTCATCTTATCTATGGGCTGAACCGAAGTCGCTAATTTTCATTTTTTTTCTGTGCAGTAAAATATTTTGAGGTTTCAAATCCCTATGAGTAATTTTTTTCTTGTATAGTTAGCTGTAACAAAGGAGTAGGCTTTGTATTTTTTTGAGAGCAATGTCAGGTGGATATCCGTTTTTATCTATCTCCAAGCATCCATCCATAAGTTCAAAGACAGCCACTATTTTTCTTCTTCCTTCAATCATCGTGACAAAATGATCATAGACCTAGACAACCCCAGGTGATCTTGCATCTTGTTGACGCTGAAATTCCTTTAAAAGAGCCTTCTAATTATCTAAATGGCATCATTCATACCTTATGACGGGACAAGAATCTTGATTGCAACTTCTTCGTCAGTTTTAATGTTTTATCCCAAATAAACAATATTGCGACCTCTGCCGAGCTGATCTTTCATTTTGACTCTGTATTTCGAACCAAATATATAATTCTCCTCAGTAGGTTTATTCCCTTATTTTTCACAAACATATCCATATGAGGATTCTTTACTTCGCAACCCACTTTAAAATAGGCCAAGTTGTTCATATTTTACCTCATTTTATTCAGGAATGGGAACATTGTAATTATTCATCAAGTCAGTTGGGCAACTATCAAACCTATTGATCTGCGGTTCCTTCATCATGGAGGGAGAATTGTAACTTATTTGAATTCTAGGAGATATAGGAATTTTGCTGGAAATACCCTGATGCTATCGATTACGATATTATGTCACTATTGACTGTTGTCCGTAAGTTGATGCACTGGCTATTTTGGGTCCTTTAATTTGTGATGGTACGTAATATGATGCACTGGATGTTTCGGATCCTCTAATTTGTGATGTTCCGTAATATGATGCAATGGATACTCCGGATCCTCTAATTCGTGATGTTGTATAAAATCCTTAGCCGTGAAAAATTGATGCAGTCATTATTTTTTGAATTTGCAGACAATTCTGATTGAGTATCATTCCATTTACAGTTTCTTATGATGAAATTGCAGTCTCATAACTTCCTTGGAAAGGAATATTCATTGTGGTGGACTTGCATGGCGATGGTAAGCCATGATAGAACTTATTCGATTCCCTGATATTGTCTCTGTTTATTGAGGTCTATCTGCTTTCTTGGGGAATAAAAAAATAGCCTGGTTTTTGGCACTTTGAGCTCCATTGGATTTCACTAGCATGATGTGGATTTGCTTTAAAGGTGTACAATAATGGCTGCTCTGGATTTAGTACAACTTAAGGTTAACATCTGCTCCGAGCAAGAGAAGATTGTCTAATTGGAGCCATTTAATTTTTATGACCATCAAAGTTGTTTGATTCTGTTTCTTTCGATTGAGACACAGTCTAGGCACATTCCTGTTTGCCAGGTTTAACAGAAGTTGTGTTATCAACTTCTTATGTGTAGTTATCCTCTGTAATAAATGTTGTGCTGGGCCCCGAAAAAATAAATCTTTGAGATTCTTCAGTAGAGAATTGAGAATTACAATTATCTCCACTTGGTATGGAACCAGTTTTTTTGTCATCCTTGATGCTCGGCATGCCGATAGCATTTTCATTTATATTTGTTGGTTCATTTATCAAGTCATCTTATATATTATTGTCTCCCAGTTTGATACCACTAATTATTTTAAAGGCATTGCACAACTTTTTGGAGTTGTTTGTTTTGGATATATTCAGGTTTGTTTCGCAACTATTGCTTCTCGGTATGACAATGCAACCATTTGTTGGACTTAAGCATCTTGGTAGCTCAGCCAAGCTTGATCTTATTCGATCACTATACGTGAAGGTGACTTTCGGTATCTTTTGCCTTCTCATTGTTTTTATTTATTGATTAATGATAAAAAAATCTACCAATAAAACAATATCAAGTATGATACGACGAAATGGCCTTATTTTGATATGAATTTATGCAAATCAATCATGGACATTATCGAACAGACAGATTGAGAAGACTTTTTGATAATACTTTACTCGCATAAATATTAGAGTTCAAGCCACAAATAGTTTTTTGATAGTATATGTACAAATGCAAATATCTAACATCACGTGTTGTATACGCTGTCCCAGGACAACTCACTAGCGTCTGTGATCGATTTTTGAAGCATTTATTGGGCAAATTGATTATCGTGTTTGAACTTCAGGGATTTATGGTAGAAACTTATGGCTTTGTTTAGTTGACCGCTGAGGTGGTAGATGAAACCCAATGAGAAGAAGGTTTGAGCGTTACTCGAGTTGAGACTGACGCACTGCTCGAGATGTGCTATTGCTTGCTTGTATTCTTTTAGCTTACGGCAGGCATGTGCCAAGTTGGTGAGAATGGTTTCCTTCACCCAGAAAGAACTGTCGGGATGGCACTTCTCCAAAGCCAGCTAGTGATACCTTCTGGCATCCTTATAGTTCTTCTGCTTGTAGTTGATGACTCCCAGCTAGGAGTAAATCAGGGGATCACTGGGGTTGATTTCCTTGGCTTTTTGGAGGGACAAAGTGGCCGTTTTGAGGTTGTTGGTTCGAAGGTACTACATGCCCATATAGAGGTGGGCTTGTGCGCATCCTGGGAATAGTCTCATGATAGTCCGGTAAATTGACATAGCTTGGTCGGATTCATCCTGAACAGCAAAGGAGTGAGCCATACCGATCCATGCAAAAAGGAAGCTCTTATCCAAAATGATAGCCTTTTGGAAGTATTTTCGGGCAACTTCGTACTTTTTGCAATGGAAGTAGTAGGTACCCACTGCGAACCAACTCACGGGATGTGAGCTATAGTTCTCCACCAAATTGTGAGCGCAGTAGTAGAGTTCACCCGTAAGTCCGAGGTCCAGCAAGCAGGTGGCATAGATTGGTAAAATTTCAAAACAAAGAGGATCCTTTTTGATAGCTTTAAGACATAATTCATATGCAGCTGGGATGCGATAGCTCTGGTAGAGTGTTTTTGCCCTAATACATAAAATATTGTTGTTCTCTTTAGCGACGAGAGTCTCAAAGATGTTGTCTCTTCGGAGATCCTCGTTGATGATAGGAGGAGCAACCTACTCAAATTGCCTCACCTTCGTCTCATAGATCTTTCTCAGCCACTCATCTTCAGATGGAAATACCAGTCCTTACAGTAATCTAACTCGGTCAGTGCCTGTGATCAGTTGGCAGTCGACTAGTCTGTTAAAGGCCTCCACATTGGTTGGATCCTTCTGGATACACTCCTTATAGCCTTCTACAGCTCTCAATTTGTTTTCTTGAGCTTCGTAGCATTGTGCTGAGATGAAGGCTCGGCAACTTTCCATCTTACGGTTGCAGTAGGTTTGTTCCAGTTGCAATTCGAGAGAGGCCAGGCATTGGTCGTATTGTTTGTTCAGAAGGAGGGCTCTAGCCACCAGCAATTGAAAGCTGATGTTGTAGGCGACCAGTTTATGCTGCTGGAAGAGAGTGTGAACTTTTTTGTAGTCTCCATTGCGGAAGTAGCATTCACCTAGCAAATAAAGAGTGGCTATGTGGTTGTTGGCGAGGGTGGCTAGTTTATCGGCAAAGAAGATGGCATCTGAGTTATTGTGAACGTTGAGGTTGTCGATGGTCAGTTCATAGAGTCTTTTGAGGATGTCGTTGGATAGTAGTTGAGGGAAGGTGTCAAGTTAAGGGAAATGGTGTTAGGGGTGTTGTCCGTAGTAGGGCTGGAGCAGTTATGCGAGGAAGAAAACACGGTGGGTTTTTGCAGGTGCGAAGATGGTGGGTTTGGGGCGATGCATTCAAATGATATTTGAACGTGAGTATTATGAGTATATATTGATAGTGTAACATGTCGGAAGTCGAGGAAACACTCAACCGCATGCAGACCCACAAGAACGTCCAGGGTATCGTCATCGTCAACGGAGAGGGGGCTATCATTCGCTCCACCTACACCACCGAACGCAAAGAATAAGGTACTTACTCTCTAAAAAAGGCAACGCTCTGGCCAGATTGGTGCCCCAGCTCGTGACAAAGGCCAAGAATACAGTAAGAGATCTGGACTCCCACAACGACCTTAAATTCATGAGATTGAAGACCACCAAGTACGAGATCTTAATTGCCCCCGACAACGAGTTCATCCTTATAGTTGTTCAGGGCCAGAAGAACGAATAGAAAGTTGAGGACGAGGCTTGATTGGCATAATTTCTATGTTTTGACTGCTAGATTTATCAAAATTAGCACTCTTCATGCTGTTTATTCACCTGATAGCTAATATCTTAAACCGTGGGAAGGCATGAGATATAACTTTAAAATCATTAGATATAACTTCAAGGAAGAATGCCGAAACTGATCGACAATTACGTCCTCAGTCGGAAGATAGGGGCGGGACAGTACGGGTAGGTCTACAAGGGTTACGATAGGGCCACCAACAATGATATCGCTGTCAAATCTATTCGTCGCTAAAATGTCAAAGGTACACCCTCATTCATACAGGCAAGTTCAAATAGTTGCTCTAGTCGTAGATTAAGGTGCTGAAGAGTTGCGAGTGCAGCAACGTCATCAAGTTGTACGACATGAAGAAGACCTCCAACAACTACTATCTTGTGCTTGAATATTGCAACGAAGGTGACCTTGATGCCTACGTCAAAAAAAGAAGATTTTTGACTGAGGAGGAATCTATTTAAATCCTTTGTGAGTGCATCAATGGGTTCCAGCATCTCTACAAGAATAAAATTCTGCATAGGGACCTCAAGTTGGCCAACATTCTCAGACATGATGGAGTTACTAAGATTGCCGACTTCGGGTTCAGTAAAATGCTGGGCAGCGAGCACCTAGCAGAAACTATGCTTGGGTCACCTCTGAACATGGCTCCTGAGGTCCTAAATAACCTCGAGTACAGCAACAAGGCAGATGTATACTCTCTCGGTGTATGCTACTACTGGATGCTCTTCGGAAGGTATATCTCTTCATATTGTAGACCTCCATACAACGCCAAAAACATCAACGAGTTGAAGGTGATGATCAACAAGGAAAACTTTGACTTCCCCAGAGCCATCAACCCGATTTCAGAAATGAGCAAACAACTGATCAAGCGGATGCTGAAGGCCAACCCCAAGGAAAGGATCAGTTGGGAGGAGTTATTCCAGCACGAGGTTACCCGTTATCTGGAGAAAAAGATGGAAAAGGAGCTATCTTTGACTTTGACGATGGATGGTAGCCTCAGTGAGAATGTTTGCAAATTGTACCTAAGTCAAAATTTGGTGATCATCCATCCGAGTGAGTTCAAGAAGAAAGAGGAGATCGTCAATTATGCTGTGAATTTGGTCAAAGACAACAAGAAAAATGACTTTAAGGGGAACATGCTCAACCGCCAAATCAAATAAAACTCGTAAAACCTCAAGAGAGGCTAATTAAAGAATAACGATCATATAGAAGAAGGGCTAGGCGAGGACGACAGAGTGTTGCAGAATATCCAAGATAATACATTCTTTCTGTTAAACGAGAGGAACAAAATTATTTTCCTGCTATCAGTGCTGAATGAGGCCAGAAGCAGAAAGGAGAGGAAAGGACAGGCCCAGGTTACCGGCAAGGTTTTGGGGCAGGCTAGAAAGTACTATTAGAAGTTAGAGAACACCATCAGAAATCGGGAGAACGAGTATAATTTGCCCTGCTGGAAGACCTTTACTGAAAGTGTGGCTTTCAAAAATTTATAGCATTTCCTGCTGAAAGAACATGTGATTGTCAAATTTGAGATGGACAACAACGAGAAATACTCACAAAACAGCAACGAACCTTTGGGGCAGTTGGTCAAAATATACTGTGAGGCAACACTGGCCGCCATGAAGGGGCAGTAGCTAGACGAGAAGAACCGACCTGAATGGAACCACCTGAACCACCTTCTGGACGTGCTGAGACTCGATCAGTTGATGACCAAAGATTTCGACTTCAAGCACTACTACTGCGAGTATGGCAAGTACTAAATGCGTGAGCTATCTGAGTTGACCAGGAAGCAGCTGAGCAAGTTGTGATCTGATGCTATGCTATTGTAAAATATATCCTATGTACTGTAGTGTTAGGATATGGCGTGGTGGTTATAATAGTTAAGAGGAGTAGTATATAAACATGGGGAATAGTCAGGTGAGGTCGGAGTGCAGAGAAGGATAGGTCTATTTGTCGGATGTGCAGCAGTGGAATAACCAGGAGTTGATGTTCCAGTCGAAGATATCTGAAGCCACATATGATACCAAATTAACCAAGAAGGTCATCGTCTACGGGACGGGCTCCTAGCATATTGCAAATTATCTCCAAAAGTAACATCTATATTAAACCAGGCTGAACTTTTTCGGACAATACATCGAATGCGACAACCTCATGCTTCCCGTCTACTGCTATATCCGGTAAAAACAAACCTTCTGCAACGATGAAAAGGAATTAGAGGTACTCGCACATCCAATACAGATCTATCACGAGATATACCCTATCAACATCAAGGAGGAGATCATCGCAAGGAAGAGGCAGTTTGAGAAATTTACATAATATGAGGTGTGGTATTTGTTGTTCTCCATCGTCAATGCCTGTCGCAAATTTGAACCCTACAAGATAAAATCTGGTAATTTGACCACCAACCATGTGGTTCTCAACCAACGTGGTCACGTCAAAATAAAAAATTAGCTGACTGAGCCTGAATAGAGATCTGCCACGCTGCCCAACTTCCACAGTCCCTAGTAGATGGAGGCCTTAAGAGATAAAAGGAATAGTAAGCTGCATCCGAACATTTGTCAGACCTTCACGGTCGCTATTTTGATCATAGAGATATGTACATTCATCGAGGGGGAGTCCTTCTATGACCAGACTAGAATGAGGATCAACTAGGTCAACTTAGGCAGGGCGCTGTAGATAGTTGAAAGACAAAGGTATTCTAAGTTGCTGCTGAATTTGCTTAAAATAATGCTGGCAGGACAGAGCGACAGGCCTTTGCCAAGCCAGATCTATGCAACTTTCAAGCCTTACTAGCCATAAATAACCAACCTGCAGCCCTTCCAGTTTGACACCAGCAAAATATACGAGTCGTTGGCGGCCTCAAGGATATCAATGGACTCTCATTTTTGAGTATTACTAACAAAATGCATCAAAATATCACTCATCGTTTCGAATGTCCCTTATCTCACTCAGCAACTCGTTGTATTGGGCCTTCAGCAGCTCTCTATTTCTCTCCCATTCACGTCTTTCCCCTTCCAGACGGTCCCTTAAAACCCTCTAGTGATACAATTCGTTCTAGAGATATCTTTTGCGCTAAATACATTCATGATTTTAGCAAGATCCTGAGGCGACTCCTTTGTAGGGAGTTTCTAATTTTTTAGGAAGAAGGACAGAGTGGCTTTTAGTTGAGGATTGCTGGTAGGTTGGCAGTTGTGCAGTGGAGGGGTGCATGGTTTTGCTGTTGCTTTTGCTATTTTTGACTTCGTTTATTCTGATAATCAAATTCTTTATTTTTTCCTTGTCTTTTGTGCTCTGATCCTGTAGCTAACAGCATCGTTCCTTCAGTGTAATGTTCTACCTATTCAGCTCCTAATTCTTGGCTCGTGTTCTTCTCAATTCCTCTATGGTTTATTCATGGACAGTCGTCTATATTGAACTTTTGCCCCGGTTGGTCCGATGGGTTTATTTTGCGTTATGTTGGGCAGGTTTGTCAATCAAATGCAGAGTGTTCGACTGTTTAGATAGCAATTTTTGTGATAAAGGGTACAGTTGGGGTTTAGAGAGTTGTTTGCTGGTCATGGTGAAATCTTGTTGTTCAGTGGCTTGTGAGACAATTTTGACACAGGAGTTGGCCTTGACAACACGGCTGTTCTTTTTGCTCTAAGGGACAGTTGTAGTGCTTTTTTGTTTTTTGGGGAGAGTAGACTTCGAGGGCATTCGTCGCATGGCTGTTATTCAGAATATTAATTTAACATACACATTCAAATATAGTTATTGGATAATCAGGGTAGTATACAATGATAAATATCAGGGTTAAATCATAAAAATTTGTAGTTTTGGTAACCTTTGGGTTGAGCGAAGGGGTCACGGACTTGACCACTTATTCGCCTTAAGTTGGCCATCTCTGAAACACGGGTGTTGGTCGAACGACTGGCCTTGGTCTCGTATGCCACTCCTCCTTTCTAATGGTCAACTTCCTCCTCATGCAGCAAATCCTATTGATAGGTCCTATCGAAACCTCTTCCGATGACTTCAGAAGGAGTCTATTCCTATGACTCTTAGCCACCTGATTATGCAAATCTACCCATCAGTTGCTGCTTTTCTAATCTTTTTGATCTTTGGATCTATCTGGGGTTCATTCGCTTGCTGGAAGGAAGCTCACTCTGACTCATATTTTATTCCTTGTTTTTAAACAATCTATCGAAGCCTTAAATTATAAGGTCGGCTTCGTTGTGAGCCCAGCTTTATGTGAGCATTTTATCATTTCTGCAGCTTTGTTGGGAGTAGTAGCCAGGTGAAGATATTTCCTCATGCAAAAATGGCTCATAAGGTACGTGAGGAAGGGGCTCTTGAACTGTGCTTTTTCTTTTGACTTTTGGCTACTTTAGTTTGGGAGATCTGTTGGGGCTGTGCCCTTCCTGTTCAGGTTTAGGATTAGCAAGGAAGACTGATTGGTGATTGCGGGGGTCATGATTAGGCGGGAGAGTGCTGACAGGGTGTTAGAAGACAATTCGAGCGGGCATGTTTCCCTGGGTTCTAAACTGTTCTATGGAGTGGGCCTGCTGTTTTTTAATTTCTTCTGAGAAGATATTATGAGGATGGTGTCCTCTGTTGGTGGAGGTTTAGGGATATCGGAACGAAAAATTATTTCTGTTGGCAGGGGTTCGGCTAGCAAGGGGAGCTTCTGCAGTTCGATGCATGTAATTTACTGGCTTCGATTGTACTTCTTTGAGGGTTATATAATTCAAATCTTGTTCTTGTTTCCATGGCTAATAAGGAGGGTGCTAGTGACTGGGAGCTTGGTGGAAGCTGTTCGGTCTCTTCTTTTTAAGGGATTTTTTGGTAGCTTTTTCTAAGGCTTGTAGTTCGGTGGATTTATGTGAGCGATGCGAAGGGCTAGAGTTAGGTTGTGAGATGGTGCTATTACGTGAGAGAAAGAATTTATCATTGGAGAGGATGGGTCCGTAGCAATTACAACTTATTTCTGTTGATTCTCGCATCAAACAAATAAAATTATATATAAAGCAAATAGCAAGCCCATCACCTAAAGCACTACCCCTCCATAACACTACATCCACCCTTAGTTTAATCCTGTCATATATACAAGTCGGTACATACATCACTCCAGCACCATTGTCTCGATCTGCTCAAATTTTTATGATCTGATCCTTTTGGATTCACTGAGTCTTCTCTCTGAAGTTGGCTACTTGATTCTTTAACTTTACTCATCTTGTGCTCTAGGGGCTATCTTTTTGTCTGTGCAGCATTTACCGAGTAGGATCAGCAATAGGATAAATATTCCTATTATCACCACCAATATTATGAGCATTATGCCCAGGTCTCCATTGTTTAGTTGCTGGATAGCCTGAATGTAGGACAGCTCTTGCTTGCCAGCACCTGCATACACTGGTACCTCTGTGTGGGCCACTCTCGCTCCATTTAATTCACAAACTGCATCGCTGAAGATCTGAACTGTCTTATTCTGGAGGTCAAAAACGATGTCTCGGTCGACCATCCAATTGGCTCCCAAAATGTATCGATCTAGTGATTAAACACCAAGACATACCTAGGGACTGTTTTCATGTCTTCTCATAAGGTATTTGGCAGGAGACCAGCTGACAACATGACCAGCTAAGACCACATCAAAAGAGGGAAATATTTGTTCCAAGGTCTAACCGAGTGTACTGTTGGACTGGTGGGTTATTTTAAAGCAGATTTGTCTCGATTTGGCAATTAGACATTGCTATGGATATAAACTACAGGCTGTTTAGAGGATCCTCAACA
>Ga0100381_1004953_pt1 | contig 11127 bp, 16 predicted proteins | sample CryGeymeta201505_FD_80416 | JGI IMG/M metagenome (GOLD analysis project Ga0100381, IMG submission 80416) | Groundwater microbial communities from Crystal Geyser aquifers in Utah, USA - Crystal Geyser metaG 2015-05 | ecosystem: Environmental > Aquatic > Deep subsurface > Groundwater | place: USA...
AGTAGTTGGAGAGGAGGGTGAAGGTGCTGAGGAGGACAGTCAGCCAGAACAAGGTCATAGCTGAAAGCAGGATTGAGGATCTGGCAGCTCGGGCCTAAAAATTGAAACAGGAGTATCAGCAAAAGGACAAACAATTGAGCAGTCTGCTTAGAACCATCAACCACCATTTCCCATGAAGAGCACAAGCCAGCCCCTACCTGATAGTTCATTGGTCATTTTGCAATTGTTCAGCCAGTACACCAAAAGGTATATTTAAGTTTGAGTCGATGTGCTCATAACTTGTGCTGATGTGCGTTTCGGCTTATATTATTTTTATTTACATGCTAGCCTCAAAAAAAAAGCAGCAAAACATCAACCGCAGCAGAAGTCGCAGTCTTTCTCCTCAAGGGTCCAAGCTTAAACCAAACCCTAAAAACAGCAAAAAACCTCTCCCTAAAACCAGCAGACCAACTAATAAAAATAAATCACCCCTCAATCCATCCCTCGGAAAGTCACTCTCAAAGAAAAGTATCAATAAATCGGTCAGCAACAAGAATAAGCTCAACAAAAGTACCTCTCAGCCTCGAGTGGGCAGTGGAGTCAATCAGAAAAAATAGGGAAGGCTGAGAGAGAGAAGTCAGTCAAAGGGCAAGAAGGTGTAGAGAAGCAGGTCGCAAGAGAAAAAAGACAAGGCGAGTCGGGTAGTTGTACAGGAGAGTCCCAGCAACAATGTGAAGGCTGATGAGAAGGAGATGGGTCTCATTTTTGTGCGTCCTGAGCACGATAAGGTCCTCTTCAAGCCTCTGGAGGCGACAGACCCCGTCTTCGAGAAATACTTGTAAATGATAAACAACGACAATGACGCCAGCTACGTGATGAATGCTCTTCCTGAGCTGAAAAACTACAGAAAGGAGGATGAAAGCGAAGGGCGGGACTTTGTGTCAGGCAGGATATCCAGACTCAGCGGCATCTTCTAAAACCTGTCGGTGGACAAGGTTATCACCGCGGGAAAAAGGGTGCCTACCTACTACCAAGGACAGTGTGGCAAAAATATAACACTTCTGAGGATTGTCCTTCAGACTAAATTCAAAGTGGAGGTCGACCTCGGCTTCCTGCAGTACTCCCTCGATGGCGACAAGCTGACCATTTTCCGCATCTACGTCAGCAAAATATACAGGAGAATGAACTACCTTGGCTATATATACATATAGATCATGAAGGGTCTGATGGGCAAGCATCCTGGAGCGGACAGGTGGTCGATTTTCATCCTTGAGAAGAACGTCAACGTCCACAAATTTTTCAAATACCTGGGCTTCCACATATAAAGGATAGCGACAGAGAGCAAGAACAAGACGGTGGAATACTTCCAGGAGTTCACGATAAAGAAGAAGGAGCTAAGCACTGTGCTGGCCAGCATGACAAAATGATAAATGATCTGATGCAGTTTTGACACTTCATTGATGGCTGTATTAACTCAAACTGTTCCTGGCTTCATAAGGCTAGATAATAATAATAAAAAAGGCAGTTTTATTATGGAAAAAGACAACGACTACAGCCTCGCCCAGGAAAATCTGGTTCCCTTCTACCTAGTCGAAGACAAACTCAAGAGTAACTTCAACAACATCAGTAGCTTCATCACCCATCAGCAGATCCACAATGCCCAAACAGATGCCTCCCTTGAAGCAATCAGAACGGAGAACAAAACATATCAAATAGAGTTAAACCAGAAACTAGTTTCTCTTTAAAAAAAGATCGTTCAGCAGATCAGTCAGGAATTGGAGGGGAGAATTGTGTTAGCAGTAAATAAAAGTATGGCTTCTTTTGCCGGAAGAATGTAGGAAAAGTAGGAACAAATCGCACAGTTCAGTTAAGGCATTACAGCTAAACTCGACAGTATGAAAAAAAACATACTTTATGAAGGGGCAAAAGATGCACAGAAAGCCATCAGCAAAGAGGTCGAAAAATTGGAGAAAAAAATGAAGACAGAAGTACAAAATGCAGGAGATAAAGAGGGAAGAAGAACTTTGAGAGCTACCTCCCGAAAATAAGCTTAAAGCAATGTAAGAGAACTGACGGCTCCTGAAAATTACTTCACAGAGGAGTGGGTCTTAAGGATCAAGGAGCTAGAGTCTAAAGCTGAAAAAGTTGAAGAGTTTTTGGTGGGTTTCGACAAAAGATATTACGACAACGTGACTTCCTTGAAGGAAAGTTGGAAGTAGCTGGGAGAAGACATGATGGCGACCAAGAAAAAGCTGGCAAGCAAGCAGGATGAGCTGAGGCTAGACCTGGTGAGGATCAAGGGTATTCGTTAGTTTCAGGGAGGACCCGAAGAAGTTGAGGAAAGTTTCAAAAAAATGTTGATGGATAAATTTACAGACATATATCAGCTGTTTGGACAGCTGGTTCCTAAGGCCGACTTCGAGGGAGAGACGTAAAGAATGAAGAAAATACTGTCGAGGCACAATGAAGAGCTGAGTGACGTAAGGGAAGAAATGGCCAAAAATAGCGACTACTTCACATTCTACGTCAACAACTCCGATAGGGATGACCTCAGTGCAAAGATAAAGGTCCTACAGCGGGAGGCCAGTAAATTAGTGGAGGTTGGGAATGAGAGAGCGAAGGAGGCAGAGAAAGGGAGGGCAGAGATACAGAAGGAGATTGAGGGAATTAATGGCGGGTTAAGAGAGTGCAGGGAGGGCCAGGGAAAGATAGAGGAAGGTACGGGCAGGTTGAGGGAAACCATTCTCAAAGAGGAGGAAAGGATATAGGCTTTGGAGGAGCACAACAACTTCACTCCTCAAAAAATGGCAAAAATCCATAACATGCTCGACATCGACTTTTCTCCTCCTGAAGAGTAATTGATTGCCAAAAAACAAAGTGATTTCGGACAAAGCCAGGCCCTAAAATAACTGAGGATCTAGATAGGGAAGGTCAAGGATGAACTGTTTGTGGTGAGCCACTAGCTAGCCGAAGTGGAGAAGATGAAAAAAAGCATGGCGGGCCTTGAGGGGAGGGTCGACAAGATAAAAGTTGAGTCTGAAGAGGCAGTGTTATCAAGAAAGCCGTGGGTCTGCTTGAGCTGCGATCGGAATGAAAAGGACAAACAAGATCAGGAGAGGGTAAAGCGAGAGGCGTCAAGGAAGAAGCTGCAAGATGCCAAGGCCCTGTTCAGCAAGGACAAGAGTGAGAAGCTAATAAAATTGATTCCAAGTTCTTAGGAGAAATTTGAAGTCTATGAGAAATACCGGTAGAAGTACCTGAGTGAAAATGTCAGGCTGCCCGACATATACCGTGAGAAGATTGGTGATAAAGAGCCTTTTCTCAACTGATCTTGTTTCCTGCACTATTATCAATCGAGGTTGTGTTGTATAATTCTCAAATGAGGTTACAGATGACTATAGTAGGCATGTAGATTGCAAAAGATCACAGGTCTTCCTCCACCACCATCTTCCCCTTCTGCCTCTGCCGCAGCTCCTGCTTCTCTTGGGCTCTAACAGTTTCCCTCTCTCTGATTCTCTCCTGCAGCTCCTCCTTCTTTCCCTTGTCCGAAAGGAGGTTGCCGTGAGTAAGGACCTCTCGTTCGATGTCCACCTGTTTCTGGACCTTGGCCAGCTTCATCCTGTTCTACCAGAAACGGTTCTATCTGCGTTGTTTGATGTCTGATATGCGCTGCATGGCCTGGATGGTCTGCACGTAGAGGTCTCGATTGTACTGCAAGGGTTAGTTTCTCTTTTTTTCGAACTCGTAGATGGGATCCTGGGTGAGTTCTTTGTTGTTGATTTTACGGTAGGCCTTGGTCCAGGCTAGTTTTCTGGGATTGTGTTTGGCCTTGAAGTGGCGATGGCACTTGGGACGGCAAAATCGGAAGGCCTTGCAGTCGTTTCTGATGAACATGACTCCATGACCGGGGTAGACTGGTCCTGAGCAGAAGTAACACCTCTCGATTCTCATCAACAATCAATATTATTTATTATAGTCCTGCCAACCTGTTATAGGAAGCAGTCCTTCTTTGAAAAATGATCGACTGTTGAGCAATGCTGCTGGGCTGTTGAAGGAGAGTATTTACGGGAGGAACGGCTCTTCTCTTTAGGTCTAATAATAGATAATGTTTTTATGTTCCTTATTAATTTCTATTTCTATGAAAATTACTCGTACTTTGGCAATAGAGGACCAACTCCCTCAGCCTCGCCCCCTTGCAAAGACAAACCTCAAGTATCTCTGACTCGATATAGAAACATCATCGAGCTCACCGAGTAGCAAGAACCTGCACCAGCACACATCTAATAAACATCCTCATCATCCTCCAGTATCGAGCAGCCTCCACCTTCACCCTGGAAGTGTCTGAAGTACTGTCTCAACTTTTGGAGATATTGGTGCAATAAACCACAACTTCTGGAACTGGACGTCAGTGATGCCTAGTTTGCCAAAGTCATCTCCGAAATCAGGAACAAGAAGTCCTCCTTCGGGACTGTTCTTCCTGAGCAGAAGGAAAAGAAAAGGGTGCTAGTGCTGGACCTAGACGAGACCCTCATACACACCAGTTTCAACAAGCCACCCAAGTACGACTTTGAATCGGAGGTTCTTTTCAACGGCAAGAACACTAAGATATACACCGTTAAGCGATTCGGATTGGAGGCCTTCCTGTTCGAGATGTCCAGAATATATGAGATTGTGGTGTTCACTGCAAGTCAGAAATTATACGCGGACAAAGTGCTAAACACAATAGACCCAAAGGGCAGGATCTCCCACAGGCTCTACAGGTAGCACTGCATCGTCATCAACAAAACTTACTATCTCAAAAATCTTAAAATTTTGGGAAGGCCTCTCGCCTAGACCATCATAGTTGACGTACTTCCTTCCCTATTCAGGACAATAACATTGCTGGATTACTTCACCCTGATAATTTCTATAGAATCATTCCTTTCGATGGAAATCCCAAAGACAGACAGCTGTGCAGGTTGTCGGCCTTCCTGAAGCACATGGAAAAGCAGGGCTAGATTACTCCTGTCAACCAGCTGAGGAAGAGGTTCGAAGAGATGGAGATAAATGTTGAAGAAGCCGTTCTTGGGGAAGGTCGATCCGAGGCTAGGTCTCAGGTGGTGAGGAAGAAGAAGCAGTACAGGCACAAGAAGGCCAACAGCTAGATCGAGAACCTGATAAAGGACGAGGAAAGCGACGCAGCTGAGACGACGGCTAGCGAGTTGGTGACCAGAAATTTATGAACAATCCCTTACTGCTCCTGAATGATCCTATTATATATCCGATTAAATTAATAACTATCAGCACTAAATAACAATCACATCAATTATCATTTGCACTTCTCTAGAGCTTTTTGGGCTGTCTTGACCAGGCCACTGTCTGAGTTGAGTGGAGGAGATAGCACCTTCTGAAGCAAGCGGGCCACCTACAGGCCCACCAACACCTTCCTAGACTCGCTCAACTACAACAGATTGATGATGGCCATCACAGAGACCTTCCTGGCAGCATTGCTCTTGTCGTGTGCTAGCATGTTGACCAAGTGGTAGTTGGCTCCAGTGTTAATGAACTCTCTATCTAATACTTGTGAATTCCTGGCAAGGTTGCCGAGGGCTGCGGCTGCGTTCGATCGGGTCTTCTCCTATGGATCTTTGAGTAAGCTGACCAAGATAGGGAGTGCAGGTTTGAGGGCCTAGTAGAGGGTGTCGTCGTGGAAACTGGCATTTCCGATCGCCACACATGCGAATTTTTTGACAGTGTTATCCTTGTCTTCGCATAGACTGATGCAGAGGGGCAGTAAACCATTGACTTCCAGTTTGTTGTAGAAGTAGTTTGAGTGCCTGCACATGTTGCCGATCAGATTGAGGACTCTCGATCTCACCTGAGGATCCTGGTGGATCAGCATGCGCTTGACGTCATCAAAAGGATCAATACCTTCTATGTGTTCGTACACCTCCTTGGAATGCCTAGCTATCTGGGAAAGAAGATTGATGCTTTCCATCAGAGCAGCAGAGCCCTCCTGACCTTGTCTCAGCAGATGGAAGCGGGAAAAGAGACCCATTCCGCTGGCCTGGATGAACTGGGAGACAAAGGAACGAGCTGAGCGATCACGAGAGTCTGTTTTATCAAAGGCCAACAGATGCAGAATGAAAGTGATGACCGAGCCGACAGTTTAAGGTCTTAGATGGTGAGTAAATGCTATTACTTTAGGCAGCAGTTGAGAATCGTGAATTATTCTTACGATGGTTGGCTCCTTCTCAGCCTATCCCAAGTAGACCAAAAATATTTTCATCAAGTTGCCGAACATCGTGGTCACACATACCTGAGTATTATCAGAGTTACCTCGCCACCGCCTAAGTTAGTGGGCCATTACTATAGACTAGCCACCTGCTACTCAGAAAGAAGTGCGATCAGTGCCTGCAAAAAGGACTCCTCTGCAAATTAGTCGCCTATTCCTCCGTTTACCAGATCGTAGAGCAACATCAGAAGGCTGATCAGCCCTCTTGGGGATATATCTGTTTTGCTGCTGAGGGAACACAGCAACTGGCTGATCTTCAGAGGAACCTTGGACTACCTGAGGAGCTTGAGAATGTCCTAGCACTTTCGAGGGTTGTCCTTCTGAAGTCTAGCCAACAGTCTGTGCAAGAAGAGAAAGACTGAATCGTAGAGACCAACCATGTGTGCTCCATAATTGGAACCTTATATTTTCCTCATCTACTCCAGTTTATTGACCTGTGGAGAACTCAGCAACTCAGCTAGAGACTTGAAAAAGCTCTTGCTGCTCTATATTTCGGATAAGATCCGTCCAAAGAAGGTAGTGTCCTCGGCTATAAGCAATTACTGAAGGACTCCTAAAGCACTAAAAGCACTGAGCATTCCTTTGCTTCCCTCCTTAGCCTTCGACAAGAGCAAAGTAAGATGCTCCATATAGGGATCCTCCAGCTGCTTCTACTTCTTCTTCTATCTCCCCAACCTCAGCAGCTGAACGGAGAGCTGGCAGGCTGTTCCGAATACAACCTGATCTTGATTAGAAATAGCAGAGAGCATATCCTGGCACAGCTGCTTCTACTGGATCAGCCAGTCTGCGAACTCCTTCGATTGTCGAGAGGCCTGAAGGGATATTCTGCTGACTGATATTTTAGGAAGGAGGGCAGAGTCGTCGGTTAGAGAGAGTAGTCGTCGGAAGAGGGGTGCTGGGTCTGCTTATAGGAGAGAGTTGATGACTGTTTGTCTGACACATTCGAGCATGGTGGCACAGTCCTTGTACTCCTGCAGTCCAGGAGAAGGCTATCTTTTCCAGGGGAAGCACTCGATATCTCCATAGACAGGATGCATGAATGCTCCCAACACTTGCACCCACAATTTGATGACCGGTAGATAATCCTCATAGGTCCTGGTGATATCCATGCACTCCTGAACAAACCGTTTCTCCACGAGATCCTTATAGAAGCTAAAGGAGCGGATGTGGTTGGCTGAGGCATTGTTGGCAAAAATGCCAGTCGTCCTTAGCAGGTTTAGAGTGAGAGTCTGGTGAAGAGAGTCATTGGAGTACACTGCCGTACGAACTAGAACAGGCATTAGAGGAACAAAGGAACGCACGTAAACCATCTATATTCCGAAGTTGCGCTGGAAGCTGGAACGAGAAAGAAGGCCTATAAGCTTTGTTATGTCGCTCACGAGGTCGATGAACTGTCTGCCCCCGTCCACTCTCAGCAGACCCTTCAACAGACCTAATAGGTGGTTTGGAATATTTAGATTCTTCGAGTTGTCAAATTTCTTGTTCTCAGGTGCTCGGGATTTCATCAACACTTGTGTCAGAGCTTTAAGGGCTCCCTGTAGGCTATTTCTCTTATCTCTCACTCTCACAATCTCATTGAGATTGATCTCTAGCACTTTGAGGAGATTGTCCAGGAAGGCAGGGTCGCTTCTCAAGGTGGTTGCCCCTTTCTATTATGCAGAGAGGGCTATATATTTTTGCCAAAGTGAATCAGAGACTGGCTGAGGTGTTGCTCTGGAAGGAGAGAGGTCTCTACCTTTTTCTTCTGTGTGGGAAATCGAACGAGCATAAATAGTGGTTCCCATTGGTAAGGGATCCTCATCCTGGTTTAGGTAATGGTTTTCCTCCACCCAATGCTGAAACTTAGCTGTCTTTTTGGTCCTTTCCTTCTCTTCATTCTCAGTCTCCTGAATGAAAGGATGTTTCAGCAAGTTGGGCCACCCCAGCCTCTTGGCAGGGTCTTTGCAGAGCAGCCCTTTGAGAAAGTCCTTGAAGTTACCTGTTATTGTTTCTGGATATATGACTGGGTCTTTGCTGATGTGGTCTACAAGTGAGATTAGATTTGGAGCAGTGAATGGTGGGGTGCCTGTTGCCAGCTCGTACAAAATGACTCCCAGGCTCCACAGATCGGCTGTGTGATTGTAGGGCTCCTACTTGACCACCTAAGGAGCCATGTACAGAGGTGTTCCTTTAAGAGAAGTCAGAACTTCTGTTTTGTAGCTCATATGCCTGGCAAACCCGAAGTCGCAGAGCTTGATTATGCCGTCCGAGGTCATGAGAATGTTTTGAGGCTTCATGTCTCGATGAGTGATTCTGTTGCTGTGGATGTATCGAAGGGCTCTGACCAGCTGTTGTGCTATTTTTCTTATTTCCTGCAGGTCGAGAGAGTGGTCGTCTTCAATAATGTTGAACAGTTCTCCCTGCCCCAGCTCAGTGACGAGGATAAATTATGACGGTGTTTCGAAGGAATCAAGAAGAAGGATTATGTTTTAGTGCTTTAGTTTTTTTAGAATATCGATCTCGTCTCTCATGACTTTGAGGTCCTTCTCCTCTTTTCCCTTCTTCTTAATGCTCTTGATGGCCACGAACTGACCGGTGAACTTCCTTCTGGCTTTGTAGACTGACCCGTAGGCCCCCTGGCCAATCAGAGACAGTATTTGGTAATTATCTTTTTTGTTCTCGCTCATTCAAATATAACCCAACATAATCAAAAATCAATCCTTTGTCCTCCTGTATACCAATATGTAAGGAGTCTTCTCTGCCTTCATCTGAAGCTCAAAGGGCTGGTTTTCTTCCTCTAACTGAAACTATCTGACCAAGCCATCGTTCATCTCGGCCCATCGACTCCTCTCTACTCTGCTGTAGTAGGTGTAGTGCCCGAATTATATCTTCTTCCCGATGTGGAACAGCATGCCAACCAACTCGTAGTCTTTGAATTTCCTGAGAATGGGCTGAGTTGGCAACTCCTTCTTAGTGTTCCCCTTGTGCACAGAAAACCTGTTGATGTGAACCAGTAAAATATGACTGTTAAGAAGCAGACGGGATATCTTTCTGAACTGACGTTGGTGGCATTTCGGGCACTGATAATCAGTGATGTCCTCCCTCCATTCTGAGGAGAGTTGTTGCGTGTGAGGAATAGTGTGAACATACTCCTGTTGTTTGCTTTCTGTCTTGTAGGGACAGTGGCTGCACTCCAGGGAATCCTCAGTCTGCAGCTAAAATATTTTCTTGAAGTCCTCAAACAAGCCCTGACTCTTGAACTATTTCTATAGCTTCTACAGCAAACGAATCAGGTAATTCTGAGCATCCTCCTGCTTTTAGCTCCCAGCAAATTCCTATGGGCCCTTGGCCTTCAATTCCTCCACTTGTGGCAAATAGTGACTATCACTGCTGAGTTTCTGGAAGAGTGTTTTAAGGCAGGAGATGTTTGGGTGCGTGAATCTGCTTGAGGCTTTGTCAAGAAGGGCTTCTAGTCGTTTTGTCATGAAGAGGGCCTGGACGACTGAGATGATGTAGCACTCTGAGTAGTAAATGGCTTACGATTGCCGTTGTTAGTGATCCCCTTCAGGTCAGAAACCTCCATCTTAGGCTGTCTTCGTTCGCGGATGGAACGAGTGCTCAACTAAAAGACCTCGTATTTCTTAAAAAGAGCCATTTTTGCATCCTCATCTACTCTCTCTCTGTGTTCCCTCAGCCACGAGTCAAAAGTGCCCTCTAAAGCTTCTTCCTTGCTAACCACCAGGCTAGAAAGGGCAATCCAACCTGCTCTATAGACCTTGTTGTCTATTTGGGGAATGTTGGCGAGGAGACAATTGAGGCCAGCTTTACCGAGCTGACAGTGATGGAGGAATCCCACGATCAGTTAGGATGTTATGGAGAGGACTGTTGACTGTGTCTTGGGCTTTCGGCAGCACTTGGCCCTCCTGGCAAGATGAGGAAGCACCCATTGCTCAAAGAGATGTCTCAGCTTAAAAAAATCTTCTTCTTGTATGAGCAGACCAGCAAGCAACTTGAAGAAGGAAAGTACAGGGTAGCTAAGACTGCGTAACGTCAGTCCCTTGAAAACTCTCAGCAACTGCTCGTGGTCCATCTCTAGGAGCTAATCTGACCGCATGTTGACGAATTTCTGGACGCTCTTGAACTCAGTATCCAGAAGGAAATCGTCAAAGACGAGGCCCAGGTTGCCAGTGGTGGTCGAGTCTTAGCTGAGGATTTAGCAGCAGAGTCGCATGATGGTCATTTCCTTGGTTTAATAAAGGAAGCCAAGAGAGTACTTATCATCTTCTAGCTACAACTGCTGCAGTTGGGAAATTGACTCAACCAATATTGCAGTTTCCCTTTCCCTCTGAACCAAGTACATGTTTACCAGTCTCAAAAGGAATCTGAGGTCTTAGAGCTTTGCTTTTCCGACGTGCTATTTGATGAAGGCTCCCCAGTTTGAGAGAACAAGTTAGATGGTCTGTTGGGAAGTCTATTGGGTTTGGCTGGCTATCCATTGGAGGATGGAGATGTGATTTTTTTCCGTCGAAAGGAACTAGAAGCGTGTTTTGAATGTATAACTGAGGGTCGGTGAGACTTTGGAGTGGATGAGGAGAAGGGTGAGGAGGTTGTTGGTGGAGCTGATGTTCATTTTGATTTCGTGGGCCAGACTCGAGGGCAATTAGGGGTGTTAGATGAATACCTATGTCAGTATCTTATTGCAGGTGAGCCATCCTTAACAGTCCTTTTTGCCGATTGCTTCAATTATCTATCTTTCTCGGGATCGCATACAAGAGTAGCTAGTATTATAGCCTAATCTGTCAGAATAATAAAACACAGTGCCTCACTGACATTTATCATAAAAAGATCAGAAGGCAGGGAAGGAAACAGGGTCAGTTCATGAAGTCAGGATGAGG
>Ga0100381_1004960_pt1 | contig 11116 bp, 8 predicted proteins | sample CryGeymeta201505_FD_80416 | JGI IMG/M metagenome (GOLD analysis project Ga0100381, IMG submission 80416) | Groundwater microbial communities from Crystal Geyser aquifers in Utah, USA - Crystal Geyser metaG 2015-05 | ecosystem: Environmental > Aquatic > Deep subsurface > Groundwater | place: USA...
GGATGGTAGGTCAGTTCTCATTCTAATCAAAGTGCAAAAATGAATCATAAATGCTCCTTGAGAGAGTTTCTTGTTTTCGGAGAGATATTATCTCGTTGCAATTGAATTTCCATGGTTCAATCTTCATGTTTTACTGCACGTAATCAATTACTAGCTTGCAAATCACTTTTAATTTGTTTCGCACCAATCAAGGTTTTTTTTTGTAAATTTTTTAAATCTTCTTTTGTTTTTTCATTGTATGTATTTTTAATGTTATTATTTTCATTTCAAGATCTGTCTTTTGTATAAAAATACAAGCCTCAAAAGAAGAGTGTACTAATGAGTGATATTATCATAATTTTTTTTAGTTTTTTAACTATCTCTGGATTGTTATTCCCCACCTCATCTTCTTGTATTAATATCTCAAATACTTTTGTACCATTTGTATTATATAAGTTATTCCGGTCATCTTCAAAACATTTTTCTTTTTTGCTTATGTCATTAAGTGCCTTCTCTAATCATATATCTACATGTGTATTACAGAAATTAATAAGTTGATCTCGATTCTCTATATTTCCAAGATCGTTTATAACTAGTTCTGTTTTTTCAGATTCCAGTTTATATATATTTTGTATATTTGCCTTTAGTTGAGTTATTTCTTCTGCAGTTACAATCAATGTTGCATCTTTTTTATTTATTTTGTCCTGTTGTTTTTCTTTTTCTTCTCCTTCTAGTTTTGGTAAATAGTTAATAAGTTTGTTTTGTGATACTATAGCATTTTTATAATCTCTTTCAATGTCTTTGAGCTCTTTTTCTAGAGTTTTAATCTTAGGATTAATATATTTTACAACAAGAGTAGCAATGTCTTTTTTTAGTTTATCAATGCTAGATAACTTTTGTTTATTTATATATATTTGTTTAAAAATCTCATAATTGAGTGTTATTGCTAGTATGTTTTTTTGCGTCTGTATCGAGTATTTTATATCAAGATCATCTTGTTCTTGAAATGATTTTTGTGCTTCCCCTGTAAATCATAACATTTTTTGTCGATTTTGATACGTTTTGTCTAACTCATTTTCTATATTTTCATTCTTTATTATTTGAGTTTTTTCCATTTGATCAAAAGCCTTTTTTTCTTCTTTTGTTACTCTTATTTTACTATCGTTATCCCTAGATAATTTCATTCTATTAATTTATAATAAAGCGTAAGTCAATAGTATTACTATTTAATATTATAAATCAAGTGTTTGCTGTTCATATTTGACAAGTGATGTATAAAAATGTAAAATTAAATAATACTTTACATAATAAAACTAAATTTTATGGGAGCTCATCATCTGGATCATAGTTCGTGAAAAGAAAAGATTGATATTACAACATCTTTTGTATTCAAAACTTGAGCTAGTATTTCTGAAGAAGTCTTTGAGCTTTTTGATGAAAAATTACCAAACCTAGTAGCTAAATACTGATCAAAATACTGATCAAAAATATTGAAAGAACTACCAACTCCCGTACAAATTCCCATAAAAAACTTCGCCGATTACATACAAAAACTACCAAATCCAGTAAAAAAATTATCTAAAAATGGTCTTTACTTTGGTCCCGACAAAAAAGTTCTCCTGATGTCAGATAAAGGTCTGGTTTTAAAGTCATTTGTGAATATTTACTCCTACTTTAAAGAGAAATGATTGAGTTCTCTTTTTTTATCCGATCCTTGAGCAGCACTCAGGGATTCGGAATTGATGAGTTTATTAAAGGAGTTACAAACAGATAATAAAAACCTTACTCCAGAACAAAAAGAATCTTTAACTAAAATAAAACAGGAAGCAACCGCTTTACGCTTCCTACTTTTTCCTCATGTCTTTTGATATCCTTGAGTAGATTTTGAATATGAAGACTCTTTTACTCCAACGAATCTAGAAAAAATTATAGGTACAAATGATCCCAAAAACTGTAATGTTGTTTTTGATCTTTTTACTAAAGATTCTGAATTAACAAGACCATATATGCCTTTGATAGAAGCATTGAAAAAAAATGAAAATGTCATCAAAACTAAAATTACCTATGGTGATGTCAAAAACCCTTGTTATAAGCCATTTGTAGTTCCAAATCCAATGATATATCTGCCAGTTAATTCTCTTAAACCTCTAACTTATCTTGATGCATCCGTAACACCACAATATGTAATGAAATATACAGTTCATGAATATGTCCACGCTGCAACATATCATGATGATTTTGAAAAGCTTGTAGAGTTAAGAGAGTTTAGATTATCTTATATGGATTATATCAACAAATCATGATTGGACAAAGATTATGCACAGAAAAATACGAACGAATTTGTCGCAGAATTTTATTCTGACTGAAATCTTCAAAATAAAGTTAAGCAATATGATAACTGAAAGACATTTAATACCTTTAAGTATATATTTGAAGATACGTTTTGATTGCCAGTTGTTGATCTTCCAGATCCTTGATATAGTACGTATGATATTATAAACTCTACTAAGTTACTTGAGTTGTTTCATACTTCCAAATAAGTTTCAATACTTCTAATACTAGTCAGTTTATTTTTTTTGTGTGAAGAGTATAACAAAAATAGTTGTCAGACACACAACAAGTACGAATAGACTTTCTCATCGAGCAATACGAAAATAGTTTCGTGATGAATATATAAACGTAATTGCAACTCACGCCAAAACGATTCACGTTATGATTACGAATCACAAAAAGTGTCATCGTTGTGACCAAAAATATATGTTCATGTATTGTATTGTTGCTCAATATCGATTGTATAGTTTGCGAATGTATGCATCTAGTGCTTGCGATTGTTGTACGCTGTACCAAAATACTGATAGCCCAAAAACGAATAATATACCAAATAACGTCAAAATTGCTTGAATAAAAGAGTTCGTTAATTCACTAATTGTATCAAACAATGCTCACGTATCTATAAATGTAATATGATTTCATATCTCTTGAACAATACGGTTTTGTATCACTTCTGCACGCTGTTTGTCTGTATCAACTGATAAGAAAAACGTTTTGGGTGCATCTTCAAATCACTCGCGTGGTAGTTGAATGAAAAAGAATGGTCATGGTGATGTACTACGTCATCTAATTCAAACAACTTTCAGTTCAAATGTCCTTCATATAATTGATATTCCGATTGTATCTCAAATACCAACTCATAAATCTTCAGCAAACTGTTCATCAAGCGACATCTCTCATATTCCAAGGTTAGTTGTTCATGCTACAATTGGGTCTGATGCCAATTCACTATCTGTTGTATTAAATTCTCTTGTAAAACGTCAACGTCATCAAAAACCTCAGCGTGCATTTTGTCATGAGAGTGTATTTCAAGAACCAAGTGTGTTCTCGTTTTCTGACGTAACTCCTTCTTTTTGATCTAGATATTGAGTCAAAGAAGTGTTATTTATTGTCTCTATTCTTGCGGCAATACGTCCATACAAAGTATATGATATTTCACTAGAAGCCTTTTTTTGCTCTTCTTCCAATATTTTTTCTATATTTGGGGCATTTTCTTTCAAAATATTGAGAGCAAATAGTCATGGTACGTCGTTTTGTGATTCTTCCAATGTTTTTTGAAAACTGAGTGATATTGATCATACAACAAGTAGCAAAATCATTGTGATTCACAAACTTGCGCTCAAAAGTCATGTCATATTTCAAGGTTTTACCAAGCGACGAACTCAGTCCATACGTGCAAAAGTATATGTACTTTTTTTGGAGTCAGCAATCTTTTTTTGCATTGTATACAAAGCATACATCACCCCTTGCCCCAATAACGCAATTCCTCAAATTACCAAGCACGTTCATATTCACCACAATATTCAATCGAGAGCATTTTCGTACATCAATCAATATACGCTAATCACTCATATTACTCCCAAAACCAAAAAAGAAGTTTTTTCTGACTTAGATCACGTTAGTGATTGTGATGCTTGTAATCATTGTAATACAGGCATATTCGCAAAATTGACGACATGTGGAATCAATGAAATTGCTACAAAAACTCATGAAATTATCAACGCTTTGATTACAGATCATGTGTCCAAAAAGAATCATTCAGTGATTTCTAACTGTCCCAGTTGTTCAAAAATTACATAACTGATTGCATATGCTGTCACAAACGAAAGTACACTTACAATTGCAAACCCTGATATAATAATTCAAAGTATATGTTTTTTGTTGATTCAAAATAAAGCCAATAATGTCCAATGTTTTTGCTCTCCTACAAAAAAACTATGAATCAAAAAATAAACAATTACTCAAACCAATAGCACGCTTGCAGCTATTATCAACCCCAAAAATCTATAAAAATCAGCTATTCTATCTTGGATAGATTCTGAACTACTTTCATAGTCATCGATGTCATATCCGTAGAATATTTCTTGTGATTTTATAAAGTCTTTGATGGGTTGAATATCTTCTTGTACTGTAGTTTTGATCGAAAGTTCATATCAAACTCTACTTCATAGTCCTACCAAGTCAGTTTGGATTATCTGATCGTATAATACCAAAATACTACGACCTTCATCAAGTGGATTTGCTGACATCGCTCAAGGTATCTCTTCAAATGCTCAACGAACTTCAAAGATATTGTCTCATAATTTGATCGTATTTTGATCTCATAGTATTGACAATAATCATTTGTCGACCAAAACTCACTTGTTTGCCAAAAGATCTATGTTTCGAGCTTTTTCTCAATCAAGAACGACTTCTCCATAATATGGATATCCTGTTTGTACTCAAATAACACTAAAACTTACTGTTTCACCAGATCAAGCAAGAGTCGAAAAAAAACTTACTTTTTGGTTGTATTGAGCGTCATATTGTGTTGTAATACTAGCTATTGCATCAAGCTGTGCTTGTGTTCGTCAGGTGTTGCTTTCTATACGTAGATCCGCACCCAATATGGGTTTTATCTCTGCAACGATACTTTGACGTACATTGTATACAAAACTTGTCACTCACATAAAAAACACCGATCACAAAAACAATCGAACAAAAAGTCAGACAAATTTTTTTCGTTTTTTTTGCAAAAGTGTATATCAAAGAGATTGTTTCATAATAATTCTATTTGACCTATAAAATTTAGATACTAGTAGTTTGTAGTCCATAATCTGCTACGCGATACACAATATCCGCATATTTTGCAGCCATAGTATCGTGTGAAATCATAACAATTGTATTTTTGGTTTCTTCGTGTAGTTCTTTCATCAATCACAAAATAGCATGTGCATTGGCATCATCCAAGCTTCATGTTGGTTCATCTGCCAATAATATTGGAGTTTTTGCAATAAAGGCTCTTGCAATCGCGACTCTTTGTTGTTCTCATCAACTCAATTGTTCAGGATATGCATTTATTTTCTCCGAAATTCATACTTTTTGCAAAATTGTTTTTACATCAAAATTTTGTTCCAATTTGTTTATATGCACTGGCAACAAAATATTCTCTTCTACCGTCAAATGTGGCAAAAGGTGAAACTGTTGAAAAACAAAAGAGATATTCTGACCCCTTCGTTGTGTTGCTTGTTGTTGCGTGAGGGTTTGTAGTTGCATATCATTGACTGCGATTGTTCATGTATCTGGTTTTTGTAACCCAGAAAGCAATTGCAATAGTGTAGATTTTCCACTTCCACTACGTCACATTATACAGACAAACGATCAAGATTCGACATGTCGGTTAAGGTCTTTATATATTGTAGTTGTATTCTCTGGACTTTTGTATGACTTATTGAGTTGTTTAATATCGATCATTGCAAAACAAAAAAGTAAATTTTATTATCGTTTCTATTTTATTTTTATTTTTTTTATTGAGTCACTATTCAGTTTTCTATCAAAAAGGTAGCTATATTATTAGCAATGATAGCATATCATTCTTTTTTTGGATGAATTCAATCTCCAAGATTAAGTTCTGGTATTGTTGCAACTCATTCCAAAAAGAACGGAAAGAAAAAAACATCTGTTTGTTCTGCAATACGAGGAAAAGCGTCACGAAAATCTCTTGTATAATCACTTCCCATGTTTGTTGGTACTTGCATACCTCACAAAACGACCGTCAGCTCTTTTTGTTTAAGTGTGTTGATGATAGCAACTATGTTGTCTTCCATCTGTTGTAAATCACGTCATTGCAGTCAATCGTTTGCTCAAATCACAAGCAGTGCAATATCTCATGCTTGGACTTGTTCCAATGATCGAGTGAGTCTATCTTTGAGTTGGGAAGCGGTATCTCAACTATTTCATCAGTTGATAATGTCATAGATATATCATTGACGTTGCAAAATTGCTTGCAGTTGTGATGGATACGATTCTTCTGGTGGTAGTTGATATCATGCTGTGAGGCTATCTCAAAGTGCAACTATTTTTTTAGTTTGCGTTGTATCTGTATTGTTTTGTGTTTGTTCTGTTTGTCATGTTTGTGTTGTCGTATCGGGTTTTGGAGTTGATGAACATCAAACAAGCAGGATCCCAACCATACACAATGATAAAAAACGTAGCATTAGAGTTTATATAATAAATAAAAGTTTTTTTTATCCTCCTATTCTTTTTTTCCACAAAAAACACTCGTCTGCTCAATTTTTGAGACGTTTGCTTTTTCGTCTATATGGTTTACAAAAAATCGTACACCCATAAAATCAACTAATCCATCATCATTGTAATGGTCAGTTTTTTTCAAAAAACGTCGCCATTGTTGTATACAATTTGTAGAGGACGCTTTTTTCTGATGTTTCTTTCATAAGTCTTTTCCCATATGGAGGATTTGACACTCGATATGTTTGTTCTTTTATTTGAAGCTTTTTCATTTTATCGAGAGAATCACATTGTTCAAAAATAATAGTGTCTGACACTCACGCACGTTCTGCATTTGCTTGTGCTTTTCCCAAGACGTCAGGGTCTATATCTCGTCATTGTATGTCATAACTCTTGTCATAAATGGCATCTTTTGCTTCTTTGATAAGTTTGTCAAAAATATCTGCTTGATATGTTGGAAAATCTTGAAACGCAAAATGTCTATTGAGTCCTGGAGCGATATTGCGTCCTACCATAGCTGCTTCTATGAGCAATGTTCCAGATCAGCAAAACGGATCAACCAACGGAAATTTATGATTTCGTCATGACCAAATCAATGTTGCTGCAGCGAGGTTTTCTTTGAGAGGAGCTTCTCAAGCTTCAGTTCTATATCATCTATTGTGCAATCATGCTCCAGATGTGTTTATAAAGATTTGTACAAATGAACCCACCGCCGATACAAAAATTTCTAGTGGCTGTTTTGCACGATCAAATTGTATATCTTCTTGGTCAGGGTAAAGTTTTGAAAGTATAGCTTTGTGTGTGATTTTTTGTCAGGCTTTTCTACTATCAACCCAAGATTTTCTTGTCTCAATTTGGATAGTAAAAGGGTGTCAGGGCTTGAGTCGGTCAGACCATTCTATTTTTTTTACCATTTCAAACAAATCATCAAAATTATGAATTTTTTGGTCTGCAATACGAAGGTATATTTTGTTTGCAAGTCTTGAATGAATATTGACACGATACATGTCTTCAACAGATCATTCGATATATGTTCCAGTTCTAAACGAATTGTGAGTTCCATAATCTCATATTCTTTTTAGTTCGGTGCTAAGCATATTTGCCATTCAAAATGGACATGAAATTAATAACATTTGCAAATGGAATTGACATAGATAAAGTACGCTTAAGCTAAGTGGACGGTTACAACTGGGCTTAATCATATCAAGTTTATCTAATATTGGTACAATGGCAAGAAGAAAACGTTACAAGTATCTTACAAGTCAGTCTCATCCTCGTGTTATTGAGCATAAAGATGACCTCTATCGCACAATTGCTGGACATCGACGTTCGGATTTTTTTCAAAATACAAATCCATTGGTAGTTGAATTGGCATGTGGATATGGAGAATATACAACATGACTTGCAAAGATTTTTCCTGACACAAATTTTGTCTGAATCGATATCAAGTGAGATAGAATTTGGGCGTGAGCTCAAAAAATCGACGAATTTTGACTAAAAAATGCGTGATTTGTTCGTATGATAATTCACCATTTAGAAACTGTTTTTTCTCCGTGAGAAATAGATGATATTCGAATTGTTCATCCTGATCCAAGACCCAAAACAATAGACACTAAAAGAAGACTGACGTTTAAACGTTTTTTGGATATGTATTACAAACTTTTGTCAAAGACGTGAATCTTGAGGCTCAAAACTGATGATGCGGATCTGTTTGCATATTCTCTTCAAAGTATTCAAGAACATGGCAAACGAACCTTGCAATCTGTTACCCACGATTTGTATACTTCCCCTTTGCTGTCTGCATCATGGAATCATAACTCACTACGAGAAAAAGTTTGTCGCAGCTGGGAGAACAGTTCATTATGCTGTACGACAAAAAAACTAGAATGTATATGAGGATGTTGATGTGTTGTTTTTTTTGTCTTATTTTTCTCTATTCTTTATTTTTTTTAATTCTTTCATTATTTTTATTCATTTTTGCAGATATGCTGCATAAATTTCTTTATGATATTTGTGAGCTATTGCTTCAAAGATAGGCTCGATATTGCTATCTGTTTTGATGAGTATTTTTTCTTGTTCTGTCATATATTGAAAGAGCGTTTGATAACCAAATTTCATAACTGTAAAATGAGAGGCATACGTCAAATTACTATTGCTGTCAATAATACCGTCAGGCACAAATTCTTCTTCCAGAAAATTGATATTATGTTCTAGACAAAGAGTTATATATCACATAGCGTCGAGACTTGCTCTTTGTGTGTTTTTATAAGATTCATACTCAAATCATACTTCAACAACATTTGACAAAAATTCTTTCGCCTGATTGACTGTCATTGTTTCTCAATCTATATGCAAGGTTTGATTTGTTTTTGACTGTAGTATTTCAATATGCTTGTATAACAAACTATGTGTAAGTTCATTGTATGCTATTTTGTTGAGGAGTTTGTCATTGGAGGTTTGAGCTTTATTATATACTGCTTTGCTAACCAATGCACGTCAATCTATTTGAATACCAGGTCTATTCATGCTGACAATATATACTGGCACTGATGTGTCCAATGTATATCACTCAAAAAGTTTGTGAATAACGTCTATATCAGTTGAGAACACTATTTTGTCATCTATGGGCTTAAAGTAAATATCATCTATTCAATGTCTATCTATGATATATCATTTTTTTTCAAAAAAATTATTAAGATGTTCATACGAAAGTGGCACTCATATATCATGAAGATATGTCGTATATTGTTCAAGTAGTTCTGGATCTGCATAATCAAAAAATACTTCACATTCTTTTTTTGTGATAGAATGTGTTTTTGTTTTTTTATTGAGAATAAATGTATTTAATGCTATTACTTTTTTGTGATCAAATTCACTATCTAGATTCTCAGTTGTTTTTTTGTTGGATACTCAGTGTACTTTTGGAGTGCTTTGTTCTACTATAGGTAGTACTCTCTCGTATTGATCAATTTTTTTGTCTGAACTACAAGCAGCAAATAAGAGTAATTGTGAAAATAGTATAATATTTGATATAATTTTTTTTCTTGTTCATTCTTCTCATTTCAATTCTTCTCAAAGAAAGAGCTCTTTATTAAATCTCATTATATTATTGCTAAACTAAAAAAGTAATTTTATTATATTACTTTTGTCTAATATGTCAATTTTACTTATAAATATAACTATTTCTTAGTTTTGTGTAATCAAAAAAAAACCTCCTAAAGAAGGAGGCTAATCAGTACGTAGTACAAATAAACTAGACGTATCTGAATACAAAAAATTGACTAAATATATTACATAATATACTCCAAAATCGTATGTACCATTGCTCATGTTCATACTCATTTGATGCTATCATACGATCTTCTCATTTTGTCTCTTCACGATGTACCCGCTATATCACAATGAATTCGTTTGTTAGTATCTCCAACGAAGTTGCTCAAAAAGGCAGCTGCAGTAGATGCTCACATCATACCATCAAGAGATCCCACATTTGATAGATCTGCTACAGTTTTTGTAAGAGCTTGTGTGCAGTCTTTGTCGAGTGGTAATTGTCGTACTTTTTCATTTGTTTCATTGTCTCATATTTTTTTGATTGTATCGATGACTTTTTGATTGTATCATATAATACCTGTGTACATTTCACCTAGTGCTCTCACACATGCTCATGTCAAAGTAGCAAAATCAATAATCATACGTGGTGTATAGGTGTCAGATACATAAGAAAGCACATCTGCCAAAACCAATCTTCATTCTGCATCAGAGTGTTCTACAAAGACAGTTTTACCATTGCGTGCCGTTAAAACGTCTCCATTTCTGTATGCTAACGCATCTACCATATTTTCTGTTACTCATATTGCTCAGACAACACGCTTTTTGATTCAAAGTTTGTGAAGGGCTGACATTACTCCCAAAACAGTTGCTGCTCATCACATATCTCCATGCATGTCATTTGCATGCGGATATGGTTTCATATACATTCAACCATTATCATAACATAGTCATTTTCAAACCAAAACGAGTGGTGCTTCTTTTTCTGTTCATTTTGGTGCGTATTCCAAAGTAATCAAACGAGGTTCAAATGATGATCATTGACTTACAGCTAAGAAACATCACATTCCTTCCTTTTCAAGGTCTTTTTTTCCAAGAACATTAACACGTATACCGTGTCAGGTTCAAAATGTTTTTGTACAAAATTCTGTAAGGTAGTCTGGTGTTACAATATTTGCAGGTTTTGTTATCAGTTCTTTTGTAAGATTGATTCCATCAACGATTGCAACTAGGCTTTTGTGCTGTATTCATTCTACGTGTGTTGTAGTTTGAGTTGTGTCTGTTTTGAAGTACATGTGCGTATGGCTAGCCATCAGTGCACCTTTTTCGACAAAAAACCTTTGTTTTCTAGAAAGTGAGCTATCTGTGAGCAAAGTGATAGTAATATCATGAGATGGGAAGGTTTCTTGCTATATAGGAAATTCTAAAAACAAAAGTTGAAGAAAAAAGGTGATATTTTCAAAGTACAGAATATGTTGAGAGGTGTAATTTAAAGATGCTTTTCCTACTTTTTCTTTTTAAGTAACGAAAA
>Ga0100381_1004975_pt1 | contig 11097 bp, 6 predicted proteins | sample CryGeymeta201505_FD_80416 | JGI IMG/M metagenome (GOLD analysis project Ga0100381, IMG submission 80416) | Groundwater microbial communities from Crystal Geyser aquifers in Utah, USA - Crystal Geyser metaG 2015-05 | ecosystem: Environmental > Aquatic > Deep subsurface > Groundwater | place: USA...
CAATTCGTATTTCGTAAAGAACAATAAACAATGAACAGTGAACAATAAACAATGAAACAATATAACAATTTAACAATTGAATGACCACTGAATGATCACCGAATGACCACCGAATGACCACAAACCCGAAACTATAAACCACAAACCCGAACCCTTTTTTATTTTATACTCTTATACCTATTATTAATATATCGTCAACTTGCTCTTCCTGACCTTTCCAATCTAAAAATTTTTGCTTAATGTGTTTTTTCTGCTCATCAACCAATTCATTGCTAACGCTAACTAATGTATCTTCGAGTTGTTTGTATTTGAATTTTTTACCTTTTGGACCGCCAAACTGGTCGGCATATCCATCGGAAAAAAGATAGAGCATATCGCCTTTTACAACTGGTAAACCATTGTTTGTATACTCATCTCCTACCTCGTCTTCGTTAACCCCAATAGGAAATTTATCAGCTTTAACTTCACTTAAAACATTACTATGTACATAATAAATTGAATTATATGCACCGGCATATTCAAACGTACGCATTTGATTATCAACACAAACAACCGACAAATCCATTCCATCTTTTACACCACTTTCGTTGTGTGCCTGACGTAAAATTTCGGTAACACCAAGAGCAAGAAAACTTAATATTTCGGAAGGTTTTGTAATTCGGTTAATTTTAACTGCCTGATTTAACAAATTATATCCAATTACCGACATCATTGCTCCGGGTACACCGTGCCCGGTACAATCAACTGCTGCAACAATTGTATAACCTGAAACTTGCTCTATAAAATAAAAATCGCCACTTACTACATCTTTAGGCATATATAAAATGAAACTGTTTGGAAGACATTTTTTAATATAATGAACGGGTGGTAACAAAGCACACTGAATTCTGTAAGCATATTGAATACTTTGAGTTAATTCTTTCTTCTGATGTGAAATTGTTTCCATTTGCGACATAACTGTATCACGTTGTGCCTCAATCTCATCGCGTTGAGAAATAATTTCATCACGTTGAGTTTCAATTTCTTCTTTGTGTTGTATTAAATGCTGCTCACGGGTTTCAATAACATTTTTTTGTTCTTCAATAAGTTTATATTGAGCTTTAATAAATTGAACCCAATAAAATATTCCTTCAACAACGAGCCAAATTAAAAAAAACAAAAAGGTTAATACAACATAATCTGAAAACAGTTTCCTAATAAAAGAAGCATTTACAGGAGAACTTTCGGGTGGAAAGAAAAAAAAGTAAACTATTACAATTACAAAAAAAGCAAAGAAAAGGGAATATCCTGCAACAAATTGTTTGCGAGTCAAAGAAAGAATCCCATATATTTTTATTTTAATTTCGTTCATTCCGAAAAGTATTAAATATATAAGCAAAAGTAAAAATGATTTTGCTTAAAAGCTAAATAAATTTAAGAAATAAAAAATAAATAAATTATTAATACATTTTAATAAAAAAATATGTACTTTTAAAACCTTAAATTTAAAAATTAAAATATTAAGAAATGGGAAAGTTAAATCATTTGAACCCTACGCAAGTATGGGAGAATTTTGAGGCATTATGTAATATACCTCGTCCTTCAAAAAAAGAAGAAAAAGTAATAAAATTTATGAAAGAGTTTGGCGAAAAACTCGGTTTAAAAACAATTGTTGACGAAGTTGGCAATGTAATTATTAAAAAACCAGCCACAAAAGGTATGGAAAACAGGCAAGGAATAATTTTACAGGGACATATTGATATGGTACCCCAAAAAAATAGTGATAAAGTTCACGATTTCGAAAAAGACCCTATTGTTCCTTGGGTTGATGGCGATTGGGTTAAAGCTACCGGAACAACTTTAGGTGCCGATAATGGTTTAGGAGTATCAGCTACAATGGCAATTTTGCAATCAAAAGATATTGCACACGGTCCAATTGAAGCACTTTTAACTATTGACGAAGAAACAGGAATGACTGGCGCTTTTGGCTTAAAACCTGGATTATTGGATGGTGATATTTTACTAAATCTTGACTCTGAAGACGAAGGTGAACTTTATGTTGGCTGTGCCGGTGGCATTGATGCATCAATAAAATTTAATTACAAAGAAGAAGCAGTTCCGGCAAATCATACTGCCTATAAACTTTCGTTAACAGGCTTAAAAGGCGGTCATTCAGGATTAGAAATTATTCTTTACAGAGGAAATTCTAACAAATTGATGAACAGATTTTTAAAATTTGCAAGCAAGCAATTTAATGTTAGAATTTCATCAATTGAGGGCGGAAGTTTACGAAATGCTATTCCACGCGAATCGTTTGTTACTGTTGTAGTACCAAATAATAACGAAGCAGAATTTTTAAAAGCAGTTTCGAACTACGAAAAAATTTACAGAAAAGAATTTTCCGATTGCGACCCTGATATAAAATTAGTTGCAGAAAAAACCTCTGCACCAAATTCTGTTTTCGATTTAAAAACACAAAACGAATTAATTAACACTATTTATTCTTGCCCTAATGGTGTAATTCGCATGAGTGATTCAATGAAGGGGATGGTAGAAACATCAACAAATCTGGCAATTGTAAAATCGAATAATGGAACAATTTTAATTGCTTGTTTATTAAGAAGTTCTGTTGATTCAGCAAAAGACGATTTAGTTGAAGCTATTCACAGCAACTTCGCTTTATCAAGTGCAGATATTAAATTTGAAGGTGGTTATCCTGGCTGGAAACCAAATATGAATTCGGCAATTTTAAAAACCGCTGGCGAAGTTTATAAAAAGAAATTTGGTAAAGTTCCCGAAATTAAAGCTATTCATGCAGGTTTAGAGTGCGGTTTGTTAGGCGGAGTTTATCCTAATTTAGACATGCTTTCATTTGGTCCAACAATCAGGTATCCTCATTCTCCGGATGAAAAGGCATTAATACCTTCGGTTCAAAAGTTCTGGGACTTTTTAGTTGAAGTTATAAAAAATGCACCTTTAAAAAAATAATTATATAATATATTATCCATATAAGTAATTTATATTCAATGATTTAATATGTGGATTTTTTTAAATTTTTGATATAACTACATTTTTTATTGATAAAAAAATAAACTAAAATGTTTAGTAGTGGATATTTTTTATAGCTTTGCTAAGTTTTTCAAATAGGTTCTTACAAAAGTTTAAAAGAAATATTATACCTTTAAATTATATGGTTGAGAAAATTCAGAAAAAATTAAGAGACAGTAAAGCAGCACGTTGGACAGCTTTAGCGTTAGTAGCATTTACAATGCTTTGCGGATATATTTTAGCCGATATAATGGCGCCTTTAAAAGGTTTGCTTGAGAATCAATTAAGCTGGAATAGTTCAGAATATGGCTTTTTTACAAGTGCTTATGGCTGGTTTAATGTGTTTTTATTCATGCTTATTATTGGTGGAATTATTCTTGATAAAATGGGTATTCGTTTTACTGGTTTAATGGCAGCAATTATAATGGTAATAGGAGCAGCTTTAAAATACTACGCTATTTCTTCATATTTTCCACAATCGCTTGTAGGAGTTTCCTGGCATTTATTATGGTTCGACATGAAAGCTCAGGTTGTGCTTGCTGCTGTTGGCTTTGCTATTTTTGGCGTAGGAATAGAAATAGCAGGTGTTACCGTTTCGAAAACTATAGTGAAATGGTTTAAAGGAAAAGAAATGGCTTTGGCTATGGGACTCGAAATGGCTACTGCACGTATTGGTACTGCTCTTGCACTTTCAATCTCGGTACCTATTGCAAATATAGGTCAGTCTGATGTTTCGAAACCTGTTTTATTCGCATTAATTATGCTTTGCATAGGACTTATTGCCTTCTTAATGTACACATTTATGGATACAAAACTCGATAAAGAACAAGTCGAATATGACCGTATTAATAATGTTGTAGATGGTGAAGAAGCTTTTCGTATATCCGATTTATTTAAAATTGTAACCAATAAAGGTTGGTGGTATATTGCTCTTTTATGTGTTCTTTTCTATTCAGCAGTATTCCCATTCCTTAAATATGCTACCGATTTAATGGTTCAAAAATTTAGTGTTAATCAAGAATGGGCAGGAATAATTCCGGCAATGCTACCTTTTGGAACAATTATTCTTACACCCTTCTTTGGTAATTTGTACGATAAAAAAGGTAAAGGTGCAACTATAATGATTATTGGTTCAATAATGTTAATTTTTGTTCATTTAATTTTTTCAATTCCGTTTATTAACCAGTGGTTTATAGCTATTTTATTGATAATAGTATTAGGAGTAGCTTTCTCACTTGTTCCGTCAGCTATGTGGCCATCGGTACCAAAAATTATTCCCGAAAAGCAATTGGGAACTGCTTATTCACTTATTTTTTGGGTTCAAAACTGGGGATTAATGGGAGTTCCTTATTTAATTGGTTGGGTACTCGAAACATATTGTAAAACTGGTGGCGGCATATATAAAGTAGTAAATGGTGTGAATGTATCTGTAATCCAAAGATACGATTATACTATACCAATGTTAATATTTACTGGTTTTGGAGTTTTAGCTCTTATATTTACGTTATTGTTAAAAGCCGAAGACAAAAAGAAAGGATACGGTTTAGAATTACCAAATATTAAAAAATAAGGCATCTTTCAAATCCGATATATCGGATGCTTAATGAAAAATGCCTATTAATTTTGCTCATTTTTTTTTGGCATTTCTTTTATCATTTTAAAACATATATATCCAATAATTAGAGCTACAAAAGCAATTACAATCCAAATGAAAACAGGATTGTAATAGAATGGTTTTAATTCAGGATTTACAACTTTTTCTATATTTATAACATTGCAAGTTGTTATTAATGGTAAATCATCGGGAATGCTATCGGCAAAAAAATTAAGGTCGTAAACAGGTGGTTTTAGCTTTTCGTTGCCAAACTTTAGCGAATAAATTTCTCCTTCGTTTAAATTTGCTGCAATATAATGATTTAACTCATAAGCTTTAACTGCTTTAATTTTTAAAGGTTTGTCATCATAATTCTGAATTATTAAATAAAGTTCTTTTGCTGGAAATCCCGAAAAAGTTATAATATTTTCGGAGTTTGAAGTTATTTTAGTTAGCTTTATTTCTTCATAATATAACTTCGATTCACCTTTTACTATGGTTGTTTTTGCATTTGAAATAATTGCATCCCGAAAATAAAACTCAGGACCTTCAACCTCAAACTGCAACTTGTCTATATATTGTTGTTGGGCAAAGGAAATTTTCACTATACTTTGTTTTAAGCTATCTGTTTGAGAAATTTTCACATTATTAATTTGTATATATTTTCCAGTTTCAACCGACCAATCGTAATATCCGGCTTTTATAATATTTATTGGATTATCATAATAATCATTAATTAACAATTCATAATATTCATAATTACTTTTGGGAAAATTAAAAACACGTATTTCTGAAGTATTATCATCGTTGTAAAATGATTGAAAATAGTAATGCTCTTTTAATGCGAACCAATCTTTTTGATTATCACTCGCATTTAGAGTTAACCATTTTCTAACGTCAGCATTTTTTATTACAAGTGAAAAATTTGTTATTACATTTTTTTGGGGATTATGAATTACCAGACGGGTATAATTATATCTGTGTTCTTTATTACTTATTTCATATTCTTTAAACATTTGTTTGAATAAAATTGGCTTTTCGGAATATAGTATATAAGGAATATTGTTGCCTGTGCTATCAAATAACCTAATGTCGCCATAATCCGTTTTTAATTTTCCTGTTATTTCAGGACTTAATAATATTTCGTTAAAACCAGTTTTTGTAACTTTTACTGTTTTGCTTTCCCATTTAAAATCCTGAGAAAACCCAGATAAAAACAAGAAAATAACAAAGTACACAATTATGCTTTTTAACAATATGTTTTGTACGCCAATATTAGTTCTCATGTGTTTATATTTTTTAATTTATTGTTTAAAAAAGTTCATTGTTTCATTGCTTCATTGTTATGCAATAGCAACAATAGAACAATTTAGCAATTTAACAATCTTTTCAATCTTGTTTTATCAATCTTACTCAATCTTGCTTTCTCAACCTTAACCTCTACCTTAACCTCAACCTCTACCTTAACCTCAAATATAATCAATCCTATCAATCTTGTTTTCTCAATCTATTCCCTATCTTTCTTATCAATCTTTTCAATCTTGTTTTCTCAATCTTTTCAATCTTGTTTTCTCAATCTTTTCAATCTTGTTTTCTCAATCTTTTCAATCTTTTTTTCAATCTTGTCTTTTCAATCTTATCCCTCAACCTCAACCTCAACCTCAACCTCAATCTTAACCTCAACCTCAACCTCAACCTCAACCTTAACCTCTACCTCAACCTTAACCTCTACCTCAACCTTAACCTCAACCTCAACCCTTAACTTTATCCCTTTGTTATATCATTTTGCTTATTCTTAATGTCATCTTCTAAAATTAATCGTTTTAATTTCTGATACATAAATGAAACAACTAACAACAAAATTCCTAACGAAATAAATGCAGTAATTTTACCAGCTTCATTAATGCCTATAATATCCCAAGTAAATAATTTTATTAATGTTATTGCAAAAACAGATAAAGAGATAATTCGAAACATTTGATTTTTACTTTTCATTCCAATAAACATTAATGTAAATGAAGTTATTCCCCAAAAAATTGGATAACTTATTTTTCTTGATTGTAACAACATTGCTTGTATTGAATTATTTGCATCAACTTGAGTTAGCACTGTCAAATGGTCGAGTTCTGAACTTCCAACAAAAATAAAAACAAAAACAGTAAACCAAAGTGAAAGAATACTTAATACAGATTTTTCGCTATAAAGTTTAGAATAACTTCTCCAAATTAAAAAAGATATTGTTATAACAAATAATGTACTTAAATAATGAAACATAAATGGAGTTAGCGAAATAGGTCCTCCCGAGATGTATAAATCTCTGACATAAGATGTTTGATGATTAAAGAAAACTAAATAACAAATTACTACAAAAAACCCTATTCCAATAACAATGTTTTTAACAAATTCTTCTTTTCTATAATTTGCCCAAAGTATAAGTCCAAGTACAAATGAAAAATGATATACTCCCAAATAAACATTGCGAACAAAACTGTAATCAATATTTAACCAAAGCTGATATTTCAGTTCGAGTAAAATTCCTAAATATAAAAAAAGAATAAATAACGGTAACAATATCCAGCGATATACTTTTACTCCATTTTCAATATATTTTGGTGTTTTTAACTCGTATTTTAAAAGGAACAAATTGACATATAATGAAATAATTACTGCAATACTTGTAATAAATGCTTGGTTAAAAATTAATGACAATGGTTTAACCATTTCTACGCCATAAAATGCTGCATCGGCTTCGGTAAATGTTTTATTAAAATACACATATAAATTCGACCAATCAATAATAAGACTGATAATCATTAATGGCATCAATATAATTGAAGCTAATTTAACAATTTTAATTCCTGATTTTTGTGAAAACCACAATAACAAAACCGTTTCGGCAGCCCAAAATAAAGTAATATAATTTCCATCTAATTGAATTGGAGCAGTAAGACTTAAAAATGTAAGAACAAAGCCAATTAACAGATAAATAAGATTTCTGTCAACTTGCTTGCGTTTGTACAAAAGCGATGCAAAAATAAGATTAAAAAGAGCAATTGAGATTGTAAATATTCCTTGCAATCTTGCATTGTGAACATTGTTTAAAATTACCATTCCAGCCACAAAAAACATAAAAGTATTTGTAAGAAGAATTGTTATTTCACTCCAGTTAAATTTTCTTTTTTCTTTAATGTTATTAACAATGTTCATTAAAAAGAATATTCCATAAAAAATTGAAGCATAAATTAATGCGCCTAAATATGGCGGATGTGGCTTTTCGCCGACTTGATAACCCAACCAACTTCCGTATATTATTGTTGTAAAAACAAAGCAAATAACATTTAACCAGTACCAGTTTTTAAAGTACGACAATACTAACATTCCAACATTAAGAATTGTAATATAAGTAAATAACACAATGTAATTACCTTCACCTGTACTAACAAAAAATGGAGTGCCAAAACCGCCCACAATAGCCAAAATTGCTAATATTTGTCGGTTGTAAGCATGAGATAATAAAACTGCAAAAGCTGTAATAACAACCATTATAGAAAAAGCAGCAGTTTGCGAAAATAAGTGATAATATTGAAATCCGATACTTATAGTAAAATACAAAACAGCTATTCCACCACCAACAAGAATTGAACTAAATGTTTTATATGTTTTTCTTAATTTATGAGCTAAGGCAATTAAAGTACCGCCTGCTAATATTCCAATTGCAACTCTTCCAACTTCGTTTATCCAGTTTTTATCAATTGCGTATTTAACAAAGAATGCTAATCCCAATACTAAAACACCAATACCAATAATACTTAACACATGCTCACCAATCCATTTTTCAAGGTCGGTTTTTGGTATTGTAGCTTTTATAACTTTAGGTTTAATTTGATTTACAACTGGCTTAACAGGAATAGCAGTAACATTCTGAGCCACTGGCTCTTCCTTTTTAAATACTGGAGGAACACTAACAACTTCATGTTGTTTTATAATTTCCTGAACAGGAGCTATTACTTGTTCTTTTGCCATTGGAATAACTTGTTCCGAAGGTTTTACTTCCTTAATGGAGTTAATTAAAGTTTTAATTTTAATTAAATCAGTTTTAAGTTCGGTTATACTTTTAAATATTTTACCTACTTGCGAGCTAACTCGTATCATAAAAATAATTGATAGAGCAAGTATTCCTAAAGCAAGCATTACTAATAATGCAACAAAAAATCCTTCCATATAAATTTGTTTGTATTTTAAACAAATGTACAAATTTATTAACACATTAATATTTAGAAATTATATTGAAAAAAAAATTAATTAATTTAGCAAAAAAATATTTTAATAAATGGATAGTTTCATAAAAGTTTTAATGATTGATGCCGAAACTGGTTTTTATAAGATGCAGAGATATTTAATCGGCAAATATTTCGGTCCTGTTGATATTGGCTTTCACCTTTCGGGCGTACACAATAGTTTAACAATAGGTACAGGATTATTGGCTGGCTCAATTTTACCGGGTTCAAACCGGTTAATTTTTTCGGGCTTTTCGCCTTGCTGGGCTGGTTTTTATGTTTCATCAATGGGCGGTGCCGGCTTAGTTTTCGACAATTTGGGAATAAGCATGATTTCTATTGTTGGAAAATCGGCTACACCTTCTATATTATATTTAAACAGAAATCACGGCGAAGAAATAGAGTTAGAAATAAAACCAATTGAAATACATTTTGTTTGGAATAGCGGTCGAAAAGGTGTTTATTCGATGATGGATTACACTTACGAAAAATTTGGCAAACGCTACGAAACCGACCCGCGAATTCTTGCAACTGGTCCGGCATCGTTAAAAACTGATTTTGGTGCAATTTGTTCTGCACCAATAAAAAACAAAGAAGTAACTTTAGTTGACACATGGGCTGGACGAGGTGGCTTTGGTAGTAAATTGTTACAACAACATGGAATTGCTTCCATAATTTATGGCGGAACATTTTTAGATGAAGACTTCCGTGACCGTAAAGTTGCTGACTCATGGTTCGAAGATAAATACAATAAAAAACTTGCAGCCAAAGATATTGAAGCAACAACAAAATATCGTTTCGATGAGCAGTTTGAAACTAGTGGAACATTGGGTGTAAATTATGCAACTGTTGGAAGCAATATTATTGCATTTAATTACAACTCTATTTATTGGAGCGAAAACGACAGAAAAGAACTTCATCAAAAATTTGTTGTTGAGCATTATTTAAAACAATTTAATGAAGAAACAATTAAACCCCGACAACAAAAAAATTGCGGTGAGCCATGTGCTGCAGTATGTAAAAAAATGAACAATGAATTTAAAAAAGATTATGAACCATATCAAACCATGGGACCGCTTTCGGGTATTTTCGACCAGCGAGCAGCCGAACTTTTAAATCATCATGCCGACACATTAGGTTTTGATGCTATTTCCGTTGGCGGTGTTATATCATGGTTATTTGAGTGCCTTTCAGAAGATTTAATAAAACCTTCGGAATTGGGACTAAAAGAAAAGCCAATATTTTCAGCCGAAAATTTCGATATTGTTAACGACTCAATGAAAAATGCACAAATTGGAGTTTCATTGTTAAACAATATCATTTCGGGCGATTACGAAATGCTCGACATGAGCAATGGTGCTCGTATATTGGCACATAAATTAAGCGATTCAAAAGGGAAAAAAGTATTAGATAAATTTGTTTTTACAGGATTTCGTCGAAAAGGATGGATGGTTCCAAACCAATACTGGACACCTGGCGTACTTTCGCCAATGCCAATGACGGGCAAATACTATATGTATTACGGAAAAGATTTTATGAATCCACGTCAACTTGGTCACGAAAATGCAAACAGAATGGTAAAAGAACTAACACTCGACAATCTTGGAATATGTCGTTTTCATAGAGCATGGGCTGAAGATATGATTGCTGATATTATTGGAAAGCTATACAATAAAAAGAATGAATTTATAGAATCAACAAAAAATATTTCATCATGGATTAATAGCCGAAATGCTTCATCTTTCTGGGAATCGGAAAGAAATATGGATTTAATTCATACTTTTATTAATAACAAATTTCAGGAAAAGTCTGATGTACTTGAATTAAATTATTGGTACGAAAGATTTAATGTAAACAAACAAGAAGCAGCTTTCGAATACTGGTACGAAATACATAAAGGAATACACGAATCACTTAAAGATTATGTAACTACACAACCGGCTATATAGTGTCTGGAATATAAAGTTCGATGACAAGGCATGCGAAGTTTTGAAAATCAAGGAGTTTACTTATGTAAATGACTGTTTTCAAAACGAGTATAACGCAGTCAGCGGACTTTATAGACAGACTCTAATTAGTGTCTGTCTATAATGTCCGATTTTTTCGTTATGCTTGTTTTGAAAACAGTCATTTACTACAGTAAACTCCTTGGTTTTCAAAACTTCGCATGCCTTGTCATCGAACTTTATATTCCAGACA
>Ga0100381_1004980_pt1 | contig 11093 bp, 14 predicted proteins | sample CryGeymeta201505_FD_80416 | JGI IMG/M metagenome (GOLD analysis project Ga0100381, IMG submission 80416) | Groundwater microbial communities from Crystal Geyser aquifers in Utah, USA - Crystal Geyser metaG 2015-05 | ecosystem: Environmental > Aquatic > Deep subsurface > Groundwater | place: USA...
AGCTGATCAAAAAATAATAATCCTGCATCGACTTGTGTTAAATCATTATGACAAGCAAATAATATCTGTTTGGATGTTTATATCTATAATAAGTCGTGTTATTAACATCATATCCCTTAATCCAGAAAGTTGATAAAAGTTATGCTCATTTATTTTATTTATCATGACTCTATGAAGCTATTTGATTTTGAATTATAAGTCATTATCAAATTTAAAATATGACATAACCCGAACCTCAGGAAGTGCTGGACTACATCAAAGAGTATCTCAAGTATTGGGAACTTAATAATTCCCTTGAGCTACTCTAGTAGACCCTCAAGACCAAAGTACAGCTCATGTCATTCAGAACCCATCCAAATTCGCCAAACAGTCGGATACCAAACTCGACCAAATATTGAGAAGCCCACCTGGGAAGAGCAAGAATGAGATTCAGCTGGAGCGAGAGAATCGAGAGAAGGTCAAAAAATACCAAGAAGTGTTGCAAGCTGGTCGCCAAATATTTTCTGTTTCAATCAATTTGCTCCAAATCATCCATAATATCAAGGAAGGAAACAACAGATACGAAGCACTTAACGAGACAATCGAAAACTACAAAATTCAGCTTGGAAAGCATCATAAAATTATCATCAATGAAGGCAAGGTTTAAGGAAGCTAGCTCATAAGCTAAACAGTCATCAAAGATCACAAGGCTAAACTTTAACAGCATTGTGAGGAAAACAATACTGAAGGTATTATTTAGATTCTTTTGTCTCTCAGAGTCAATGCTCTACAAATTGCTCCTGAGCTGAGAAAAAATCTAGTTGAGGAGCTGATTCGCAGAGATATATTCAAAATTACTCAGAACGACAATTTCAACTTCTTGATGACGATACTCAACAACAAAAACAAAAGTTTGAGACATGCCGTCACTTCTCTCATCTCAGTCATCGTATCAACCCTCAGAGGAATCGAATATCTAACAACTGGAGGTAACGATACTGCAGTTCTTGATAAAATAATAAAGGTAATGATAGATCTATCAAGATTTTGAAAGAACAAGACAATGGAAGCGTCACTCAGAGGTTTTGCCTGGCCATTCTGCAGAAATGCAGCGTCAAGGAAAGTATGATGAAGGCTTACTGGGAAAATTAACTTATTCAATGGGTGCTTCTGCTGGTCAAGAAAAGTCTCAACACTAAGGTTCATGTATTTTGCTTAGACTTTGCTACAGCAATGCTTGCAAATGTTGTGCATTCAAAATGGACCCAATAGGCCTTGATGAAAAAGCCTTAAATCGTGACTTTTATCATCGAGAATGTCCTCAAAGTCATCAAAGAACCTCCAGAAAAGGTGGAGGTCAGTGTCTTGATGCACTTGCTGATTACTCTGTCGTATTTGTGCCGAGACAGGTTCCGAAAACAATTAGAATAAACTCACCTTGAAAGAAAGATAAGAGAATTTATTTAATTTTATGAGAGCACAAACAAGGAAGAAGGAGAAGCTGCTGAGATGGATCGAAGGACGGTTCTAGATCTTTGCAACCATATGTTCCACAATAAGGAAGATGACATCAACACTGAAGACAGAATACGATAATACTAAAACTAGCAAGGAGAATTGATATTTGAATGCTTCCAGGACTAAGTCAACTGAGTTGCAGTGATTATTGACCATAATTTAACTATTCTTCTCAATTTAGACTCCCTTATCAAAATTCATGAGTTAGGGTGTCCATCATTCCGAAGTTTTATAACTAAATATTCATCAATGATTTAAGCCCATATGTCATATCTCAAATAGGATATATTTGTCTCCAGTAAGCTTTGTAATTTCTCAAAAACTGTAAAAATATATTCTGGCTTCGGCTTTACTGATTGTCGTGTTAAGCTCAAAGAACGACGGTCAAAGACGCCGATAGTTGTCAGGTAGGTCATCTATATCTAATGGGAGTGCATATATGTCGAGCTCTTTTTTACCTGTTGTATTTTTTAGTGAGGCGTGGATTTTATAAGCGTATAATAATTAAAAAACAATCAAAGCCAGATGGGCAAGAAGTTCCTCCCTGTAACTGTCAAAGGCGCCAATCAGAAAATATTCCTTGACGATTTAGTCAAAATCTACAAAAAAATCATCAAAATTTAGAAACCTATTCCCCCCTTCAGTATTGTTCCTATTCCCTCTCTCATGAGGAAAAACACTCATTAAACTCAAATTGATTAGGAATAAGTTTCTCTATCCACCAATGAGGAGTTCATCCACATCTGAAGTCACTTCTTTTTGATCTTTATATTATTTGCGTTGTCCACCCATTATTTATTCATGCTTGCAGGTCTGTCATCTTTATTCTGGCAAAGGCGGATCGCTTAGGAAGGTCCTGCCATCAACTCATAGTGATGTTACCCATGTTGAGTCACACCAATGGCTCTACACTGAATTTGGGCCGAGGTTTCTTCGATAATATAAGTACCAAATCGGTTGAATCAACAGTTATCAGGAAAAATCAAAAGACAAGCAAAGCGATCTTCACTAGTCAGCAATCAACCCTCAGGCTTCCTGAGTCAAGCATTGCTATTCTAAGATAAACTATAAAAGCTCAGTAACACTATTTTTCCAACGCATGCCATCAGTGTATTCAATATAATATAAACTGTGCTAATTTTAAGTGATAGGGGTCAGTATACTCGGGATTCATGTTGTCATAATGAATAAAAACACATTAGTCAGTTTTAATTGCCAAATGACTAGAATTAATAAGGAAGTTAAATAATTTGATATATGAATTAATGGCGCCAGTTTACAATCTGAGAATTAGTCAGATGTTGATAAGGCATAGAAATAAATGTCCAGCTATTACTCTTTTATTATTTTTAAGATATGTTGCTGAAAGATAAAACCACCGTCAAGTTTAACAAGCAGTGGCCCAAGATACTCTTCGCATCTAGTGCCTTCAATAACACATTCGTCTTCGTAAGGATGGATAAACCCGGTACTGAAGAAAGCATTGTCCATGTTGATGCTTCTGGTAAATAAATCTGGAGCAGAAAGTATAACGACATCATTGACTTCTTCGGAATGATGAATTAAAAATAAGTCATCGTTCTCAATGTCCCCGAATCCAAAATCGATATCATCAACCTCCAGACCCAAAAAATTATGCAAATTAACAACAAATACTCCTTTGATGACACCGCCTCCATGGAAATCGCCACCTTCTCCGAAACCAAGTTCTTCGTAATTATGGAGCGAGGAGGTCTGAATGACAACAGGTTCATCCTGACTTACTACTATTACAATGGCATCAAATAAGATAGCTAGCCTATTGCCCGTTGGGAGGCCAAGGACAACGAATGGACCTACGAGCACACCCATGCCAAAGTCAACAACCACTCAAAAGTAGCCATCTGGAAGTACCAACATGATCAATAATTGGTGTTTACCTATGTCGATTTGAAGAAAAATATCAAAGGCGCACTCAACACGGTCAAGGCTAAGATCAATATTGGAGCTCAGTATGGTGTTGGTGACATTCAGCTCAAAATATCATATTTGTGGGAAATGAGACCCAATGTCTACATGATTGCTGCTCTTTCCAATAAAAGTGATCACAAAGACAAGTGTAAAGATAAGAACGGTATCTACAATAACAACTACGTCGTTGACGCCTCCATGGGAGATGAAAATGCCACCATCAGATAAGCCAAGTTCACCTTCAAAGTTGAACCTGATGGTTTCTGTTACAATGACCAGCTCACCGACTGCTTCGGATTGGGAAATGTCTCTGTCTTCCATACCTTCAGGCACAAAGATGGACAGGTCCAGAAGACCCCCATCTATTATGTTCAAAATTAAACTGAGGAGATTGTAGCTACCGAGGAATGGGAGTCCAGCTGTTATGCTGACAATTTCTTCTTCCCAGGATGGGACGGATCGACCGTCGTACAGGCCTACCACACTAATGGAGACTGCGAGGATTGCACCATAACAGTCAAGAAGTTGGTTGATCCCAGGGAGATCAGCATGTATTTCCTGCTCCACCTAAACTAGGACTTTGACGATGATATGCTCCAAGATGCCATCGAACTTCTGCATTGATCGATCAACAAATTCTTTAAATTAATCTATCTATCATGAATGGTTTAGTACAATTACTTTTTGAAAATGATGAATTATGTACTATTCACCCTGATTGTCAAACCTAGGGATCGATATACTCTGGTTTCATAATGTGGAAATAAAAAAGTATTAAATAATATAATGGCATGAGAACTCGAAGTTAATAATACTGCTAATTTTGCGAGATCCTCTAAAAGAAAAAAACCAACAACCTTGTCATCGCTTAAAACAGTTAGTGCTTTGCCTTCCATGATCTCAACTTAGCAACAGCCAAAGCACACGTATTGGCCTGCCCTAAGGAACATATTGAGACGGCTCTCGATGTCTAAGATATGGGAATTTTGGAAAGATTGCTGCAATTTGGAGAAGAAGTTATGGCAAAATTGTATTAGGAAAAGTACAAGGTTAAACCTGAGGGAGAGGTTTTCAGATTCGGCTTTCACCTTCCTCCTCACGTCAGTATCTTCCACATTCATCTGCACTGCTTCATCCTACCCTTTCAGAACGTCATGTACGACAAGTATCTCTATGGTTTTGGGCTCAAATCAATCGAAACAATCAAACAGCGTATTCACGATGCCAAGCACGCCAAGCTATGAACCCTTATTTCTTTATTGATGTTGTTTGAGATAAGAATTGCATATTTATGATCGAAACTAGCTGAAATGGTGAGCAATATTTCTCTTTTTCTATAATTTCGATATAGATTTAATTTAGAAATGAACAGAAGTTCCAAATCGCCCTATAAAACCCTCTTCTCCTCCACTCAAAATAGAATAAACTCAGAAACCACCCGCAAGGTGTATCTTCACTAACTACCTCTCAAACAGGGGCCTTACAGCAAAAACAAAGATGATATGTATCGCAAATATCATAGCTCATCCCGTAATGTTCACCGAGATCTCAAGATCAATCTATCGAGGAATAAATATGGGCCCAGCAGTACAAATTTGCTGTCTGATCGACGAACGAGCAAAAATAAAGAAAATTCTATCTCGAAACTGGATAGCAACACGGTCAGGTATTCCAAATTTGGCAAGAATAAAATGTACTCTTCCAGCTCCAAGCTCGAAAAACAAAACGACAAATCCACCATCATATCCACTCTCCTCTCGACTCACCACCAAAGATAGCAAAAACTAAAGGAAGACAAGAAGAAACATGAGGAAGGAAAAAATTGCAGAGTGATCGTCATTGAAGGAAATGAATAAATGGAGCATTATATTGAAGTTAGCAACATTGGAGACATATTAGGACAACTCAAGAAGGAATACCCTAAAATCAGCTACTTTCGAGCAGTGCCAGTTCAGGTCACTCTTGACTACTTGCTCATGCAAAAACATCTCTCTGGACAGTTCCTCAACGGCCAATCTCTCTACTTAAAAGCTGCCTATAGGGAAAGAAGTGTTGATGAGAGATAAGGCCTCACCTTGGATAGCTTCGAAATCATCAAATTAATAGGATCAGGTGGCTTTTCGAAGGTTTATTTGTGCCGTTTCAAGAAAGATGGCAATTTTTATGCGATGAAGGTGATTGACAAGGACGTAATAGTCAAAAACAAGAAGAAAAATATCATCATGAATGAACGCAATATAATGAAATCATCCAAACATCCCTTCGTTATCGACATGAAATTCGCATTCTAGACAGCCAAATATCTTATCTTTGTGGTCGAATACTGTCCAGGAGGTGAGCTGTTTGGCCTGATTAAAAAATACAAAAGACTTACCGAATAAGTCTCAAGGTTTTACATTATTGAGATCTTCCTAGGACTGTCTTATCTACATCAAAACAATGTCGTGTATAGAGATATCAAACCTGAAAATATATTGCTTGGGCAAGATGGACACGTCAAGATAGCTGATCTTGGCTTGGCAAAGCCTGACATGTTTTAAGGAGAGTTAGCTTATTCTTTCTGCGGCAGCCCTGAGTACATGTCCCCAGAAATGATTCTTCAGTAAATATCAATCTATTCAGAGTCGGTCATACCTATCCTGTCGATTTCTACTGTATGGGTGCTCTTCTCTATGAGTTGCTGATCGGTCTTCCTCCTTTCTACAGCAGAGACACTAATGAAATATACGAGGCTGTTCTTTCTGAAGAGTTAGAGTTTCCTGCTGAGGTGCCTCTGACCTCATAATGTAAATCACTTCTCAAAAGTTTACTTTGCAAGGAATCTAAACAAAGATTAGGTATTTTTTTGTTCTATTTAGGTTCGATCCATGGTGTTAAATAAATACTGGCTCATCCTTGGTTCGGCAAGAATTCATATAAAAACTTCCTTGAGAAAAAGGTGACTCCTCCCATCACCTTCGACTCTGTTGGTAGAATTGACCTTGATCGACATTAGGACAAACACAAAAAAGATATTGAAGAAATACATAAAGTTCAGAAAAACGATACCGGAAGATTCAAGAAAGAAATGAAATCATTCTACTATGACTATAGAGGGCTTACTGAGGAATTCCACAGCAGTGCAGTCAAATAAAACACATAAAGATCCATATTGAGGCATTCCAGTAGCCAACGGTTCAAGACGACTTTCACTACCAAAAGCAACAGCAATAGTAATAGTTTTAAACCGCTCAATCGCAAGAGTTCAGAGAAGGAGGTTAATAGAACGTTGAATTCTTTGAATTCTTCAAGACGCTGATATCTGTTTTTGTTCATCCGAATATTTCAATATTAAATGACATATATCAATCATTTTTCACGGGAATCTCCAAATGCGATAAACCACTGCTCCTTTTTCTTATCAATCTATTCAGGATCAGTAACAACGGTGCCTAACTCTTCATATTTCTCAGGCATGAAGTCTAAGGCATCAATGAGGACTACTTTCTTGATATTCTTGCCTTATCCTTGCAGTACTCCACAATTTCCTTTGAGAATAACAGCACCCTTCAGAATTTTACGAGCTGTAGCATTGTCAATGTCAGGATTGAACAGTATTAAGACCTCTTTTTGAGGCTGGTAAGGCAGCTCTCCCATAATTAATGGGAAAGGGTTATCTAGCTCTGCTATTGAGAGCTCTGCCTCATCATAAGCTCTTTTCCAATCGATATGAGAGAATTCAAAGTTCTATTTGAGTTGATGGTGCTGCTAGCCTTCTTTTTTGGTGAAGTTGTGTATATCTGACCAGTGGTTGTTCCATGGTTCAAATTTCTTCTTCAGACTTTGTTGTTCCAGTTGCTCATAAACAGGAGCATTGAAAGAGGTGAACACAAGCTCAGATGAGCTTTCGATGACTGGTTGACTCTTACAGTAAAGTGAGAAGGTGCACTGATGGCATTCATAGGTTCTGAACTGTCCAGTTACAGCAATGATGGTGAGTTGCTTACAATTTCTGACGAAAATGGTGCTTTCGCAGGGTGCAATGAAGATTGTGCAGTTTTGGCAGTCGTCAATGTATACATTGGCCGTGATGTCGAAGATAAAATAGCTGCAGTTTTTGCAATTGTCGATGTTGTACTGCTGCTCTTTTATCGAGTCAATGTTTTTAATCTTGAAGGAGTCGGTTTAGTCTTTGAAGCGGTAGTCGTCAGGGTTATACTTTTTCTTGATAGCTTTTGGTTTTAGAATGTTGGCGTGAAATTTAGGAGGCTCCTCAACTGGTTTTGGTGGCGGTGGAGGAGGTTCTTCTTGTTTCATGAGCTACTATTTTTCCGCTGACATTGGAAAGCTTGTAGATATCAATTCCTCGTTAGACTCTGCTCTATCTTTGAGCTCTCTGCTTTCAGGAGTGATACTCTTCTCTTCGAAAGGTGACCGATCGTTTGATTCTTGCGAAATGCGAAGTTCCTCAGTTAAGATATTGTTGTTCTCGACAGTTTCTTTAGGAGAGTTTTAGTCAAGAGTTCCTGACTTTTCTTCGATTTCGAATGTTTCTTAGTGCACATCATAGGGGTAATCCTATCTTTTCCTCCTGCGAGGACAAGGACAAGGGCATATATTACCCATATTTTGAACTTGATTTAAATAATACCTTATTCACATAAGAGAAGGTAAAACAGGATACAGTTCTAAACCCATCGTAAAAAATGTTTATAAAGAAGGTATACATATCAACCTAACAAAGTGCTAAAAACAAATTGAACCTCCAGTCTTCCATCTTCAGGTAAATCTGTGCAATGTACACCGTTCAGAACTCTGTCAATACCGAAACAAGCTCTCAAACTTGTTGGCTATAATTTACGAGCTATCTCGGGATCGTAAGGACCACATAATTTCCTGAATTTTTCAACTGCGTTTTCTTGTCTCACTTCGATGGCAATCGACGGGCCTGAAGCTAAGTGATCGATCAATTTTTTTTGCTCCGGGAGAAATTTGTATGCCTCATAGAATTCCTGAGAGACAGCGTGATCGAAAAGAACCATCTGCATGGCACTGATCTCAAACCCTGCACTGAGGATAACATCAACTATCTGCCCAACATTCTTGTTTTTGACTGCATGAGGTTTGATAATGCAAAGTGTACAATTTTAACAATGTGCCCGAGGCTGAATAGACCTATCTTTACCTTTACAACAGCTTAGCTAGAAAAGATAAGACCCAGTTAGCGCTAAACTGACTGAAGAGAATCACTGCCATGACAAGCATTTTTAGTGCCATCTTCTCCATAAAGGGCTCTAAGTGATCCTGGGGCTTCTTGTTTAGCTTTGAGTGAGTTGGTGGGACCAATAAAGGTTCTCCACTTGGTTATCGCATTGTTGGCCACTAGTTCCATTCCGACGGAGTAATCCGAGGTCATGAAGTTGATCAAGGTAGGATAGAAAGGTTTTCCCTCATGCTATCCATAAAACTTTCCTGCAGCTTGTGGGTCAAACTGGAACATTTTCAGATTGGCGATATTGAATTATTTTTCAGTAGCAGCGATCATTTTGCCGAAGTTCATATAAGCGTTAGGCTTGAGCATGCCATAGGTGCTACATCACAATATTTTATACCGATTTGATATTTACTCCCCAACTAGTTGTTTGCGGGTGAACTAATCCCCAAAGGCTACAATTTTCAGCTGTCGATTGTAGCAATTAACGACGTTGCCAATGTATAGATCCTCGAGTTTGATATCAGGGTATTGTATTTTTTTGAGGAATATTTTATGATTTTTGATATCGTACTGTATGAGCTAAGATGTACCATTTCCACCTGATGGGCAGGCATGAAGTAAGTGAAGTAGAATTGTTTGACCACCGAAGCTGTCGGGTCGAACCACTCCACAATAAAGGTGTACTTCTTCTCAGACATCGTCAGTTATATATATTTTATGTTAATAAACCCACTTTCATATCCGTACAGACACATAATCACTTTACTATGTTTGTGCTGTTGATCATGGCGGCTGATGATTTGGATTGGCCTTCCACAGGGCCCAAGAAATTGTCCTCACCTTTGCCCAATATATAGACGTAGTGGTAGTAATCTTTGTTTTTTTACTTGTCTTCGTATTTGAATATGACCTCTTTTTCGGCGTGATCGATGGTCGGCTTGAAGATCTTGTAAGGCCATTGGTTCTTTCTGCCCCAGTTGTAGTTTTCATTCCGATCCTAGAAGTAGTGATTGCGGATATCAGGGTCACCATAGGAGATGCATATGTAGACTCCTTTGTTTTTTAGCACCCTTGATATTTCTCTCAGCATTTTTTTGCTGTTCTGCTTGGAATAGGTACCACACTGCAATAAAAGGATAAAATACCAGCATTGAGTCAAGCAATCCTTTATCGATTACACAGTCAAAAGTTTAATTCTAGAAATCAGTCATCGATCTCACATCTCCATAAAAATCTAAACTCATCGAAAGTGATACATTCTAGACTTTAGTCATAGCCTTCAGTTTTGTACTTGAGCTGCATATCTTCAACCACGATCTCTGAGAAGTCAATGTTTGTGATATTTTTGTAACCTTCCTGGTACATCTCCTCGCTGAAGGGGGAATTCCCTTAAAATTAAAGTAAACTTACCTGCTCCAACGTTGAGAATTTTGCTGTCGTATTTGATATACTGCGAGAGGATGTCGCGCAGATTGGCCCAATTCTGGTACCAGTCGAATTCGGTGCTGTTTCTAAACAATAGACGTCACTTTTACTCAGCATAGCGTTTCTCCCAAAAGGTCTGTTTGCCGTAATGGCTGTTCTTCTCAAAATACATGAGAGGGATTTAAATATTAAGTTTTATAAATCTTATCCAACCACAAACAAAGCACACTCTACAGGACTAGATTGAGAGTATGTGATGGTTAATGTGCCTCCCGCCTATGCGCAGTTAGAAATGTGACTGTGGATGACATGTGGGGCTAACAACAACATGCCTCTCAACCCTATTTGCAGTTCGAGATGTGACTGCCGATGATATATGAGGCTAATATCAAGGCTGACTTAAAATGGGCAGCTCTTTCATGCATGAACAGACCTGTAGTGAAGCCATCAGCAATATTGTATTTATGTACTTTGCCATCTATAAATTTACCTTCAACCGATGAACTCTCTTATATAGAGAATTATTTTCTTTTTCCATCTGACATAGAAATGATCGTGACTTCTGGCAACAGCTCCCTAAAAAAATTAGACTCAGCCACACTCAACACTATTATGCTGAGAACTGATGGCTTCAAAAATGTATTCCGAGGGCTCACCTATAAATCCAGCAAACCTTCCACCAACGTTCATTCGGGTACCTATACCTCAATTGGCAAAAGAACTCCGGCTAAGGAGTACACACTCACCAAATAAAGCTAATCCCGTTTCTATCAAGACCTCAATCATTCTGGTCAAATGAGAAGAACCCAGACAGCCGGTGTAAAGCAAAGAGCACGTGAGGGCGAAAATCGTGAAAAATAATTTTAGAAATCAGATCAGTAATAAAACGAATGTTTCGCTCGGATGATGAGCAAACTCGGCATTTGATGATCGTTTTTTGGACTGTGAGTCAGTGTTTAGTATAAGTAATGCATATCAAGAGAGCCAGTACTCCAGAAAGGAATAGACGTATTCTTGTTGCTCAGGA
>Ga0100381_1004984_pt1 | contig 11090 bp, 9 predicted proteins | sample CryGeymeta201505_FD_80416 | JGI IMG/M metagenome (GOLD analysis project Ga0100381, IMG submission 80416) | Groundwater microbial communities from Crystal Geyser aquifers in Utah, USA - Crystal Geyser metaG 2015-05 | ecosystem: Environmental > Aquatic > Deep subsurface > Groundwater | place: USA...
ATCGCTAATTTACTAAAAAGCTCAAGCAGCATCCTCGTCAAATATGAAGCTGACACTATGCGTCTTTTGCTCAATTTCTTCCAAAGTACCTGCATAGGTTCCAACTGTCAAGAATAATTCAGCTAAATTTTGATATAACTAATGACGACCCTAAACGATTTCGATTCATATAATCACCACTTCTTTATTCATAGCTTCTTTTTCCCTCTCATCAATGTTTTCAGAGGTATACCACTTATCTTCATTTCTAAGCACCAGAATCAACATATCAAGCAGGTAACAGATGTACTCAGATGGTGTCCTATTAGAACAAATGCTGATGTTTTTTCATATGAAGGCAAAGCTTTCCATCCTTTAAGTAGCATCGATGAACAATCTTTGACTTCGACTTTGCTGTTTGTTCAGAAGGATACCAATCAACCTTGCTACATCCTCCAAAATAATATTCTAACTTAGCTTAGTACCAAAAAAGAAAGAAAGCATCAATTCAAAGAAGGAAAGTTGACAGTCACAATCTCAGAAAATAAAGAAGTCGTTATTACTCCAGAATAATTCACAGTATACCAATAAAATCCTTATGAGCAATAGCTGCTTACTAATCTGACTCTCATCCAGATGAATAATCCTTGGATCTTGCCTCAGCAGTATCAAAGTCTGCACCCTCTACAGTCCTCCACCTTTGAAAGAGTATATTTCGTGCCTCGCTAGATGAAACTTCTAGATTTGCTGAAACAGATCAACATCGGAGGCTTCAAAATTCACTCCAGTGATCTTCCTAACATCAACATTGCCAACTATTATGCAAACAAGCCAGCACAACTTTCCTTGGATATTTCTCTGAGTTAGATCCTCTCACAACAAGAGCAGCCTTATCTAAAGTTAGAGCTTGAAGCTAGCTAACTCTTCAAAAGCACTACCATTGAATCTCTTTCCAAAGAATAGACTGTTACTGAGCCCTTCGTTGCTCAGTAGACTATCTTCAAGGCATTTGAGGAGAAACAAGGCCTATAAAAAATGATCACCACTCTAAAAGGGTGCGTCAAGAATTGGCAAAATTCTGAACAATCTCGAATCTGGGGACAATATCTTCGCTAACTGGAAAGCTACTCTTGCTTCCCTGTTTTTAGCTCACTTTACGTCAATCATCAGAGCAATGTAAGTCTCCTCTTCGACCTTTTGTTAGGTCTACCTGACAAGCAAGACTCCAAAAAGTGGTTGGCCCGCGAGAAATAATCAGTCAAATAGTTGTACTCAATAATAAAGGATGTTTTTGCAGTCAGTGGGGAGCAAGCAATAAAGGTGAGGGAATATGCCATCAAGAGCGGTTTCTACTCAACAATGCTTGACAGACTACACATAATCACCAAAGAGCCAAAGAGGTTCAAAGTTGAGTAAGACACAATCGAGGAAGAAGAGGAACTTCCGACTATTATGCAGAAGAAATCTTCAGAAGATGAGTACAAGATGAAATTGTAAAAGAAGCAAGGTGTGGGCTATGGAACTGACAGTTCGACCAACCAGAAATGGGATGTGAATGCTCAGCATGAAGCTAGAAAGGAATAGTCAGAGCAAATATTGGGATTGATCAACATACTGCAACAATTTTTGGATTGCCCAGAGTTCACATACCCAGCTCACATCACCGATCAGACCTTTGAAAGTTCTTTGTTGCCTATTCTTTAATCATCTCTCAGAGGAGGTTCTCTTCTTGAGATATCAAAGTACTCATAATTGTTCCAAGGCGAGCTTAATTTCATTCAGGTTCTATCTAAACATTAAAAATTGGTGTCTACTCTTATGTCGATTCCCAAAAAATACCAGCCTAAACAGCCAGAATCGCTTCACTCCCTCCTCAAAACTCTTGCCAACACCTCACAAATTTTCATTTCTTGTCTCACCGGCTCAGCTTCATAGAAAGTGTCAGAGGAAATTGCCAAGAAAATTCTCAAAACATACTAGATTGTTGATGAGGCAGTCTCCTCTTTCGGCTCTTCTCACAATGATGAAGAATAATAAAGAAAGATCATGGAGCTTCCACTGCCCAAAAAATATCCTCTGTTGATGAAAGATCTCAGATTTGACTACATCAATATGAAGGAAAATGGTAAAATCAGCAAGCATCACTATGGAAGCAACTATCAAAGCGGTCACAAGCCGCCAGTTGAAAAGACCATCAGATTAGCCCAGGAACTCGCTGACATCTCTCACGCCTTACCCATTGATCACACTAACGCCATCTATGTCCGTTGCGATAAAGAAAGAGTCGATTTTATGCAGGCACTCATCATGGGATCCAACGGCACACCCTACGGTCATGGAGCCTATCTGTTCGATATATACTTCGAAGATTCCTATCCGAACAATCCTCCTAAAGTGAACCTAATGACAACTGGAAGTGGTCAGGTGAGATTCAATCCCAACCTCTATGCTTGTGGAAAGGTCTGTCTGAGTTTGTTGGGTACCTGGCGAGGTCAGGCAATGGAAAACTGGGATGCTAAGGTTTCAACTCTCCTACAAGTGCTTGTCTCGATCCAATCTATTATTATGAGTGAGGATATATACTTCAACGAACCTGGCTTCGAGCATGAGCAAGGGAGTGTCTAAGGAGAGAAGAAGAATGAGGCTTATGCAAACATTGTCAGATACACTAATATAAAATACGCCATGTTGGAGAATATCAAGAATCCACCCAAAGGATTTGAGTCTGTTATCAGAAGGCATTTCTACTTGAAGAAAGATGAAATATTAGAATAATGTCGCAAATGGCAGAAATTGGCTGAAAAGAGAGAAGCTTCCTATACTGGCCTCATTAGCGATCATAATTACAATTGGTGCAACACCTTCAAAAAATCAAAAACATAATACAAAACCATGCTCGACAAAGCCATTGCTTAGCTCTAAATCTAACTCAACAAACTGCCGATCCCTACACACCATGATTTCGATAAAAAGAATAGCTCTCCAACCAAACAGAAAAAAGACAAGAGAATCTCTCATGCCATGGAAGCAGTCATTGAGGAGATTGATGTCAGCTATGGAGATGTGCAGCAGTGGAGAGAGATGGATATCAATGACTAGAAGGTCAAAGATAGGTGGAGTAGGTACATTGGTGCAATGGGAGTGTAGGCAGTCACCAAGCAAAGCAAGGCTAATATCGTGTTACTGGGGCTTGGAGGATTGGGCGTCTAGATAGCAAAGAATATTGTTCTGAGTGGATGTCGGGAATTGTCTATCTTTGATGACAAAAATGTCTCCTACTCTGATCTCAGTGGTCAGTTCTTCCTTTCTGAGGAAGATGTCGGCAAATCTCGCCTTTAATCTACCTTCAGTAAACTACAAGAGCTCAACAACTATGTCAAATTGACCAAATTAAAATACAACCCTGAAGACTTCTCTAATATCAAAGATTATCAGGTGGTTGTTGCTACAGAGAGGACCCATGATGAATTGTTGAGACTGGACGAGCACTGCAGAAATAATAAGATCAACTTGATAGTGGCTGACTGCTATGGTCCCTATGGACAGATCTTCAACGATTTCGGTGATGGTTTTGAAGTGCTTGACAAAGATGGAGAGGAGCCAGTTGAGGTGTTGATTGAAGATATTAGCATTGCAGAAAAGGGAGTGGTGAAGTTGGTCAAAGGACATAGACATCCTTACTCTGATGGCGACACTGTCCGTATCCAAGGAGTCAAAGGCATGAAGCAACTAGACAAGTAAGAGCTAAGTATCAATGGAACTATTCATACCATCACAACTATAAATGCTTTCAGCTTTGAAATAGGCAATACAACAGGTTTTACTCCTTACGAAGGCTAGGGCACAGCCAAAAATATCAAAACTCCTAGCAAATTATCCTTCAAATCCCTTTAATCTTCAGTATAGCTTGTAAACATCGATGATAACTTGCAATTTTATGACTGGGCCAAAAACGACAAACTACGACTGTTGCACAAAGTATTCCTCAGTTTGTCAGATTTTATCAAAGAGCATACTCGACTTCCTGGCTCCTGGAAGCAAGAAGATGCTGATGCATTGGTTGAATATATGAAAAAGAGAAAGCCAGAGCTCGATGAGAAAGAAATTGATTATGTTAAATTGTTCAGCTACACCTGTTCTGGCACTTTTGGACCTATTTGTGCCTTTTTTGGTGGTTTGGTGGCTCAAGAAACATTCAAAGCTATCACTGGAAAATATACACCTATCCAACAATACTTCCTGGCATAATTTTCATAAATTATCTAAACTTTGCCTGAAGATCAGGAAGAAAGGACGAAGGTCATAAGCAACAAGACAGAAGTAGCTAATAGGACACAAGGCTTAAGGACCATTGTTGGAGAAGAATTGCTAAAAAAAATAGAAAATTCAAAAGTATTCATGATCGGATCTGGAGCTATCGGATGCTAGTTACTTAAAAACTTCGCTATGATTTAATTAGGAGCAGGTTAGGAAAGTGGAAGTATTGTGGTTACCGATCCAGACCACATCGAAAATTCCAACCTTAATAGACAGTTCCTCTTTAGAGAAAAACATATTCGCAAACCCAAGAGTGCAACTGCTTCAGCTGCAGTAGCTCAGATGAACCCTCGTCTCAAAGGACATATCAAACCCAGACTTGATAAGGTCTGCTAGGCTACCAAATAGATATACAGCAACTAATTCTTCTAAAGCCAAACGATGATAACTAATGCTCTTGATAATGTCGAGGCTCGCCGCTATGTCGATGGCAGATGTGTTGAAAATAAAGTTCCTCTACTGGAGAGTGGTACTCTCAGCTCAAAAGGTCATGTTCAGGTGATTATTCCTTACAAAACTGAAACCTATGGCAGCATGCAGGATCCTAATGATGCTCAAGGATAGATTCCTCACTGCACACTTAAAATGTTCCCATAGGAGACCCTGCATTGTGTTGAATGGGCCCGAGATCTGTTTGGCAAAGAGTTCACTCTAAACCCCAAAGCTCTGAGGAAGTTACTCTAAGAAGGTGACAAATATACTGTTGGTCCTTCTGACATCCAGGTATTGAGATAGTGCATTAAATTAATTGAGAACAGACCGACCAACTTCGACGATGCTGTATACATGGCAACAAAAACATTCTATCAACTATTCAGAAACGACCCAATGCAGCTATTATATACATATCCTCTTGATTCCAAGACCAAGGATGGCAAACCTTTCTGGAAGTTACCTAAAAGACCTCCTGTAGCCATCACCTAAATCGATCCTCAGGACACACTGACTGCCACTTTCATTTCATCTTATGCAGTTCTACTGGCTAAGGTCTATGGAGTGCCCTATCCTAAAGATTTCAGAGATGTTGCCAAAAGATAATAAATTACCAAGATGGCTACTTCAATGAAAGTAGATGAATTTGTTCCTTCAGATAAGGCTGCAAAAGAAATGACATAAGAAGTAGATAAAGAAGGCGTCAAGGATTAGCCTGAAGAAGCAACTGATTCTAAAATAGAGTCAGAAGAGGAAAATGAACATCAATTGTTAGGTCGCTTCTTAGAACTTGTGAAGGAAATCAAGGATGATGGAGACAACGTTGAGGCTAAGCCTGAAGACTTCTAAAAAGACGACGATCAAAATGGGCACATAGACCTTATCTATTCTATGGCTAACCTTCGTGCCAGAAACTATACACTTGAAGAGATGGATTGGATCACAGTTAAACTCAAAGCTGGAAGAATCATGCCTGCTCTATCGACGACCACCAGCTGTATCGCAGCTCTTCAAACCATTTAACTTGTCAAATATCTGAGAGGATGTCCTGTTGATGCCATGAGAAATTCTTTCTTGAACCTCGCTATTCCTTCTCTGACTATGGGGGAACCAGGCCCTGTTGAAAAGATCAAAGTTCATGAAAAACTCGAGACAAATCTCTGGGAAAGATGGCATGTTGGACCCATTCCTAAAACTGCCTCTTTTGGAGACCTTCTTCAAGCTGTAGAATAAAAATATTAGGTGAAGGTCAAAGGCTTGAATTTCTGTGAAGGTGGTCAGGTTTATTCTGATTTTGTGATGAGTCTCGAGAGCAAAAAGTAAGAGAAAGAAAAACTCCTCAAGCGAAACTTATTCGAGTTGATATTCGACTAGACAGGGGAGTAGGCCTCCAAATTTGTGGACATGACCTTAGTGATGGGAGTTGGCTAGACCATGATAAAGCATGCTCCTACTCTCAGAGTACTCTTGTAGTCCTGATTTACAATCACCAAATGATTCCTAAAACGTACTTTCACTATAAATCTAATGTTTATTTTACTGTCCTTAACTAGCCTTTATCTTGAGATTTTTCTATTTTTTATAGAGAATAATACCTTTGGATGAATTAAGATAATTAATTGAGTGTCATAATGGAGAAAAAAAAAAATAATTTGGAAACTATTTTTGGGTAGACAATCTATGGATAATTTGTTGCTCTATTATAGGTTGAATTATCCCTTCTGTTACATTTATTATAGAAAATGCTAAACCCATTTAGGTTAGCAGCGCCACCAGATTACTAGGAGCCTATTTATGGTCTTGCCTCTTTTATGGAGGCTTTCCCCCAAAGCCAAAATGATTGCATCATCTCTGAAAAATCTGGTGTTCCAAACCCACAAATAGAAAATAAATATGGAAAAAAGCTGACTGTGCCAAAGAGCCCTCCATGCAAAAGAACAAGCCTTGGAAATCGTCTATAAGAGGAGCAAAGAACAAACATTGAGTTTATAACTTGCAACATGGAGACTCCCAGCGAGATAATAGGTTCTCATCAATCAAACATACCCTTCTCAAGTCAAATTTAAACAGCTCAGGAGATAGAGTAGCTTCGAGACAAGAGCCATTTTGAGCAGACAGCAATCCTGAAGAGTATTATCAAGAAACACAAGATCAATGCGATTGTCCGAAATTTTGTAAAAAAAATCAAAAGAGTTTCTGTGCTAAAAGAGCCAGTATAATACTAGGTCTTTCAGAAAAATGAGCAAAATATTTTTTAGCACAAGTAGGGCATATAAATTCCTCTGATGGCTGAAAATATTTTCAACTTGTTTAGCATTACTGTTGTTCTGGCTGCCACCTTCATCTTTTCAATCGGATTAGTTCATCGTTAACTCTAAAACTAAGGTTTCATGCCTATATTCAATAGCTTTACCTTTCTCTTCAGCGTTTTGGAGATTATCGTTAATTTAACAATAGTCAAGCGTCAGTCCGGTAAAAAAATACAAACTCTCATGTAACTGTGGTAAAATTACCTATCTGGGAGTCTAATAGTTGACCTTTCTGTTTTTCTGGTGCTTTTACTTAGTCTTTTCATCGATAGTACAATCATTGTCAACTTTAGAATACTTATTATTCTGAAGATTCCTCATTGCTTGGATAAAATGGAGCAACTCGAGGTCTATTTCATCAAAAATTTATACAATGAGCAGTATTGGTCGCTCATTAAAATATTACTATTTAACTTCAGCTTTGCTCATATTATTTCCATTCTCTTGACTGGTATGAGTCATTTTTCACCTGGAAATAACTGGATGACCTCCAAAGGAATCGAGCACTCACCTTGGATTGAAAAATACAGCTGGAGTTACTATTGGGCAAACACTATCATGTTGACAGTCGGATTTGGAGATCTAGTTGCCAACAGCTACAAAGAAGCCATTTGTCTAGTCTTCATTGAAACCTTTAGTTGCATGGCCTTTGCCTACAACATAAACTGCATTGGTACAATTATTCAACAAATCAGAGCTAAAGATGCTGAAAGGAGTCAAAAATCGAAAATATTCAGCAAATTAAACGACAAAAATAACCTTTCAGAGTAGCTCACCTGGAAAATTAATAACTATATCGAGGAAACTGCCAGGCTGAGAAAATTATTTGACTATGAATAGTAACGTGAGTTTATAGCTAATCTTCCTGTTTAAATGAAGAAGTAGTATTTGAAGCAGTCTAATAAAAAAATATTCGAAAATATCAACTTTTTTAGTAACTTCATCTGCAAAACTTTGTACAACTTAGCTGAAAAAATATAAATGCGGGTCAGCCATCCCGAGGAGACCATTCAACATCTATATGACGATTATAATTTGCTGATTCTCAAGAGTGGCAGTGTAGGTTTTGTCTGTAAGCGGCCCCACTACCAATCTCATCCATTTGTCATGGATGTCCTGAAGGCAAGAGAGGACAAACCTGAACTACTAAACTTGGACTTCATTTCTAGAAAACGATCGCCATATGAGATCAAGTCTACTGAATACTCTGTCTTTTATTTCCTGAGCTATTAAAAATTTATGGAAGTTTTGAGAGAAACTGAGATGGATTATGAGTTTTTTTGCACATTGAGGGATAAGATGAAAAGCATTCCTGACTAATTCGAGGTGTTTCAGTGTCAGTTATGTCAAGGGAAACATCTTAAATCTATATGCCCCAAACTGCATTACATTCCATACAAGCAAAATACAATCATGAAGTATCTTCACAATTTAAAAAAATCATTTAACAACCGTTTCCCTTTTTAACGGGCTCTCAAGTAGTAAAATTATCAGAATGCCTTCTTTGTCTTCAGGAAATCATTGTAGAATGTAGATAAGATAAGTTCAATGGTCCAATCAAAAAGAAGGAAGAGGTCATTATCCGAATAATAGTAGATTTCTATATCGTAAAATGATAGTAGATAAAAAAAACGTTGGAGTTCTGTTGAGAAATCAATAATGCTGTTTCAGGAAGAGATCAATACAACAACAGTCGAAATGCTCAAGGGTTAAATCGCAAAAATGCTCAATAGTGAAGCTTTCTAAGATTAAATATGGCAATTGAAATCTGATGTTCTTCAAAACTACAATGCCTACTTCAACGAGTATAATCCAGCTCAGATCTCAACTCGCTACAGTAAGCTCCTTGAGCTCATCAACAGTTAAACCATACTCAAGGCCCATACTTCAGTCATGATCCAATTGATTCGCAACCATCCCAACAGAAACCATAAACCAATTGTTTGTCACAGATGACTCTGATCATTTTGTTTCGTTTTGAGTAAATTATTTTTACATTATGTGCTTATTTGTTTTAGAAGGGAGATTGTGCTATGTGCCTGCTAGTTATAATCCAAAATTTGATTATTTAAATCTTGAGCGATGGCCTACTTCTTTCCCGAGAAAATGACTTACTGCTAAGCTTTGGTACCTACAGAAATAGCCTGGGAGGTGCTGGATCAACTTGGTGAGTAATAAAAGATAGCCTTCGAAAGCAACCTCATCAATTATGAAAGTCCCTTCATCAAGAACTATCGTAGATCCTAGTAGCTCCTAACAAAAGTGCAAACAATCAGGGGCATGCTTCAACAATGCAAAAAATGGCTTAACTTCTAAGTAAAATAAGTCAAAAATAATGCTCCAGTCTGGCGATCCTTCCGAAAACTGATTCAGCAGCAAGATATCGAAGGATATCTCTTTATCAACCAGATCGAAGAAGAAGTATTTAATACTCATGGATATTTGTCACATCAGTTGGCAGAAGTTGAAAACTTGAGTAAAAAAGCTGATGAACTTGTCATTGAGATGAGTTTGTTAGTTACTATGGAAAAGTATGATAATATTCAGTTTTTACAGGGAGGGCACAACCCTCTCTATGAAAGTTTTGACGAAAAAGATCGGAGCACGATGTTTGAGACTAAATGTGTGGGAGTCAAGAGAAAAGATTTACTGATGGTCAAAAGGAGCATATTCAGAATCACTAGAGGTAACTGCTGGGTCAATGAACTTGACATTTCCCTTGAAGATATCAACCGCTATCTGACCTCTCGTAAACATCGGCTTCTTGCTGAAGAGGCTCTCAAAAATTATGTAGCTTGTCTGATCGTCTTCCCTAAAGGTTAGAGAAATATCGCTCTGACTAAACTTGACAGATTGATTTCATGTTTAGATTGCCATGTGATATCTCAAGACAGCAGCAATTTCAAAAGATAACTGCAAAGGAAAGAGCAGAAAATCAATGATATCGAGTCAATGGAGGATCTGACACTTGAAGGTATCAGGAAGCACATCAGCAAACTATCTGAGGTCAGAGATGGAGGATCAGGCAGTTGGATATGTTAATTGGAGCTCTTTGCCAAGAAGGAGAGGGAGATATATCGAGCTCTGTCAACAGCTCAGGTGTCAAAAAGTTTAGCCAGATTCAGATTGTACATCCCAACCCGTGAGCTACCTCTCATTATACAACCAAATCGCAACCTTCCTCCATTGACACTCAACATCGTCGAATCTAACAAGATGCCTCCCAGCAAATTCGATACAAACTGCATGCTAAAAGTCCCTCAATAAATTGTCAATACCTACGGCGTCCCTTCTTATACAGAAATCAATCCAGCACCTTTCTACATTGTCACTTTTGGCTTTTTCATCGGTGTCATGTTTGGTGATGTTGGGCATATGCTTTTAGCTATCCCTTTGTTACTTCAGTTCAAGGCAAATATATGGTTCTGGACTGTCATTTTTTTCATGGGGTATTGTGGGCTCATCTATAATTAATTCTTTGGACTCAACCTAGGCCTTTTAAGTAGTTGCTATACAATAGTGGAGAGCTAGACAAACAGCTATGTTGAGCATCTCAGTGATTGCATTTATCCATTGGGTATTGACTCGATTTGGAAGGTATCTTTCAACTAGATGTCCTTCACTAATAGTCTCAAAATGAAAATGGCCGTCATCTTCGGTGTGACACATATGATGCTTGGTCTTTTCTTGAGATTGTACAACAACATAAGACAATCTAAATGGGTGGATCTCCTCACATTAACAATACCTCAACTAGTGTTCATGTCTTGCACATTTGTATACATGGATTACATCATAATCTACAAATGGGGTGTTGAGTGGACGGATACTAGCAAGGCGCCTTCAGTTATATCAACAATGATTGCGGTTTTTGTCAACATGGCCAAAAGTACACCTGGGTAGTTACTTTTCTGGCCCACCTAGCGTAGTTTTGAGAAATCTATTGTCATCATAGCATTACTCTGCGTGCCTATTATGCTTTTAGGAAAGACTTTGGTGATATATTGTCAGCGAAAAAAAAGAGATGGAATGCCTCCACAGCATGATATCTAG
>Ga0100381_1005002_pt1 | contig 11065 bp, 10 predicted proteins | sample CryGeymeta201505_FD_80416 | JGI IMG/M metagenome (GOLD analysis project Ga0100381, IMG submission 80416) | Groundwater microbial communities from Crystal Geyser aquifers in Utah, USA - Crystal Geyser metaG 2015-05 | ecosystem: Environmental > Aquatic > Deep subsurface > Groundwater | place: USA...
AAAACGAATCTATCTAACCAATCGATTTTACTCGTATGAATTTTAAATATCTTCCCATTCTGTTAATTTTAATTTCTTTAGTAACAAATAGCAAAGGTCAAACTAATATGAAACAAGCAACCTTCGGTGCAGGATGCTTTTGGTGCGTTGAAGCCATTTTTCAAGACGTAAAAGGAGTAGAATCTGTTGAATCAGGTTATTCTGGAGGACATATAGATAATCCTACTTATGAGCAAGTTTGCTCAAAAAAAACAGGACATGCAGAAGTAATTCGTATCAACTATGATGAATCAATTGTTGATTTTAACACTTTATTAGAAGTTTTCTGGCACACTCATAATCCAACAACTCTAAACAGACAAGGCGCTGATGTTGGTCCACAATATCGTTCAGTTATTTATTACCATAACGATGAACAAAAAGAAAAAGCTTTAGCATCTCGTAAAACTACTGATGCATCAGGTTTATGGAATGATCCTATTGTAACAGAAATCAGTCCTTTGATTAATTATTATGTTGCAGAAAAATATCATCAGGATTATTACACACAAAATCCGAATCAAGGTTATTGTTCGGTTGTAATTGCTCCAAAAGTGGCAAAATTTCGCAAACAATTCAAACATTTGCTTAAAGAAGCTCATTAAGTCTACAGATTAACTAACATTTGTTTATATTAAAGTTTGATATCAAAGTGGCGATAATTCAATGAATTAAACTACTTTTTTAATAGTCTGATTTTAAATTTTGAGAACAATGAATACATATCGCTTTATTCCAATCTTATTGCTAACAGGTAGCTTAGTTATTCAAGCCTGCGGACCTTCACAAGAAGAAATAAGAGTAAAAGAAAAAGTTAGACAAGACTCTATTGCCAGAGTTGAATCGGAACGTATGGCAAGAATGGAAGCTGAACGCATTGCCCGTGAGCAAAAAGAAATTGAACAAAAAAAGATTGAAGTTGCAATTGCGGAAAAAGAAAGCAAAAAGCTTGAATTTGATGCAAAGGGAAAGTATACCGTACAAGTTGAAGCTTCTCGTTCATTAGCAACTGCGGAAAAAGAAATCACAATCTGGAAAAAACGCGGCTTCCCTGATGCGTTTATCGTAAAATTTGGAAATGAAGAAACTGGCGACATCTGGTTCAGAATTCGCGTTGGTCGCTTTACAACCAAACAAATGGCTAATAAAGCAGCTGAAATCATTTTTACAGACTACAAGCGTAAAACATGGGTTACTAGAGCTAACTAAGCTTTTAATCCTATATAAAATACCCGAAGGGCACTGATCTTCATGAAAAATTCATTCTTTTTATGGTTTCAGTGCCTATTTTTTTTGCTTTTCATTTTTGTCTCTTGCAGACAAACTCCTGAGATTACATATACTCCAGTAGTTCATTCATCTTGGCAAGGTGGTTTTTTATTAAAATTCAGAACTTTTGCGTTTGGTACCATGCTTAGCCAAAATTCTGACGACCCACTCTTTACAGATATTTCATTACGAAAAAGAATCGAAAAAGAATTTCTTTTTCACTTTGAGCCACTAGGATTATCTTTAAATTCCGTAAATCCAGATTTACTCATTTTTACGTATTTCACAGGCCCAAAATTGCCATTACCGCTTACACCCTATCTAATTGCATCGACTGATTTAGATGATTTTCAAGTTTCAGACTCCTTAAAATCAGACGAAATATTCATGGTAACGGACTTTGTTCAACCACAAAATTTGTTCTTAGTGTTGCGTATGGTAGTAAAAATGCAGTTTAAGGATCAGCAAATTTCTTTCAAAGAGTTGCAAGCTGTAATACAAGCCAAAGCCAAATCGTACCCCGGCTAAATCCTTAATAAAAACATCTTACGTCAATAATTACAGCGTCTTAACTGTGAAAATTTATTTGCATTTACTGCATTTCTGTACTATTATTGTCAACGCTCAAGTAGCGTCTCTCTTGATGAATAGTTTAAGACATCGTACCTGACTCGTACGATGTCTTTTTTTTTAAAATGTTTTGATATTCAAGAACTTAGGAACATTTACAATTAAAATGAATCTTTACCTAAATTCTAGCGTAAGTAACAAAGTTTATAGTTTTGTTAATAAAAACACTTCTGTAAAAAACTTTTTTAAAAAAATTTGCAGACTTAATTCATTGCCTTAAATTTGACAACAAATATGTTAAATCTGAAAACAGACCAACGAAAACATGAGTAGTTTTATTGTTAATCATATCCAAAAAGACGGTTATGATATTCTCGAATTAAAAGGTGAACTAGATGCACACACGGCTTCACATTTAGAAGATGCACTAAAACTTATTCTGGATACGGAACGTAACAGAATTATTGTTAACTGTACATCTCTAGATTATATTGCTAGCGCCGGTTTAGGTGTTTTCATGGCATATATCGAAGATGTACGAGCACTTGGTGGCGATATTAAGTTAACTAATATGACACCACGCGTTTACAATGTATTCGATTTGTTGGGATTTCCTACCCTTTATGACATTTTGGATGATGTTTCAAATGCAATTGAACAATTTTCATCACATCAATAACGACTGCCTTGGTAACAAAAAATGAAAATAGCATAACAGTAAGCGCTTCTACAGAGAACTTAGCTCTGATTCGTGCTTTTGTTGCTGAGCAAGCTCTTAAAAATGGCTTGGCAGAAAAAACGATTGATGAGATTCGCCTAGCAGTTGATGAAGCTTTTACCAACATCATTAAACATGCCTATAATTTTGATTCCAACAAAAAAGTAAGTCTTAAAACCGGAATGGAAAACGCTACTTTTTGGATAAGCATTTGTGATGAAGGTAAACCTTACGACCCTGGAACCTATACTGAACCAAATATTGCCGATAGAATAAAAGAAGGAAAACGAGGCGGCGTTGGCGTTTTTCTAATTAAAAAACTCATGGATAAAGTAGAATACCGGAGTTTTGGGCATAAAAATGAAATAAAATTGATAAAAAATCTGTAACCTGCACTTTATATCTGCTCAATAAACAAAACAGCTTATGGAAGATTTAGATAGCAGGCACAATCGATTTGAACTACGCGCCATACTAGATAGCTCTCGATTACTAATAGAATCTCACGATTTAGATTTTATTCTGAGTAATCTATTGCTAAATATCATGGGTAAACTGATGATTACTAAATCAGCGGTTTTTATGTATGATAAAGTTAGTGAGCGTTTTTTTGCCTCACATTGTAAAGGTAAATTGAGTTTTTCTGAGGGAGAACAACTCATTTGGGAAATACCTGATCAATTAAAAAAGAATACTGTTTTTTCTGCAAAAATACAGGATGTCGATTATCCTGATTTGTTTAGAAGTAACCAACTAAACACGCTCCTTCACATAAAAACAAGTGATCAGTATTTAGGGTTTATCTTACTAGGATCGAAATTGAACAGAGAAGCTTTCAATGAGCGTGAATTTAATTTTATCACAAGTTTAGTCATCATTGCTTCTGTTTCTATTGCTAATTCTCAACTTTTTGAAGACTTAAAGCAAGCTAATCGCTCTTTAGATAGAAAAGTTCAAGAATTACACACTCTTTTTGATTTAAGTAAAGAATTTTCAACAACTATTGAACGAGAACAAATTGTTCGAATTTTCAAATTTGCTCTTTTAGGACAAATGTTTGTTCGCTCGTTTTTCTTTATATACGATCGAAACGGGAAACGTGACGTTTTAGCAAAAAACGGAATCCCAAAAGATTTTAATAATGATATTTTATTAGGTCTCTACGATAAAGTAAACGAACCAATGCAAATAGATTTACACGACAAACATCCGATTCCTGAAATCGAACATATGCCGTTTAAATTATTATTACCATTAACTTTACAAGATAAAAAACAAGCCGTTTTGGGTATTGGTGTTAGAGGCAATAAAGAAGAGTTTACTGAGTCAGATATCAATTTTTTGTACTCATTAGGAAATTTGGTTCTTATGTCAATTCAAAAGACCTATTTATTAGAAGAGCAACTTGAAAAAGAGCGTATTGATAAAGAACTCAACGTTGCAAGAAATATCCAAAACGGATTACTTCCCAAAACCTTACCACAACATGAGAATTTCCAGATTTCTGGAATGAATGAACCTTCAAGGCAAGTTGGTGGAGATTATTTCGATATAATTAATGGAATAGACAATAATCTGGTTGTCGCGATTGCCGATGTTACGGGAAAAGGAATCCCGGCATCTTTAATTATGGCAAATTTACAAGCCATGTTGCATTTACTAAATGACTCAAAATTAGATTTACCGGAAAAAACAGGTAAAATTAATAACATCATTTTTGCAAATACACCATCAGATATTTTTATCACTTTCTTTTGGGGAATTCTAAATACAGTTAGTAAAGAATTCACCTATGTGAATGCAGGTCATAATGCACCTCTACTTTTTCGTGCTTCTGATAATACAGTTGAAGAACTCTCTACTGGTGGGTTATTGATTGGTGCTTTAAGCACTCTTTTTCCATATAAATCAGCAACGGTTCGTTTGTACTCTGGTGACATTTTAATTTTGTTTACAGACGGTGTAACAGAGGCCATGGATGGATTTGAGGTTGAATACGGCGAAGAGCGCTTAGAGGCCTTTATTAAAGCTAATAAAGACCATTCAGCGGAAGAATTGAAAGATTTATTAGTTGCTGATGTTAAACAATTCTGTTCAAATCAACTTGGAGACGATTTGACTTTAATTATAATTAAAGCCAATTAGTCTAATTTTAGCTTGATGAATTTATTGGACGAATGCCATTAATGAGATTGTTGACTCAGTATTTTGTTTATTATCAACTGAAGCGAACGAAAGTATGGTTTCGTACATATCTCTACGTTTCATAACGTCTCTTACATAATTCACTGTTTCAATTCCACGACAATAACCGTATCGTGCATTTGCAAAATATTCTCTTTTCATCAATTTTAGTAGTGCCGCTTCAACGAAAGTCCAATTATTGGGATCTTTATATGAGTCCATAACAATTCTACGAGCATCACTAACATGGCCAACACCAGCATTATAGGTTGCTAAAACTAAAGCCCATTTATTTTCTTCATCTAAATATTTATAATGATTTAGATGTTCCGTTAGAATTCGAATAGCTTCTTTAATATTGATTTCAGGATCAAGTAATTCTTGTTCAGAATAAGGACTAAAACGATGATTAATTTGCAATAAACCAACTGCACCAGCCCAACTTTTTGCATCTGGGTCAAAACGAGATTCTTGAGCAGCAATTGAGACAAGCATTTTCCAGTCAATACCTGCAGAATCTGCTAAAGGTTTAATCAACTTATCGAATGGAGATAAAACACCAGTGTATTTTGTTTCAAAAATAGCTGACTTCTGAGCAAAAATTCGTCTGTGGTTTTCAAAATATCGTTCAATTAGAATATTCAGAAAAGCACTTCTTTTCTCAACACCCTCTTCATCAATACGATAATGTTGATTTACGAATTTGTTTAATTTCTCTTTTAGTTGTGGAGCATTTTTTCTTATTCCCCATGCAACAGAATCACTAGATGCAATTGCAGGTCCTGAAACTAGTCCTTGAACATAAGCAGATGCAGCTTTAAAAATATTATCATCAGCAATAGTTGCTTCATATTCATTGCTCGCAACAGCATTTAATAAAGACTCTGTATCTGAATCAACTTCAACTATAGTTAAATTAGTTGCAAGACCTTGTTTTTTAAGATTCTGAAGTGTTGAATAATAACTACTGTTATTTCTTACTGCAATCGTTATATCTAAACTTCCATTTGCAATTTCTGCAGAATCTGGATTGTTTTCATTAAAAACAACCACTTGATTAACTAAGTTATACGGCTGTGAGTAATCGTGATAAATTCTACGATCATTATTAACTGCATAATTTGCAGCAATTACATCCCCAGCACCACTATTTAGTAAATCGATTAAATTTTCGTGTTCTTGTGCTATAATAATTTCAAGAGCTAAATCATTTTCTTTAGCGAATGATTTTAAGAAATCGTACTCAAATCCTTTTTCTACACCATTGTGAAGAAAGTACGAAATTGAATTATAGCGGGTAATCATCCGCAATCTTTTAGACTTTTTAATTGTATCCCAGTCTCTTTGAATAGGTTGTAACTCTGTAACTTGCAAAGGATTTAGATCTACTTTTTCGACTTTTTGTGTACACGTTGGAATCCAAATGAACAAAAAAGCAAAAAGAACTAAATTTAAACTGGATTTAACCGGTTTTAAGCTCATAATTATTGAGTTCGTTAGAATATAACAAGCCTGAATTTCAGACTAATCTTATTTGATAACAAGATTACGGGTAATGTCGGAATAAGTGACGACAAGTAACAGCTATGTTGGGAAAAATTAATAAAAGGGCTTCCAATCAAGTTCAATTTTTTTAACCACTTACACATATGCCTAACGTAGTTAAATAGATAGAAAAGCGGTTTTGTTTAATTTAAAATTATGAATAGTGAGCCGAAGTAGAATCTCTTATTTATGAATTCTTTTTCAAGATTTTTTTTTCTTTTCTATTAAAAATTATTGAATTTTTATTTTTTCCTACTTCGTTTCTTTTCGTTAACCATATAATTTAGATACAAATATTCGATTGCAAGCGCCTCAGAATCTTTCCAATTTGAAATTAAATTAAGGTATTCTTTTTCTGATGTTGTATTTGGGTCAGCGCCGTAACTCCATAAAATCCATCTTCTTAATCCCATTTCTTCTGCTTTTGGTTTATGGGATGGGAAACTGCAAGAAGCAGAAGAACGGTAAATCATTAAGTTTTGAGCTGATGTTGGTCCAATTCCTCTTACTTTCAAAATGGTATTGTAAAATTCTTGATTTCCTGCGGTTTCTAGTGCATTAATATCTAAATCACCACTTACAATATCATTTGCTAATCCTACTACATATTCACCTTTTCTTAGGGATAAACCGTGTTTTTTCATACTCATAGGGTCAGCACTCATAAGTTGATGTGGTGTTGGCCAAGAAGCTAATAATCCCTCTTGGGTCGGGATTGATGTTCCGTATGCTTCTCGAACTCCGTAAACCATTTTCTTTGCTGTAGGTTTGTGGCTAATCTGAGTTTGAATAATTCTATTTACTGCATCTTCAAATAAATTTGCTCTTGTAAGCCGCTTAAACCCATAAAAATCAATCATAAATTTACTTAACAATACATCGTTTTCGGCTTGTTTTAAAAGAGGTTTTAAATCTAAATCAGTTCCTAAAATTCTAGCTAATTGCTTATTGGCAAGAACAATTTCATCTTTTGTTAAATCAGTTGATGAACGGATTTCAAATTTAGGATTTTCAATATCTGCATTGAAAAAGATTCTGACATAAAAATCTTTGCCGTTTACGTGTAAAGGGCGAAGGAATCCTTTATCAGGAATTGATTCTATATCATGTTCGTGATCAAAATAATCGTCGGCATCAAGGCAAAGGTAAAAATCGTGTGGCGGAATTGATGGTAAAATCCAGGTTGACATTGGGTAGTATCTTTAATTTTAAACACTCCTGAATATACTTTTTCGTGTACTGTTCACAAAGTGAAAATCCTTTCTTCTTGAAATCTCCCATGCCCTCTTCTATGTTCAGGTGTCTTCGTACTCGAAGTTCTTGGCAAAAGAGGGATTTTTTGTCCTGTGCTCCGCCCTAAAATGTCAATGCTTAGAATAAAATCCCGCTTTTGTGACAGATTAAGAAGGTTTTACATAAAATTTTCTAGCAAAGTATTCTTTAAAAAATTGCAAAAGCTCTCTAGAAAACTCTTCTATCTTTTTACTAAATTTAGACAGCAAAAGGGCGAAATTTAGTTTTTTTTTACTAAAATCCGCCCTTTTAGACAATGAAACATTGTTTTTGATTTTATCTATCTACTTCTGCGTTTTGTTAATGCTAATGCAGGTTCTGGAACATAATGACCTAAACCGCCAGCTCTTGGATCATCAAAAGTAGTAGGTACATCATTCGCATTTGTTCTTTGAGCCCAAGAAACGAACTCTTTTCCGTCGTCTTGTTTTACCATAGTTATACATTCTTCAACAGGGCAAACTAAAGAACATAAATTACAGCCAACGCAATTATCTTCAATAATGTGAGGAATTCGATTTCCATCAAGTTCTGTAATTCCAATAGCTTGATGCGCACCATCTTCGCAAGCTATGTAACAAAGTTGACAGCCAACGCATTTGCTTTCATCGATACTTGCAACAACTTTGTGTTTTAAATTAAGATCTTTCCATTCTTTAACATTTGGAAGAGCTAAACCTACAAAATCATAAATCGTTTTATAACCTCGTTCATCCATGAAGCTATGTAAACCTGCTTCCATTTCCCGAACTATTCCAAATCCATAATGCATTGCTGCGGTACAAACTTGAACTGAAGTAGCTCCAAGTAGAATAAATTCAACCACATCGCGCCATGTTTCAATCCCACCAATTCCGCTGATTGGCGTTCCTGCAATTTCTCTATGTTGAGCCAATTCTCTAACCATATTTAAAGCAATCGGTTTAATCGCAGGTCCACAATAACCACCATTTGATCCTTTTCCGTCAACAACAGGATAGGGCGCAAAACTATCTAAATCAATTCCTACAATACTTTTAAAGGTATTGACCAACGAAATTGCATTTGTTCCGCCTTGAACTGAAGCTAAACCAGGATCAGTGATATGTGAAATATTTGGCGAGAGTTTTGTAATTACTGGAATTTTAGCCACTTCCATGACCCATTCGACTATTAATTTCAAGACTTCTGGCTCTTGACCAACTGCTGAACCCATTCCTCGTTCACACATTCCATGTGGACAGCCAAAATTAAGTTCAATTCCATCAGCACCGGCATCTTCAACCATTTTAATAATTTCGTGCCATTCTTTTTTGGACTCAACCATTAAAGAAGCGATAACAGCATGATTCGGGAAGTGTTTTTTAACTTCTGTAATTTCACGAAGATTATCAGAAAGCGGACGATCTGAAATTAATTCGATATTGTTCAAGCCCATTAAACGGGTATCTCGGTAATTTACTCCGCCATAACGACTTGAAACGTTTACCACAGGCACACCAAGCGTTTTCCAAACCGCTCCGCCCCATCCTGCATCGAATGCTTTCATAATTTGATAACCGGAATTTGTTGGAGGTGCAGATGCTAGCCAAAATGGATTCGGGGCTTTAATTCCTGCAAAATCAATGGATAAATCAGCCATTTATTAGTTTTCCCTTATTAATTTTTTGTTGAATTTAACCAAGTATCAATACCTTTTGCGGCCATTTTACCATCATAAGCACCATTTACCACTTCTGCACCACCGTTTACAGCGTCACCACCGGCAAAATATTTATGATTACTTGTCTGAAACGTTGTCTCATTTACAACAATTCTTTTTTTAGAATCAATGGATAAATCATCAATAAGTGAGAAAAATTCACCCATTTTAGCTTGACCCGTTGCTTTAATAATTAAATCTGCTTCCAGTGAAAATTCTGAGCCTTCGACTTCATGAATCACACCATTTTTCAACTCTGTTTTGATACATTTTAGCTCAACATGATTTTCATGGGCAATGATTTCTAAAGGCGCCGTATTATATATACTGTAACCTCCTGCGCTAATGGCGAGTTTATATTCAAAATCGTAAGCGCCCATTGCTTCTTTTGGTCTTCTGTAAACGAGACTTACTTTTTCGGCGCCCATTCTAGCACTTTCTGAGGCTGCATCCATAGCAGTATTTCCACCGCCAAGAACGATTACATTTTTCGGGACAGAATATTCATGTTGCTTTTCGCGTAATTCTTCAATGAATTCAACAGCGCCAATAACATATTTCTCTGATTGTTCGCCTTTTAAACCTAAAACTGAAGTTGGTCCAATTCCTACACCCAAAAAGATGGCATCATAGTCTTTTTCCAATTTAGAAATTTGCTCTTTTGTGGTAATTGGCGTGTGATAATGAATGTTGTATTTAAATTGATTTTGAAGATATTCCATTTCAGCCAATGCTTCTTCATTGGTGATTTTATACGGTGCCGTTCCATGAACCGTTAAGCCAGATGGTTTTCCTTTAGCTTCAAAAATATCAACTTGATAGCCCATTGTTCTAAGTTCGCAAGCACAGGCAATTCCTGCAGGTCCGGCGCCAATTATGGCTACTTTTCTGCCATTATTTTCACCAACTGAGTACAAATGTTTGTCTTCACGAATTACTTTTTCAGTTGCGTAATATTGGAGTCGTCCAATATCGATTGGTTTTGCATTGTCGTTGGTATAAACACAAGCTCCTTCGCACAAAACTCCTGTTGGACATACTTTTCCACAAGCTGAGCCGAGCCAATTGGAATCGAAAATGGTTTTTGCGGCACCATCAACATTGCCGGTATGAATTTGTTTTATAAATAATGGGATGTCGATATGAGTTGGGCAGGCTTGCATGCATGGAGCATCATAACAAAACAGACATCGGGAACTCTCCATATACGCTTCTGTTTTCGACATTAGCGGCTTTTTTTGCGCAAAATTCGCATCAAAATCAGCGCTTGTAACAGGTTTTTTGTACTCAGCCATTTTTTAATTTTTTGGAAATTCAATCCAATTAACAGTCTATGAAATTTTTAATTGGATTGAAGTTCAGTTTATGATTTTAGTTAATCAGTTTTCAGAATAAGATTTAAATCAGGAATTATACTGTTTTGTTTACAATAGTAGGAATCACGGAATAATCCGAGGTTTGGCAGAGATCTCAGGTCAAGCCTGGGACAACAAACTACTTTTTTTCAAATGATTTTTCTTTTCTAAACTCAGTTATTTTTTGGAATAAGAGAAAAACGAAGCAGAATTAAAAAAACGACTTCGTTTTATTGTAAAACTGTGAGGAAATCTTACAATTCTGTAAGTTTACCATAGGTTTCAGGACGTCTGTCTCTGAAGAATTGCCATGTTGAACGAACTTCTTCAATCATATCTAAATCGAATTCGGCAACTAATAATTCATCATTGTCTTCAGATGCTTGAGAAAAAATTTGTCCTTTTGGATCT
>Ga0100381_1005003_pt1 | contig 11063 bp, 8 predicted proteins | sample CryGeymeta201505_FD_80416 | JGI IMG/M metagenome (GOLD analysis project Ga0100381, IMG submission 80416) | Groundwater microbial communities from Crystal Geyser aquifers in Utah, USA - Crystal Geyser metaG 2015-05 | ecosystem: Environmental > Aquatic > Deep subsurface > Groundwater | place: USA...
GTACAGGATGAACCCGCTCTCCTCGGAGGTCAGCAGGTCGGGACGTCCGTCGCCATCGGCGTCGAACCAGACGAAATCGACGATCTCGTGCCCGGCGATCGACAATCCGACCTGAGCGGCCACATCGACGAATCGCCCATCCGCTCCCTGCCGGTAGAGCTGTTTGGGATAGCTGCCCGCGACCTTGCCGCGTTCCTGGCAATTGACGAACACATCGAGACGACCGTCGCCATCGAAATCGACCCATGCCGCCTTGCGCCCCGAGCAGCCGCGCTTCTCGAACCCGAGTTCCGCATAGACGTTGCGGTGACGGCCATCGGATTGACTCAGCAGCAGCTCGTCGCTGATGTGTCGGCGAACCGACTCCGGGTACTTCCGCAGGGTTCCCCCAATCGCCCCACGGGTGCTGAACACGTCCTTGCGACCATCGCCATTGAGATCGCTCCAGCTCATCGCGTGCCGGTCCTGCAGTACCAGGTCGAACCGTGACGATCGCGGCGAAACCTTCTGGCTTCCCACGAACACGCTGTTCAACGGCACCGTGCCGTCCAGCACCACGCTCGCCGGAACACCCGGTGAAGCCATCTCCAGCGCCATCTCGCCATCCGATTCCGCCGAGAAGCGCAGCGCCGTCTCGCCGAGGCCTCCTTCGCCGCCCTGCGGCTGCGCGGTGAGCTTGACCGCAAACGCCTTGTCGGCATGGGGCGTGACATGTGTGTAGGTTCGCAGGGTTCCGGCAAGCCGGCCCGCTTCACCCATGCGGTGGGCACGGATCGCGAGCGTCTTGCGCGCCTTCCAGTAAACATAGACACCGGGCGCACCGAGTTCGGGCAGGCGGGTGGCGATCTCCACGCCAGGGAACTCCGGGGTCTGATCCAGGCCCCACGCGGTGAGCACGTCCCCGTATCCGCCCTTGCCATCCGAAATCAGCAACCGCTGGCGATAGTTGTGGTTCGAGGTAAAGATGTCCATCAGACCATCGCCGTTGGCGTCCACGACTCCGAGGTCCATCACATCGTGCATGCTCTTGAGCGGTATGCGATAGGTTTCGTACATTCCACCCAGCGACGAGAACGGCACGTCGTCGCTGGTCGCACGGTTCCAGGCAAGGACGACCGCCACCACCGCGAGCACCACGAGCAGCGATCCCGACGCAAGCAGTCTTGCTTTCATTCGCGCGCCGCCCCACGAACAAGCATCGGCGCGGCTACGTTCGCGCAGCAATGCGCCACACGAGGGAGCTCACCCATCTGCGTACGAGCGGCTTCAGCCGCGACTACATCCTCCGGTTCGATCAACATGCGAGATCCACCTCGAAAATTCTCGCCCATTCCTCCAGCAGGAAACCGTGGAGAAGAAATGCCCGATCGGCTCCCTTGCGGTCGAGAAAGCGCCGATACTCGGCGAGATATGCCTGCGGGCTGAAGACCGCCGCCGTGCGCGCGTCGGCGAAGACCGTTTCGATCCGGCGCCGGATGCCGCCGTTTCTCAGATACTCGAAGATGGGTGCATGGAACGCATCCTTGCTCTTGCGGAACAGGATTTCGTCCGGCACCAGGCCCTGCATGGCGCGCCGCAGCGGGAACTTGCGCCATCCCCTGACCATCAGCTCGTCGGCATCCATCGAGAACACCAGATCGACCAGCTCGTGGTCGAGGAACGGCGCGCGGCCCTCGACCGAATTCGCCATGGTCATCTTGTCGTTGCACACCAGCAGTCGCGGCAGGCTGTAGTCATGCACCAGCTCGAAAAGGTAGTCTTTGAGGTCGCCGCCGCGAGGCGGCCCGGCGGCTACCGGATCGAGCCGGATACCGAATTTCCCGCGCAAGCCCCGCAACGTCGCACTCTCCGCCGTGCCGCCCCCGGCCGGCAGGCCGAGCGCTCGCCGCAGCCCCGCGAGTATCTTCCGCCGTTCCGGATGTCGCAGCGTCGCCGCGAGCTCGGTGGCGAAGCGAACGAGCCGCAGGCGTTTCAGCAAGTCCACCATGAAGACCGGCGCGAATGCGGCATAGCCGCCGAGCAGCTCATCGGCTCCCTCGCCGTTCAGCAGCACCTTGCGGCCATGCAAGGCGGTCAGGTTCGCGATCTCCCAGCGCACGTAGGCGCTCTGGCGCGCGAACGGCTCGTCCATGTGGTAGAGGATGTCGCGGTAATGATCGCAGAAACGGCTCTCGGAGATATGGGACTTCTCCAGCTCGAACCGGGGATAGCGCTGCAGGAAGTGCGAAAGCAGCGCCGTTTCGTCACCGACTTCCTCGCCCGAAGCCGTCGTAAAGGCCTTCACGCCGGAATCCGTCACCTGCGCCGTGAGCGCCGCCACCGAGGTGCTGTCGATTCCGCTGCTCAGCGAAATGCTGACGGGGACGTCGGCGACGAGCCGGCTCTCGACCGACTTGCGCAGGGCATCCCGGAACTCCTCCGCCGAAACCGCCCGCCGGCCACGTGTGGGCCGATAGTATTCGCGCAGCGCAAGCGACTTTTTGCGCAAATCGAAGACCGCGTTGTGGGCCGGCGGCAGCATCCTGATGCCCGCGAAGAACGACGCCAGGCTGCCGTTCGCCGCGCCCCGGTACAGGTACTCCGAAACGACCACCGGATCGGCGCGGCGCGGCACCGGGTGCGCGAGGATGGCCTTGATCTCGCTCGCGAAGACGAACCGGCCGCCGTCGTGGCGGTAGTAGAGGGGTTTCTCGCCGAAGCGGTCACGCGAGAGCAGGACAGTCTTCGCGACCGGATCGTAAATCGCGAAGGCCCACATGCCGTTCAGCTCGGCCACACAATCGCTGCCCCATTCGAGGTAGGCCGCGAGGATCACCTCGGTGTCGGTATGAGAGCGGAAACGGTAGCCCTTGTGCTCCAGTTTCTCCCGCAGAGCTCGGAAGTTGTAGATTTCCCCGTTGAAGCTGATGATCGCCCGCCGCCCGGCCCGCTCGTATTCCATCGGCTGCCGGCCCAGCGCGCTGAGATCCAGGATGGACAGGCGGCGGTGGCCGAGGCTGAGTTCGGCGTCCACGAACTGGCCCTCGTCGTCCGGCCCGCGGTGCCGGATCGCTTCCGTCATGGACGCGATCAACGCTTCATCCGGCCAGTTGAATCCGGCGATTCCACACATGGGAGTTTCCGCATCCACCTTTCGTAACGGGTCGCAGGAGCCTCATCGGCCGCGAATGCCGAACCGATGACATCGACGTTCGCGTGACGACTCCATGCGACGGGCGGCGGTCTCGTTCTCCATCGAACGCCCCGCGCCGCGGGAGGGCGAATTATCCTCGCTCGCGACCGATGCGGTTGCGGAACTATTCGGCGAATGTCCGAAATTGCACGCCGGGGCCGCGGTCGAATCGTGTATCTTCCGGTCACCTGAGCGACGGCCGGGTGACGAATTTCCTCGTGGCGCCGCCAGTTTCGGTGGCAGGATTGCCGGCCGCGAACACAACACGGTTCAGCACCAGCATGGATTTCACCCACAGGGTCGGTTTCGCGGTCGGAACGGGGCGTTGCGGCACGCTCTTCCTCCATCAGGCCGCAGCCGGGGAACCGGCCGTCGCCGCTTCTCACGAGCGCAATCCCGACAACGAGTCCTTCCACCGCTACTGCCAGTGGCACCGCCTGCCGGTGGACGACGAGGGGTTCCTCGCCACCAAGGAGCGGGAGATCGCGGAGGATCTCGCGCAGCGTGCCTTCTCCTTCGAGGCCAGCCCCTATCTTTCCCTGTCCGTCCGCCAACTTTACCAGCGCTTCGCCGCGCGCTTCGTGCTGCTCGTCCGCCGGCCCGACAGCGTGGTCACCTCTTTCGCGCACAAGGGCTTCTACAGGAAGCCCTACCGGGTGGGCGATCCCGAGCTGGCCGCGGGCTACCAGGACCAGGGGCCGGAGCGCATCTTCACCTTCTTCGCGCGCGTATCTCCGCGCGGGCCGGCCTTCCGTAGCTGGAACGACATGACCCAGGTGGGCAAGATCGCGTGGTTCTGGCGCGCCTACAACGAACGCACCATCGAGCTGCTCCACGGCCTGCCTGCCGAGAGCTACCGGATCGTCCGGATCGAAGACCTGGACTATGCCGGTTACCTGGATCTCGCCCGGTTTCTCGGCTACGACCCGAAGCTGTCGGAGGGCGATTTCGATGCCCTGCGCGAATCCAGGCCGCACGCCTTCTGGCGCAAGCGCAACATCGACCAATGGACCGAGCAGGAAATCGCGCAGTATGAGAGCCAGGTCGGGGAACTGTCGGAGCGATTCGGCTACCGCTGGCGCATCGCGGAACTCGCCGATGAAGCGCGCGCGCAGGGCGAGGAATCGCGGCGGCTCGGCCGCATCCCGCCGCCGAAGGCGCCGGCGCGGCTGTGGCGCGTCAGGCGCGCCACCGCGCAGTTGCTGCGCGGAGTGGCGAAGAGCGTCGATGTCGGCTGAGCCCGCCCTGGCGGTAACGCAGGCCGCACCGGCACCACAATCGCGGACGATGAGCGTTTGTTACCTCGTCTTCCGGCCCGACTCGCTGACCTACACAATCGGGCGGGCGCTCTCGTGGGGTACGCATCCCGTGTTGATCTGCGTCGCGGACCCCGACCGCGGTCGCCCGCCCAACAAGATCGAGCGGCTCCTGTGCGCCACGCCGGGAATACGAGTCACGACCGTTGACGATCCTGCGCTCCCGACCGTCTTCGACCGGCTGATCGTGCAGATCTTTCCGCGCCTGATGGAACGGCTCGAAACCTTCGCGCCCCTGGCAGAACGGGCCCGGGCGATCACCCTCGTCAGCGCGGGCGACCGCAGCCGGAGTTGGCGGCAGGCCGTCAGGCTGCAATGGCTGGAAGCGCGCGCCCTGCGCGCGCAACTCGCCAGGATCGATCGCGTGCTCTACAAGGATGGTCTCTATCGTTCGGACATCTTCGGGCTGTTCAAACCGCGGGACGTGGTCGGCTTCGATGCGCATTCGCAGTTCCTGCACGATCAGCAGGCGTTCCGCGCCATTCATGCGCCGGACTGGGATCCCGAGGCGCCGCGCCCGGTCCTCGCCAACTTTCTCGGCAGCCGCGATCCGGAGATCCGCCGGCGCGTGGTGGATGCCGTGCGGGGCTTCTTCCAATCCGGCGGCGGGCAAGGCGGCGCGGCGGCCGGCGGGAAGACCCTTGTCTGGCACGAATACTCCGACGCCGAACCGGGAGGGCTGGGTCCGGCGGAGTTCGTCGACGTGCTCACGCGTTCCGATTTCACCCTCTGCCCCCCCGGCTACTCGCTGATCACCCACCGGCCCATCGAAGCCCTGCTGCGCGGCAGCATCCCGGTGCTCAATGCGAACGAACTCGACCTCTATGCCGTCGGACTACAAGACGGGACAAATTGCATCGCCGTCGAAGACGGGCGCTGGGGAGCGGCGATGGCGCGGCTCGCCCGCATCCCGGAAGCCGACCTCGCGCGCATGCGCCGCGCGATTCGGCAAATGGTACCCGCGCGAGTGGACTATCGCGTCCTGTCGGCGCGCATGTGCGCACGCCTGGGTGTGACGGCATCATGAACCTCGGACAGCGCATCCGCAGCGGCGTCAAGTGGCTGGCCCTGGGCAACATGGGCAGCCAGATCATGCAATTCCTGTTCGGGATTGCGCTGGCACGCCTGCTCGTGCCCGCGGATTTTGGCGTCATTGCCACGGTGCAGGTGTTCACGGGCTTCGTGGGCATGCTCGCCACGGGGGGAATGGGTCAATCCCTCATCCGGGCGAAAGAGGCCGACGAGAACCAGTTCAACGCAGTCTTCACCCTCCAGTTGCTGCTGGGGATGCTGATCTACGCGGCCTTCTACGCGTATGCGCCGTGGATCGCGGCCTACTTCGGCGACCCGCACTACGAGGATCTGCTGCGGGTGTCGGCGCTGAGCTTTCTGCTGCGGCCGTTCCATTTCATCCGCATCTCCTGGCTGAACCGGGAGATGCTGTTCAGGAAGCGCGCCTTCGCCGAGGTGACCACCGGCGCCCTCACCGGCCTGTCCAGCGTGATGATGGCCTGGGCCGGGATGGGCGTATGGAGCCTCGTGTTCGCGGGCCTGCTCGGTGCCCTGGTCAACAACGCACTGCTCGCTCGCCTGACGCCGCTGCGGCTGGCGCTGCGTTTCGATCTCGGCGCGACGCGTTCCCACAGCGCCTATGGGGCCAAGATCACGATCAACGACTTCATCGGCAGCATGATCGGGCAGGTCGTCACCCTGATCCTGAGCAAGCTCGCCGGCCCCACCCTGCTCGGCCTGTTCAACAAGGCGGAAAGCCTGTCCCGCCTGCCCAACCGGCTCATCGGCCCGGCGGTAGGGCAGACGATCTTCCCGGCCATGAGCAAGGTCCAGGACGATCTGGATCTCACCAAGTACCTGTTCTACCGCACCGTGACGCTGCTGCTCGTCTACACGGCGCCGCTCTTCGTCGGCCTGTGGTGGATGGCGGAGCCATTCATCGCCTTCGTGTACGGTGAGAAGTGGCTGCCGGCGGCGGAACCGCTGCGAATCCTGGCCCTGGCCGGATTTTTCATCAACCTCGGCCGTCCCTGCTCGGCGGTGCTCGCGGCGCAGAACCGACTGTTTCAGGAGATGATTGCCCAGGTCGTCATGTTGTGTGTGGTCGCCACGGCGTGTTTCATCGGCGTCCGTTGGGGACTCACGGGCGTGGCGTGGGCGGCCCTGGTCGCCCATGCCATCGGGGCGGCGTATTTCTATGTCCTGGTTTATCGGACGCTACCCACCGGCGTTCGCGATCTGGTGCGGGCCGTGGCGCCCGCGGCGGCGCTGAACGTGCCCCTGTTCCTGCTTCTCGCGCTCATCGACGGGGCGATCGCACCGATGAAGGCCGGCTCGCCCCTCCTGTACCTGCTCCTCATGGCCGGCGGCGGCGGTCTCGCCTACGCTGCCGCCTTCCTTTTCCTGCCTGTGGGGGCGCTGCGTTCCGAAGCGGCCCGCTGGCGGCAACAACTCGGCGCCGTCTTCGCCACCGCTCGCCGGGGGCTGCCATGAGCGCACGCGTGATCGTCTATGGCGCCGGTGGCCACGCCCTCGTGGTTGCCGACATCCTCGCGCTCGCCGGCCGTTACGAGATCGCGGGATTCATCGACGACATGGCCCCCGAACGGCGCGGCGAATCCTTCGGGCCGGCCCGGATCCTGGGAACCGCGGCGGCCCTGGAGCAGGCCCTGGAACAAGGCATCCGCCACGCCATCGTCGCCATCGGCGATTGCGGGGCGCGGCTGCGCATCGCCGATGGGCTGGTGCAAACCGGATTCGACCTCGTTTGCGCGATTCATCCCAGCGCCACCGTCGCCGGCGATGTACAGATCGGCCCCGGCAGCGTGATTTGCGCCCAGGCCGTGATAAATCCCTGCGCAACGATCGGCGCAAACAGCATAATCAACACGGCCGCAAGCGTGGATCACCACTGCGAAATCGGCGCAGGTGCCCACGTGGCGCCCGGCGCCCGTCTGGGTGGAGGCGTGCGCGTCGGCAGGGGCGCCTGGGTCGGCATCGGGGCCACTTTGATCGAGCGCGTCACCATCGGGGAACGCGCAATCGTGGGGGCGGGTGCCCTGGTGCTGCGCGACGTTCCCGCGGCCATGCTCGCCTACGGCGTCCCGGCACGTCCCATCAGGAGCATCGAGCGGTGAAATCCAGACGAAAACTCGCAATTCTCGGCGGCGAACCCGCTTTCGCCGAACCCTTGCACGTGGGGCGCCCCAACGTCGGCGATCGGGCGCGTCTCATGGCGCGACTCAACGACATGCTGGAGCGCCGCTGGCTGACCAACTACGGGCCCTACGTGCAGGAGCTGGAACGACGCATCCGGGACATGCTGGGAGTACGCCACTGCATCGCCATGTGCAATGCCACCATCGCCCTGGAGATCGTCATTCGGGCACTGCAACTGAAAGGGGAAGTGCTCGTCCCCTCCTTCACTTTCATCGCCACCGCTCACGCGCTCCAGTGGCAGGAAATCACGCCGGTGTTCTGCGATATCGACCCACGCACCCATACCGTCGACCCCGGCCGCATCGAGGCGATGATCACGCCACGCACCACGGGCATCATCGGCGTACATACCTGGGGGCGCCCCTGCGACGTCGCGGCCCTCACCGAGATCGCCCGCCGGCGCGACCTCAGGCTGATCTTCGATGCCGCGCACGCCTTCGGCTGCACCCATGCGGGCCGGCACATCGGCAATTTCGGGGATGCGGAGGTGTTCAGTTTCCACGCCACCAAGTTTTTCAACGCCTTCGAGGGCGGCGCCGTGGTCACCAACGACGATGAACTCGCCGCCAAGATCCGGTTGATGAAAAACTTCGGTTTCAGCGGCTATGACAAAGTGATCTACATCGGTACCAACGGCAAGATGAGCGAAGCCTCCGCGGCCATGGCCCTCACGTCGCTGGAAAGCCTGGACTCGTTCATCGAAACCAACCGCGAGAACCACGCCTGTTACGCCCGCGCCCTCGCCGAGCTGCCCGGCCTCACCCTGCTGTCCTATGACGGTGCCGAACGTTCGAACTACCAGTACGTCGTCGTCGAAGTCGACGAGGAACGCGCCGGCCTGAGCCGGGACGCCCTGCTCGAGGTGCTGCACGCCGAAAACGTAATCGCGCGCCGCTATTTCTATCCAGGCTGTCACCGCATGGAGCCCTATCGCTCGTACTTTCCTCACGCGGGCCTGCTGCTGCCCGAAACCGAAGCAGTGGCGAGACGGGTCCTCGTTCTGCCTACCGGTACCTCCGTGCGACCCGACGATATCTCAATGATCGCCTCCATACTGTCCGACGCCATCGCCAATCCCGCCGCGAGACGCAGCACGGCATTGGTACAAGCATGACATTTGCGCGACTCGCCCCAATGCCGCCGATCTGCCAGGAATCGACGTCCGGCCAACCCTTGGTGAGCGTCACGATGCCTGTGTTCAACGGGGAGCGCTTCCTCGAGAAGACCGTAGACAGCATCCTCGCGCAGAGCTACCCGCGCATCGAGCTCGTCGCCGTCGACGACGCGTCCAGCGATCGCTCCGTCGAGATACTGAAGACATACCGCGATCCGCGCATCCGGATCATCGAACCGGGGCGTCACATCGGCGCGGTTCGAGCGATCAACATTGCCCTGGAAGAGGCGCGCGGCGAACTCGTCGCCCGCAACGACCAGGATGACATCTCCTACCCGACCCGCATCGAAGCGCAAGCAGCCTTTCTCATGGCGCATCCCGAAGTCGACCTGGCATCCTGCTGGATGCACTGCATCGGCGATGATGGCTCGCAACTGCCCGTGAACTACCGCGCAGCCACCGAGCACGACAATGCCCTCGAACGCATGTTGCTGCACGGCTGCCCGTTCGGTCACTCCAGTGTCATGTATCGCAAGGCTGCAGTGATGGCGTTGGGAGGCTATAGCGAGGCGACTGCAGTGGCCGAGTGCCCCGACTATGACCTTTGGCTGCGCATGGCGCGTGCCGGCCATCGATTCGGCGGGATAGCGGAATTTCTCGCCGACTACCGCATCCATGACGCGCAGATGAGCCGCGCAAAGCTATCGGCGGCCCGGCAGGTACATCGAGTCAGAACGAAGGCGCTCGGCGAATGGGGACAAGCCGTTCTCGCGGGCCGCGGGATGCAGGCCCCGCGTGGATTGTGGCACGCGATTGCAGGCCGCAGCGGTTCCTTGGGCGACGAACACGCGCGACGATCCGATTGGCACCGAGTCCTGGGAAAACTCCCGGGAGCACACAGGCACGCGTATGCGGCGCTCCTCTACGCACCGTTGTCAGGCAGATCATGGCGCCAGGCGTACCGGGCCACCCTTGAAAAAACCCTGTCGGACCAACAGCGGCGCGCATGGAATTGGTATCTGAGGCGCCTCGCGGATCTGCTGGGATCCGGCAAACGCCGCACGTAGGCGCGCTGTCGCCTCGACTGCCCCACCGTTCGCGACATTCGTCATGGCCGTCTATTTCCTTTGCCCGGACTCCGACCACCCCACCGGCGGGATCAAGGTCATCTACCGCCACGTGGACATTCTCAATCACCACGGCGTTACCAGCCGCGTCCTGCATCAGAAGAAAGGGTTCCGTTGTACTTGGTTCGAGAACGATACGGCGATCGCCTACACGCGCTTCCCACTGGGTTCCCTGCTGTCTCGCGCGCGAAACAAGATACGCGGAACACTCGATCCCGATGGCATCAGGACGATCCCCCTGGCCGGGGGATCGTCTTCCGAAATCGGTCCATCCGACATCCTGGTGATTCCCGAGACCCGCGGCCCCGATCTCGCCGACATCGGTCGTGGCATTCCCAGAGTGATCCTGAATCAGAACGCGTTCCTGACATTCAAACATTTTTCATTCGACACGAACAACCGCAAGAATCCGTACGCCGATCCCACCGTGCGCGCCGTGCTGGTCAACTCGGAGCACGTCGAACAGTATCTGCACCATGCCTTCCCCAGGCTCGTGACGCATCGTTTCTACCTGTCGATCGATCCAAAGCTGTTTTTTCCCGGGGCGCCCAAGAAAAAACGGATCTGCCTGTCACGCATCAAGAACCCGGTCGACGCGCTGCAGGTGATCAACATCCTGAAGTTTCGCGGGTTGCTGGCGCACTACGAGGTGGTTCCCTTCATCAACATCCCGCAGGACCGAGTTGCGATGATCATGCGCGAGTCCCTCATCTTCCTCAGCCTCGGCAATCGCGAAGGTTTCGGCCTGCCCGCCGCGGAGGCGATGGCCTGCGGATGCGCAGTCGTCGGCTACCATGGGTGGGGCGGCAGGGAGTTCTTCAAATCCGAGTTTTCATACCCGGTGGCAGACGGCGACATCATCGGTTTCGCGCGTCACGTGGAGGAAGTGATCAAACGGTACGACTGCGACCCGGAAGCGGTGCTGGAGAAAGGCCGTCGCGCCGCCGAGTTCATCCGGCAGACCTACTCGCCCGAGCGCGAGGAACGAGAGCAGAGGTGGCTCGACTCGATTGGACAGAAAAAGTGCTGTCGTTAGATGGTGAACCGCGGTGCAGGGTTTTCCACGGCGGCGTGCGTGCGGCGCTTTTCACGCACGCAAAGCA